>Ga0307288_10000013_pt1 | contig 144083 bp, 140 predicted proteins | sample ER_DNA_142_FD_194469 | JGI IMG/M metagenome (GOLD analysis project Ga0307288, IMG submission 194469) | Bulk soil microbial communities from the East River watershed near Crested Butte, Colorado, United States - ER_DNA_142 | ecosystem: Environmental > Terrestrial > Soil > Floodplain | place... | reverse complement strand
ACGACGAGCTCGGCGGCGGCTCGCTGACGGCGCTGCCGATCATCGAGACCCAGGCCTCCGACGTCTCCGCCTACATCCCGACCAACGTGATCTCGATCACCGACGGCCAGATCTTCCTCGAGTCCGATCTCTTCTTCTCGGGTGTCCGGCCGGCGATCAACGTCGGCATCTCGGTCTCCCGGGTGGGCGGCAACGCGCAGACGAAGGCGATGAAGAAGGTCGCCGGAAAACTGCGCCTCGACCTCTCCCAGTACCGCGATCTCGAGGCCTTCGCCCAGTTCGGCTCCGAGCTCGACGCCGAGACCCAGAAAGCGCTGACCCGCGGCGAACGGCTGGTCGAGCTGCTGAAACAGAAAGAGCGCGAACCGCTCTCGGTCGGCGACCAGGTCGCCTCGATCTACTCGGGGACCGGCGGCTACCTAGACCGGATCAAAGTCGAGCGCGTCAGCGAGTTCCTCGCCGACCTGCGGACCCGCCTGCACTCCGAGAAGTCGGAGCTGCTGGGGCGGATCGAAGAGACCGGCAAGCTCGAGGAGGACGACGAGAAGGAGCTCGGCGAGGCGATCGCCGACTTCGTCGACGACTTCGGCCCCGACTTCGACGAGCAGGGCGAGCCGCTCGAGCAGGGCGAGTCCGACCGCGTCCACTCCAAAGAGGAGCGCGAGGCCCCGGCCCGGACCCCAGGCTCGGACACCGCCCCCGAGAGCAGTGAGGACGAGGAGGCGGCGACCCCGGCCTAGCGCCCGGAAGCGAGTCCCCCATGGCAACGCAGAAGGAAGTCAAGAACCGCATCGCGTCGGTCAAGAACATCAACAAGATCACGCGGGCGATGGAGATGGTGGCGGCGGCGCGCCTGCGGCGGGCCGAACAGCGGATCTCCGACATGCGGCCCTATGCGGAGGGGATGCGCAAGCTGACCCGCCGTGCCGCCGCGCAGGCGGGAGGCATCCCGCGAGTTCCGGTGCTGGAAGAGCGGGAGAACGTCAACCGCGTCGGGATCGTCCTCGTCACCGGCGACCGCGGCCTCGCCGGCGCCTTCAACTCCAACATCATCCGCGAGGGGATGCGGATGGCGGCGAAAGTTCGCGAGGAGGGGGCAGAGCCCACCTTTGCCGTGGTCGGCCGCAAGGGCGTCTCCGCCCTCACCTTCCGCAAGATGGACGTGACCGACTCCTACGTCGGCTTCACCGACCGGCCCACCTTCGCCAACGCCCGCGAAATCGGCGAGGCGCTGACCGCGCGCTACGTCGACGAGGACCTCGACCGGGTCGAGCTGATCTACAACCGCTTCGTCTCGCCGCTGACGCAACATGTCTGGCGGCAGACGCTGCTGCCGCTGCAGCAGGCCGAGGTGATCGGCGAGGGCGCGGGTGAGGAGGAAGCCGCCGAGGAAGAGGAAACCGACGCCGAGAAAGCGCAGAGCCGCTCGGAGTGGATCTACGAGCCGGATCCGGAGGAGCTGCTGGCGCGGCTGATCCCGGAGTACGTGACGATCTCGGTCTACCGGGCGCTGCTGGAGTCCGCGGCCTCGGAGCTGGGAGCGCGGATGACCGCGATGCGCAACGCGGCGGAGAACGCGGAGACGATGATCGGCGACCTGACCCTGGAGATGAACCGGGTCCGTCAGGCGGAGATCACGCAGGAGATCTTGGAGGTCGTCGGCGGCGCCGAGGCGCTCGGCTAGACGACGAACCGAATTTGGCGACGAGAAAAGGAACCCATGGCTGAGAGCAACGGAAACGGAACCAACGTAGGGCGCGTCGAGCAGGTGACCGGAGTGGTCATCGACGCCGTCTTCCCCGACGAACTGCCGGAGATCTTCTCGGCGGTGACGATCGAGACCAGCGCCGGCGACGGCGACGGGGAATCTGCCGTTTTGGTCTGCGAGGTGCAGCAGCACCTCGGCGACGACCGCGTCCGCGCGGTGGCGATGGACGCCACCGACGGGATCGAGCGCGGCGCCGTCGTCACCGATACCGGCGGCCCGATCACGGTCCCGGTCGGCGACGCGACCCTCGGCCGGATCTTCAACCTGCTCGGCGAGCCGATCGACAACGGCCCTGAGCTGGAGGACGGCGAGCGCTGGCCGATCCACCGCCCGGCCCCGAAGGCCTCCGACCTGACCCCGACGCAGGAGATCCTCGAGACCGGGATCAAGGTCATCGACCTCCTCGCCCCCTATGCCAAAGGCGGCAAGGTCGGGCTCTTCGGCGGCGCCGGCGTCGGCAAGACCGTGCTGATCCAGGAGCTCATCCGCAACATCGCCGAGGAGCACTCCGGCCTCTCCGCCTTCGTCGGCGTCGGCGAGCGCTCGCGAGAGGGAAACGACCTCTGGCTGGAGATGAAAGAGTCGGGCGTAATCGACAAGACGATGCTCGTCTTCGGTCAGATGAACGAGCCCCCGGGGGCGCGCCTGCGCGTCGCCCTCTCCGGCCTGACGATGGCCGAGTACTACCGCGAGCAGGGCGGGCAGGACGTGCTCTTGTTCATCGACAACATCTTCCGCTTCGTCCAGGCGGGCTCCGAGGTCTCGGCGCTGCTCGGGCGCATGCCTTCGGCGGTCGGCTACCAGCCGACGCTGGAGACCGAGATGGGCGGCCTGCAGGAGCGGATCACCTCGACCGACCGCGGCTCGGTCACCTCGATCCAGGCGGTCTACGTGCCGGCTGACGACTACACCGATCCTGCCCCGGCCTCGGTGTTCGCCCACCTCAACGCGACCACGGCGCTGTCGCGGTCGATCTCCGAGAAAGGGATCTACCCGGCTGTCGACCCCCTCGACTCGACCTCGACGATCCTCAAGCCCGACGTCGTCGGCGACGAGCACTACCGCACCGCGACCGAGGTCCAGGAGGTCCTTCAGCGCTACAAGGAGCTGCAGGACATCATCGCCATCCTCGGCATCGACGAGCTCTCCGACGAGGACCGCCAGACGGTCTCCCGGGCCCGCAAGATCGAGCGCTTCCTCTCGCAGCCGTTCTTCGTCGCCGAACAGTTCACCGGCCGCTCCGGCGAGTACGTGCCGGTCGCCGAGACCGTTCGCGGCTTCCGCGAGATCCTCGACGGCGAGCACGACGAGCTCTCCGAGGGCGCTTTCTACATGCAGGGCTCGATCAACCAGGTCCTCGAGAACGCCAAGTCCGGCGCCGCCGCCTAGGAGCTGACTCGTGGCCGCGGAGCACATGGTCGATGTCGAAGTCCTGACCCCGGAGGGGGAGGTCTGGAGCGGTGAAGCGCGCCAGGTCTCGACCCGGACCGAGGTCGGCGAAATCGGCATCCTCGCCAACCACGCGCCCGTCCTCGCGGCGCTGCGGCCGACCGAGCTCCGTCTCCACCTCTCCGAGTCGGAGACGAAACGCTATGCCCAGGCACATGGCTGGCTGCAGGTCTACGGCAACCGCGCCCGGCTCCTGCTCGAGGAGGCGATCCCGCCCGAGGACCTCGACGGCGGCGCCCTGAAAGAGCAGCTCGCCGACGCCGAGCAGCGGCTGTCGGAGTCCGAGGAGGGCAGTGCCGACCATGCCCGGGCGCAGAAAGACCGCGACCGGGCTGAAGCGTTTCTTTCGATAGCCGGGGGGTGACCCGATGAGCGAGGAGCTGATTGTCCTCGCGCAGCGGCTGATCTCGTTCGAGACCTGCGAGCCGGATGCGATCTCGGAGGCTGCCGGGTTCATCCAGGGGTGGCTGGAAGCTCGGGGGATCGAGACCCGGGGTGACGAGGTGCGGGGGCTGCCGGTGGTCATGGCCGAGGTCGGGCCGGAGGAGGCGCCGACGGTGGTCCTGCACGGGCACATCGACGTCGTTCCGGCGCTGAGCGGGCAGTTCGAGCCGAAGGTCGAGGGAGACAAGCTCTACGGGCGCGGTGCCTACGACATGAAGGGCGCGATCGCGGCGATGATGATGGTAACGGCGGCGATGCGGGAGCAGGAGCGGGTGCGGGTGCGGCTGGGCATCGTCGGCGACGAGGAGTCCGAGGAGGAGTCCGAGCGCGGCTCCGATCACCTGGTCGACTCGGGCTTCACCGGGGACTTCGCGATCACCGGCGAGCCGACCGATCTCCACATCGGGATCGAGGCCAAGGGAGTGCTGGCCCTGCGCCTGGAGGTGGCGGGGACGGCAGCCCACGGGGCAACGCCCTGGCTCGGCGACAACGCCGTGCTCAACGCGATCGACGTTTTCCGCAGTATCGAGTCGCTACCGTTTGCCCGGCACAGCTCCGAGCTCTTCGACCGGCCGTCGATCAACCTGGGGAGGATCGTCGGCGGCGACGCTCTCAACAAGGTGCCCGACCGATGCGTGATCGACGTAGACATCCGCTACCTCCCGGACCAGGACCCGCGGGAGATCCTCGCCCAGGTTCGCGAGCTGCGGGGGATCGAGGTGCAGGCGCTGCTGACCCGGCCCCCGGCGACCGTCGACCGCGACTCGGCCTTCGTCCGGGCTCTGCGCATCTCGGCGACCGAGCACCACGACGGGGAGCCGATGAGCGTCGGCCGCGATGGGGCCTCCGACGCGGTCTCCTTCCTTCGGGTGGGGGTGCCGGCGGTGGAGTTCGGCCCGGTCGGGGCGGGGCACCACGGCCCGGGCGAGTGGGTTTCGGTCTCCTCGCTGGAGACCTACCGCCAGGCGCTGGAGTCGTTCCTGCGCGCGATCCCGGACCGGCTCGCCGATGACTGAGCCGATCCCGGGCTGGGCGCCGAAGAGGCCGCCGCTGAGCGGCGACGGCGAACCGGCCCCGAAGCCGCGGCGCTTCTGGTGGCGGTTCCTCCTCGCCGGGGTCCTGATCATCGCCGTCTCCGCGGCGACCACCGCAACCGCAAGCCTGCTCTACCTCGACAGCATCGCCAACGCGATCCGGCCCGAAAACGACAAGCTGCAGAAGAAGCTGAACAAGTTCCTCGCCGACGCCGAGGGGGCTCAGACCTTCCTCGTGATCGGCTCCGACAAGCGCGCCAGCGAAGAGGAAGACCCTGGCCGCTCGGACACGACGATGCTCGTCCGCCTCGATCCGGACAAGAGCCTGATCTCGATGATGTCGATCCCGCGCGACCTCAAGGTCGAAATTCCCGGCTACGGGACCGGCAAGTTCAACGAAGCGTATTCCTACGGCGGCACCAAGCTGACCCTGCGGACGGTCAAGGCGCTGACCGGGCTGCCGATCAACCACGTCGTCAACGTCGACTTCCTCGGCTTCGCCCAGGGGGTTTACGCGATCGGCTGCGTCTATGCCGACGTCGACCGGCGCTACTACCACTCCAACGAAGGCGTCCCGCCCTCCGAACAGTACGCGGAAATCAACGTCCAGCCCGGGTATCAGCTGCTGTGCGGGAAGAAAGCCCTCGCCTACGTCCGCTATCGCCACACCGACACCGACATCGTCCGCTCCGCCCGCCAGCAGGACTTCCTCAGCGCGGCGCGCTCCCGGATCTCGCTGCAGGACCTCGTCTTCGACCAGGGCGAACTGGTCGAGGCCTTCACCGACTACACGACCTCCGACATCAGCGACGGCCAGACCCTGCTGGAAGTCCTGAAACTGCTCGCCGCCTCGCGCAACTCGACGATCAACGAGGTCGACTTCCCGGCCGAACTCGGGCCCAGCTACGTCTACACGAGCGAAAGTGCGCTCAATGCGGCGGTGCGGGAATTCCTCGGCGGCGAGACCGTGCGGGAGGCGAAGGCGGCCCAGCACCGGCACCGCCAGGAACTCGCCGCCGGCAGGAAGCACGGGAAGCAGCACAAGCCGAAGCGGAAGAGCAAACCGAAGAAGCCGAAGGTAAAGGTGGTCGAGGCGGGCAGCGACGGCCTCGTCCCCGCCCGCGAAGCCGGCGAAGCCGAGGCGAAGATCGCCTCCCGCCGCGTCCGCGGCTTCTTCCCGATCTACTACCCGGCCCGGTTGCCTGAAGCGACCCGGTTCGTCGAAAGCGACCCCTACGAGAAGGTCGTCGACCCCTACGTCTACAACCTCAAGGACGAGGACGGGCACCGCCACCTCGCCTACCGGATGGTGCTGGTGGCGGAAATGTCCGACGGCACCCATTACTTCGGCGTGCAGGGGATCCGCGGCTGGTCGAACCCGCCCATTCTTGAGGATCCGACCCTTACCAAGACGATAAACGGGCGTGACTACGACATCTACGTCGATGGCGAAAATGTGAAAATGGTTGCCTGGCGGCGCGGAGAGAACGTCTACTGGATCTCCAACGACCTGCTCCGAACCCTCAGCAACGATCAGATGATCGGGATGGCGCGGTCGGCGAAGGTGATCGTGCCGAAGATGAAGAAGCGCCACAAGGCCGGAAGGAGCAGGGGATGAGCGAGCAGAAGAGCACGGTAGGGGTCATCGGAGTCGGCTGGGTCGGCCTCGTCACCGCAGCCTGCTTCGCCGAGCTGGGCCACCCGGTGATCGCCCGCGACATCGTCCAGGAGAAGGTCGATTCGCTCTCGCGCGGCGAGGTGGCGATCCACGAGCCCGGCTTGGAGGACCTGTTGCGACGGAACGCCGGGCGCCTCACCTTCACCACCGACATGGACGAGCTGCTCGCCGGCGCGAAACTGCTCTTCGTCTGCGTCGACACGCCGCCGACCTACTCCGGCGACGCCGACCTCTCCCGCGTGCGGGCGGTCGTCCAGGAGCTGCCCGAGGACAGCGACCACGTCCTGATCATGAAGAGCACCGTGCCGGCCGGCACCGGCGAGTCGATCCGCCGCGACATGCCCGGCCTCTCCTACGTCTCCTGCCCCGAGTTCCTCAAGGAGGGAACCGCGGTCAAGGACTTCATGAACCCCGACCGCGTCGTCGTCGGCGCCGATCCCGGCGACGAGGCCGCCGCCGCGGCGGTGGAAGACCTCTACCGCCCGCTCGGCGGCGAGATCCTCCGCGCCGACGTCGCCAGCGCCGAGATGATCAAGCTCGCTTCCAACGCCTTCCTGGCGACGAAGATCTCCTTCATCAACGAGATCGCCAACGTCTGCGAGGAGGTCGGCGCCGACGTCGGCCGGGTGGCGCAGGGAATGGGGCTCGACGAGCGGATCGGCACCGCCTTCCTCCGGGCCGGCATCGGCTACGGCGGCAGCTGCTTCCCCAAGGACGTCAGCGCCCTGAAGATGCTGGCGGGCAACACCGGCTATCACTTCCAGCTGCTGACGGCGGTGATCGAGGTCAACGAGCTGCAGAAGCGCCGCGTCGTCGGCAAGCTCGAGAAGCACCTCGGCTCGCTGATCGGCAAGCGGGTGGCGCTGCTCGGCCTCGCCTTCAAGCCCGACACCGACGACATGCGCGAGGCCTCGAGCCTGGTCCTGGCGGCGCGGCTGCAGGGCGAGGGGGCGGAGGTCGTCGCCTACGACCCTGTCGCCGCCGAGCGCGCCGCCGACCTGCTCGGCTCGGTCGAGATGGCGACCTCGGCGATGGAGGCGCTGGAGGGGGCCGACGCCGCCGTGCTGGTGACCGAGTGGAAGGAGTTCGCCGAGCTCGACTGGGCCGCCGCCTCCGAGCGGATGAACCGGGCCCTGGTCGTCGACGGCCGCAACTACCTCGACCCGGAGGCGCTGACGGGTGTGGGCTTCGAGTACGAGGGGATAGGCAGGACCGTGAACTCCCCGCGACCCGCCACCGCTTCCTAGCGGCCCCACCAGTCAATGCAGGCGATTGTTCTAGTGGGAGGCGAGGGGACTCGCCTCCGGCCGCTGACCTCCGACGTTCCGAAGCCGGCGGTGACGCTGGTCGACCGGCCGTTTCTCGCCTACGCGATCGAGTGGCTCGCCGGGCACGGTGTCACCGAGGTCGTCCTCGCCTGCGGCTTCCTGCCCGACGTCCTGCGCGAGGCGCTGGCCGGCGAGGAGGAGCGGGCGGGGGTCGAGATCACCTACGTCGCCGAGCCCGAGCCGCTGGGGACGGCGGGGGCGATCCGGTTTGCCGCCGATGCGCTCGGCGAGCGGCTGGAAGACCGTTTCTTCGCCCTTAACGGCGACGTCCTCGCCGACCTCGACCTCTCGGCGCTGCTGCGCACCCACGAGGAGCGCGGCGCCCGGGCCTCGATCGGGCTGTACCCAGTCGAGGACTCCTCCGCCTATGGCCTCGTCAGCTGCGACGACGAGGGGAAGGTGCTGGAGTTCCTCGAGAAGACCGGCGAGACGGTGCCGGGGGAAATCAACGCCGGCGCCTATGTGCTCGAGCGCTCGGTGCTCGACCTGGTCCCGGCCGGGCAGGCGGCTTCGATCGAGCGCGAAGTCTTCCCCCGGCTGGTCGGCGGCGGCCTCTGCGGGCTTCTGCTGGAGGGGTACTGGATGGACATCGGCACCCCCGAGCGCTACCTGCAGGCGAGCTGGGACATCCTCGAGCAGCGGGTCGAGACCCAGGTGCGTCCGACCGCCCCCGGCCTGCTGGTCGGCGCCGACGTGGCGATCGACGAGGAGGCGAGGGTCGGGCCTCGCGCCGTCGTCGCCGGCGGCTGCCGCGTTTCTCGCGGGGCCGAGGTCGAGGATTCGGTTCTGCTCGACGGCTGCACGGTCGGCCGCGACGCCCTCGTGCGCAGGTCGATCCTCGCTCCCGGAGCCGAGGTCGAGCCCGGTGCGCAGCTGGTTGACGCGGTGATCGGCCGAGATGAAAGAGTCCCGGCCTGATGGCCAACCTGCTCGACGACGTCCTCGGCCTTCCCGGCCAGCTCCGCGATGCGCTCTGGCGGGTGGAAACGGCGCGCCTGGAGGCGGCCGACTCGGCCGGGTTGATGGTCTGCGGGATGGGCGGGTCGGCGATCGGCGGCGACCTTGCCGCCGCCGCTCTCGGCGACCGCCTGACCAGGCCGATGGTCTCGATTCGCGGCTACGAGCTGCCGAGCTGGGCGACGCCGGAGTGGACGGTCCTCTGCTCGAGCTACTCGGGCAACACGGAGGAGACGCTTGCCTGCTTCGAGGCGGCCGAGGTGCTGGGGGCGCGGCGTTTGGTCGCGAGCACCGGCGGCCGGCTCGTCGAGGCGGCGCGTGAGGCCGGGGTGCCGGTAATCGGGCTGCCCGGGATCTTCCAGCCGCGCTTCGCGGTCGCCTATATGTTCGCGATCGCCGCCGAGGCGGCGGCCCTGGCCGGGGTCGGCCCTCGTATCCGCACCGAGATCGACGCCGCTGCGGCCTTCCTCGAGGTCCGGCTCGAGGAGCTGCGGGCGCGGGCGGGCGAGGTGGCCGCGGCCCTCGACGGCGCCGCCACCGTTGCCTACGGCAGCGACCTGACGGCGCCGGTGGCGCGGCGCTGGAAGACCCAGATCAACGAGAACGCGAAGGCGCCGGCCTTCTACTCGGAGCTGCCCGAGGCCGACCACAACGAGATCTGTGGCTGGTCCCCGGACGCCGCCGGGGGGCGGATGGCCGCCGTCTTCCTAGGGGATTGCGACCAGCACCCGCGCGAGCGGCAGCGCTTCGAGCTGACCGCCGGCCTGATCGAAGCCGAAGGTGCCACCGTCGTGCGCCTGGAGACGGCCGGTTCCACCCGTGTCGAGCGACTGCTCTGGGGGACCCTGCTCGGCGACCTCGTGTCGATGGAGATGGCGGGCCTGCGCGGCGTCGACCCGGGGACCATCGTCGCGATCGACAAGCTGAAGGAGGGCATGGCGGCGTGAGGGCGATGGTGCTGGCAGCGGGGCTGGGGACGCGGCTGCGGCCGATCACCTACGAGATGCCGAAGCCGATGGTCCCGGTCCTCAACAAGCCGGTGATGGAGCACATTCTGCGCCTGCTGGCCCGCCACGGCTTCACCGAGACGATCGCCAACCTGCACTGGTTCCCGGACCTGATCGAGGGCTACTTCGGGGATGGCGGCAGCTTTGGCGTCGCCCTCGCCTACAGCCGCGAGGAGCAGCTGCTGGGGACCTCCGGCGGCGTCCGCAACGCCGCCGGGTTCCTCGGCGACTCTTTCCTGATCATCAGCGGCGACGCGCTCACCGACATCGACCTCACTGCGATGCGCGAGTTCCACCAGTCCCACGACGGGATCGCCACCCTGGCGATGAAGCGGGTGCAGGACACGAGCCAGTTCGGTGTCGCGATCGTCGGCTCCGACGGACGGATCCAGGGCTTCCAGGAGAAGCCGGACCCCTCCGAAGCGCTCAGCGACCTCGCCAACTGCGGCATCTACATGTTCCGCAAGGAGATCTTCGACTTCTTCCCATCACCTGGGACCAGCGTGGCGGCGGGGGAGGGCGAACCGCCCGGCTTTGCCGACTGGGCGATGGACGTCTTCCCGCGGCTGCTGGAGGGCGACGTCCCCTTCTACTCGCACGAGATCGAGGCCTACTGGAACGACATCGGCAACCTCGAGGAGCTGCGCGAGGGCAACGTCGACGCCCTCACCGGCGCGGTTCAGGTCGAGCAGGAGGGGGAGCTGGTCGACGGCTACCGCAGCGGCGAGCGGATGGAAGGCGAGCCCGGCCTCGTCGGCCCGGTCCTGCTCGGGCCCGGCTGCGAGATCGGCGACGACGTTCGCATCGACGGGCCGGCGGTGATCGGCGACAACGTCAGGGTCGGCGACGGCGCTCGGCTCAAAGAGGTCATCGCCCTGCCGAACGCCGAGATTCCGGCGCGGCAGGTCCTCATCGGCGCCATCGCCGGCGCCCGCCCTTAGTCGTTGGGGGCGTCCCGGTGGGGGTCCCTGGGAGCACCTCCGCCGCGTGAATGCTTCTGGGCTGACGCCTCAAGCGTCTAGGCGCGGCTCCATGCTGAGTACCCAGGGACCCCCACCGGGACGCCCTGCACAGTTTCGGGGCGGAGTTGGCACACGAAAGTTGCTTTTTGCGCACCACGGGTGCGCTTTTGCTCGGCAGGGTCGGGGCGTGGATCTATTGCCGACGATCGGGGTGGCGCTGGTGCCGCCGTTGTGCGCGTCCTGTGGGCGGAGCTGTCGGTCGGAGGCGGTGGTCTGTACCCGGTGCGGGCGGCGGCTGGCGGATGCGGATCCGTTCTTGGGGAACGGGCCGGCGGGGCTGGACCGGGTCTGGTCTTCGGCCTCTTACGAAGGGGTGGCGCGGCAGTTGGTGGCGGCGCTGAAGTTCCGGCGGCTGCTGCCGGTCGCGGACTTGATGGCGGAACGGATCGAGTGGCTGGCGCCGGCGCACATGCTGAGCGGGACGGTCGTGCCGGTGCCGGCCGCGGCACCGCGGTTGCGGCGGCGGGGGTTCGATCCGGCAGGGGAGCTGGCGGCTGCTTTGGCGGCGCGGCTGGAATCGCCGCTCTCGAACTGCCTGGAGCGGCGGGGGAGGGGACGACAGGTCGGGCGACGGCGGGCGGAGCGGGTCGGGCACCCGCCGCGGATCAGCGCCAAGGGCGCAGCTCCCCGCAGCGTCCTCCTCGTCGACGACGTCTTGACCACCGGGGCGACCCTCACGGCCTGCGCTCGCGCGCTGCGGGCCGGAGGGGCGTCCCGTGTGGTTGCGGTGACCTTTGCCCGGCGCCTCTAGTGCCTTCCGCGGCCCTACGGCCGTGCCTCGGCCGGGCGGCCTCGCATCTGGTCGACAAGCCGCCGCGTACGGCGGCGCTTGCGACGCAGTTCGCGGTGCTTCTTCACCTGCCGGCTGATGTCCTCGGCAAGCTCGTGCACCGAATGGGTCATCTCGGGGCTGCGCTCTCGCGCGTGCAGCGTCACTCCCTTCAAGTAGAACGTCGCCTCCGCCACCTGGCTGTCGGCGACCCGGGGATTGCGCTCTTCGGAGAGCACCACCTCCAAGGTCGCGAGCGGCGAGACCTGGCGTCCCAGCCGCTGGAAGCGTTTCCGCACCGTCTCACGCAGCTCATCCGTCATCTCGACGTTCCGGCCCCGAATCTCTATCCGCATGAGTGCCTCCTTGTGGGTTCTGGCACGAGAGTAGCCCCCCCGGCGGAAGGGAGCAAGGGGCAATTAATCCGGCACCGCTACTCTTGACCAATGCCGGCGATGGACCTCGTAACGAAGGCGCTGCGCGCGGGAGAGGGACGGAAATTCAAGTCCTACCAGAAGCGCGCCGACGCGATAAACCGCTTCGAGCCGGAGATGGAAGCGCTCACCGACGAGGAAATCCGCACCGAGGCGGACGCCCTGCGCGAGCGTGCCCGCAACGGCGCCTCGCTCGACGACCTCCTCCCGGAGGCGTTTGCGCTCTGCCGCGAGGCCTCGAAGCGGAGCACCGGCCAGCGCCACTACGACGTCCAGCTGATCGGCGGCATGGTCCTCCACGACGGGGGAATCGCCGAGATGAGGACCGGCGAGGGGAAGACCCTGACCGCGACCCTGCCCGTCTTCCTCAACAGCCTCGCCGGCAACAGCGTCCACCTCGTCACCGTCAACGACTATCTCGCCCGCCGCGACGCCGAATGGATGAAGCCGATCTACGACGTCCTCGGGGTCAGCGTCGACGCGCTCCAGGACGGCGACGACCACGCCGCCCGCCAGCGCAAATACGCGCTTGACGTCACCTACGGGACCAACTCCGAGTTCGGCTTCGACTACCTCCGCGACAACATGGCCGACGCGCTCGAGCACTGCGTCCAGCGCGACCACAACTTCGCGATCGTGGACGAGGTCGACAACATCCTCATCGACGAGGCGCGGACGCCCCTGATCATCTCTGGTCAGCCCGAACAGGCAGCGCAGACCTACTACACCTTCGCCCGCCTGGCCAAGCAGATGTTGGGCGTGCCGGCGAAACAGAAACTGAAGTCGCTGGGGGAATCTCGCGAGACCACCGATGCCGAGTTCGACTACGAGTACGACGAGAAGCACAAGACGGTGGCGCCGACCGAGCGCGGGGTGAAGAAAGCCGAGGAATTCATCGGCGTCGACAACCTTTACCTCGGCGAGCACGGCAGCCTCGTCAACCACCTCGTCCAGGCGCTGAAGGCCGAGTCGCTCTACAAGAAGGACGACGACTATGCGGTGATCGACGGCGAGGTGATGATCATCGACGAGTTCACCGGCCGCATCCTCGAGGGCCGGCGCTGGTCTGAGGGGCTGCACCAGGCGGTCGAGGCAAAGGAGGGGGTGGCGATCCGCGAGGAGAACCAGACCCTGGCGACGATCACCCTCCAGAACTACTTCCGCCTCTACGACAAGCTCTCCGGGATGACCGGCACCGCCCTCACCGAGGCGACCGAGTTCATGAAGATCTACGAGATGCCGGTGGTCGAGATCCCGACCAACAAACCGATGGTCCGGCTCGACCAGAACGACCAGATCTTCAAAACCAAAGACGGCAAGTGGCAAGCCGTCCTCGACGAAATCGTCAGCCGCCACGAAAAGGGGCAGCCGGTCCTGGTCGGAACCGTCTCGGTCGAGGTCTCGGAGATGATCTCCGGGGCGCTGAAGAGGCAGGGGATCAAGCACGCCGTCCTCAACGCCAAGCCCGAGCACGCCGAACGAGAGGGCGAGCTGATCGCCCAGGCGGGCCGCAAGGGCGCGGTGATGATCGCCACCAACATGGCGGGCCGCGGCGTCGACATCAAGCTCGGCGGCGATCCCGAGCACCTGGCGATCGGCGAGCTGAAAAGGCAGGGGATCACGCCCGAGAGCGAGGGCTACGAGGAGGCGCTGGCCGAGAAGACGGCCGAGATGGAGCCGCAGTGCAGGGCGGAGGCCGAGGAAGTGCGGGAGCTCGGCGGCCTCTTCATCTGCGGCACCGAGCGGCACGAGTCCCGCCGCATCGACAACCAGCTGCGCGGCCGCTCCGGTCGCCAGGGCGACCCCGGTGAGTCCCGCTTCTTCCTCTCCGCCGAAGACGATGTGATCCGCCTCTTCGCCGGCGACCGCATCTACAAAATCCTCGACAAACTCGGTCCGGTCGACGACGAGGGCGGCGAAGTGCCGCTGGAAGCGAAGATGCTCACCAAAACCGTCGAGAACGCCCAGAAGAAGGTCGAGGAGCAGAACTTCCTGATCCGCAAACGCGTGCTCGAGTACGACGACGTGATGAACGAGCAGCGGCGGGTGATCTACAAATACCGCCGCGAGATCCTCGAAGGCCGCGACATCTCCGAGAACGCCCGGGATGAACTCGAGGCGGTCGTCGAGCGCCTAGTCGAGGAGTACACCGCCGGCGACATCCTCGAGGAGTGGGATTTGGAGGAGCTGGAGACGCAGCTGCGCCAGATCTGGCCGGTCAGCGTCGAGGTCGCCGGCCTCGCGCCCGAGACGGTCGACCGCGAGCAGCTGAAGGACGCCCTCGACGACGACGTCATGAACGCCTACGACGAGCGCGAAGAGCAGCTCGGCGGGGAGCTGATGCGTTACCTGGAGCGCTCGATCCTGCTGCAGGTGATCGACAACCGCTGGCGCGAACACCTCTTCGACATGGACTACCTGCGGGAAGGGATCCACCTCCGCGGCTTCGCCCAGATCGACCCCCTCGTCGCCTACAAAAACGAGGGCTACTCGATGTTCGAAGAGCTGTTGCACTCGATCTGGGACGAGTTCTCGAAGCTGGTCTTCCGGGCCGAAGTCGAAGTCCAGCCCGATGCGGCCGCCGTCGCCGCCGGCAACGGCGAGGGGCGGGCGGCCAACCTCGCCTACTCCGGCGGCACCGCGGAGAACCAGCCCTCGGCGCTGCAGGAAGTCGTCGCCACCAGCGGCACGCCCCCCTCGGAGGTCGCCGCGGCCGGCGCTGCATCCCCGGCCGGCGGCGAGGTTGTCGAGACCGTGGTCAAGGGCGACAAAGAGAACATCGGCCGCAACGACCCCTGTTGGTGCGGCTCCGGTAAAAAGTTCAAGAAGTGCCACGGCGCCTGAGGGCGTGGGACCGGCGCATCTCGGCGTCCTCGGTCGGCCGCCTGCGGGTCACGCACTAACTGTGCGCTGCCCTTGTCGGCCTCCCTGCGTCCACCGACCTGCTTGGTCCCACGCCCTCAGGAGAATGGATGACGGATCCAGTTAGAGAGTTCATCAGGGCGTTCAACGAGCGCGACCTCGATGCGTTCGCCGCGGTGCTCGACCCCGAGGTGGAACTGCACTCCAGCCGCGGGTTGCGGAAGGGGATCGAGGCGGCGCGGGTCTGGGCGACGCGGGCGCCTGGCGGGGTGCAGCAGACGATCGAGCTGGAGGAGCTCTACGAGGACGGGACCGAGGGCGGCGGCGGTCGCGCTGTGGCCCTGATCCTGCGCCGCTGGCACTGGGAAGAAGACGAGAGCGTCGCGGGCATCGACTTGATGGCCTGGGCCTTCGAGCTGCGCGACCACAAAGTCCGCAGCTGGCGCCCCTACGACAGCCGCGAGGAGGCGCTCCGGGAGTATCGCTTCGCCCACCCCTAGCCAACCGCACGGCAGCCGCTTACGATGGACCGATGAGCTCGGTCGCTCCCGACAACGCCGAGGCCACGGAGGCCTGGAGCGGGCCGCTCTTCGAGATCTTCCTCAAATACCGGGACCTGACCACCGGCGGCCTCGGCGCCCACGGCGAGGTGGCGATGGGGTCGAATCCGCCGCGACCGGGGGAGCGGGCGATCGACATCGGCTGCGGGTTCGGCGACACCACGCAGCGACTGGCCGAGCTGGTCGGGCCGGAGGGCTGGGTCCTCGGGGTCGACGTCTCGGCGCCGTTCATCGAGACCGCTCGCTCTGAGGCCGAGGAAGCGGGCCTCGGCAACGTCGAGTTCCGGCTCGCCGACGTGCAGACGCTGCAGTTGCCGCAGGAGTTCGACTACGCGTTCTCGCGTATGGGGATCATGTTCTTCGCCAGCCCGGTCGCCGCCCTGCGAAACGTCGCCGCGGCGCTGAAGCCGGGCGGGCGCTTCACCGCCGTCGTCTGGAGGCGCAAGCTCGACAACGAGTGGGTGCGGCGCGCCGAGGAGATCGTCGAGGAGTACCTCGAGCATCCCGAGGAGACCGACGAACCCACCTGCGGGCCCGGGCCGTTCTCGATGGCCAACGCCGACACCGTCTCCGAACAGCTGAAGATCGCCGGCTTCGAGGAGATCGGGCTGCGGCGCTGCGACCTGCCGATGAAGGTCGGCGCCGACCTCGATCAGGCGGTCGAGTTCGGCATGGCGCTGGGGCCGGCGGGGGAGATTCTCCGCCTCTGGGGCGACCGCGTCGACGAGATCCGCCCCGAGATCGCCGCCAAGGTCCGCGCCGCGATCGCCGACTTCGAGCGGCCCGACGGCGTCTTCGCCCCGGCTTCGACCTGGATCATCACCGCCCGCGCCCCGGCCTGAGCCGACCCACCTAATAGCCTGTGCCCATGGCCGACACCGCGCAGCAGCCCGTAGCGCCTCGCCTGGCCGCCGTCCGGGAGCAGTTGTCCCTGCTCTCGGACTACCTTTGACCCCGCTGCGCTAGAGGCCGAAGCAGCACGGCTGGAGGGGGAGATGGGACAGCCGGGCTTCTGGGACGACCAGGAGGTCGCGGCAAGGACCTCTGCCGCCCACGCCCGCGCCCAGAAGCGCCTGGAGATGTTCCGTGGCCTCGAGTCCGACGTCGCCGACCTCGGCGACCTGGCCGAGATGGCGGCCGAAGACGAGGAGATGGCGGCCGAGCTGGATTCTCAGCTCTCGTCGGTCGAGCGCCGGCTGGCTGAGCTCGAGGAGGCGCGCCTCTTCTCCGGCGAGTACGACGCCGGCGACGCCGTCGTCACCGTCCACGCCGGCGCCGGCGGCACCGACTCCCAGGACTGGGCCGAGATCCTGCTGCGGATGTACCTGCGCTGGGCCGAACGGCGCGGCTTCGCGGTCGAGATGGTCGAGGCCTCGCCGGGGGAGGAGGCCGGGCTCAAGTCCGCCACCTTCATCGCCCGCGGCGAAAACGCCTACGGCCTCTTCGCCGCCGAGCGCGGCGTCCACCGCCTGGTCCGGATCTCCCCCTTCGACTCCTCCGCCCGCCGCCACACCAGCTTCGCCCAGGTCGACGTCGGCCCGGTGGTCGAGGACGGGGTCGAGGTCGAGATCGACGAGGGGGATCTGCGTGTCGATACCTACCGCGCCTCCGGGGCCGGCGGCCAGCACGTCAACAAGACCGACTCGGCGGTGCGGATCACCCACCTTCCCACCGGTGTCGTCGTCCAGTGCCAGAACGAGCGCTCGCAGACCCAGAACAAGGCGGTGGCGATGCAGCTGCTGCGTTCGAAGCTGATCGAGCTGGAGGAGCGCAAACGCTCCGAAGAGCTAGCCAAGGCGCGCGGAGAGGTCAAAGACGTCGCCTGGGGCTCGCAGATCCGCAGCTACGTGATGCACCCGTACACGATGGTCAAGGACCACCGCACCGAGCACGAGGTCGGCGACGTGCAGCGGGTGCTCGACGGCGACATCGACGAGTTTATCCGCGACTACCTGAACAAGACCGCCGCCGCCTCGGCCGGCTAAATGGCGCCGCTCTTCCACCTGGAGCGGGCGGCGGGCGGGGAGCCGGAGGGGCTGCTGGTCCTCCACCATGGGCGCGGGACCGACGAGCGCGACCTGATCGGCCTCGCCGACCTCCTCGACCCGGACAGGCGCCTACAAGTGGTGACGCCGCGGGCGCCGCTGCAGCTGCCGGGCCCGCCCGGCTACCACTGGTATCTGGTGCCACGGGTGGGACACCCGGATCGCGAGAGCTTTGAGGCGGCGCGGGCGGCGCTGGCCGAGCTGCACGACGGGCTCTGGGAGGAGACCGGGATCGAAGCGGAGCGAACCGTGCTCGGCGGCTTCTCGATGGGGGCGGTGATGAGCTATGCGATGGGGCTGGGGGCCGACCGGCCCGCCGTCGCCGGCATCCTCGCCTTCAGCGGCTTCGTCCCCACCGTCGAGGGGTGGGAGCCGGCGCTTGCCGACCGCACCGGCACCCGCGCCTTCGTCAGCCACGGCCGCAACGACCCGGTGATCGGCGTCGAGTTCGCCGAACGGGCGCGGGACCTGCTCAGCGGGGGCGGTCTCGACCTGACCTACCGCGAGTCCGAGCTGGGCCACCAGATCGACCCCGTGCACCTGCGCGAAGCGAGCGCCTGGCTCGACGAGGTGCTTTAGGAAGCACCGTTTCCGTCCAGAACCCCCTCCAGCTCCAGCAGGCCTTGCTTCATCGGCAGGCCGCCGCCGTAGCCCCCCAGGGCCCCGCTGGTGCGCAGGACGCGGTGGCAGGGGACGACGAGGGGGATCGGGTTGCTGCCGCAGGCGGTGCCGGCGGCGCGGACGGCGCGCTCGTTGCCGGCTTTGCGCGCCATCTCGGTATAGCTGCGGGTCTGGCCGTAGGGGATGCGGTTGATCGCCCGCAGGACCCGCTGGCGGAAGCCGCTGCTGAGGCGCCAGTCGAGCGGCAGGTCGAAGCGGTCGAGCTTGCCCGCGAAGTAGAGGTCGAGCTCGCGGCGGACCTCGTCCAGCTCCCTCGGCGCCTCCAGCACCCGCGGCGAGACCCGGGCGGCAAGGTCGGCGAGGAGCTCGTCGGCGTCCTGGTTCGGCAGTCCGATCCGGACCAGCCCGCGCTCGGTCCGCGCCAGCAGCAGCGGCCCGAAGGGGGAGTCGGCGGTGGCGTAGGCGACGTCGAGCAGCCCCTCCGCGGCCGCCCGCGCCTTCAGCCTCTGGATCGACTTCTCGGTTGCGGTCGTCATGCCAGCTCCTTCCTCAGTCGCTTCAGCCCCTCGTGCAGGCTGCGCCGCGCCGCCTCCGGCGAGCAGCCCAGCGCGGCGGCGATCTCGCTGTGCGGGAGGTCGCTGCCGTAGCGCAGCGCCACTGCCGCCCGCTGCTTCGGCGGCAGCGCTCCGACCGCCGCCCAGAGGGCGGAATCGCGCTCGGGAAGCCCGTCTTCGGCCGCGGCTTCCCGTACCTCTGCCACCGGGACCGGCGTCCGCCCGCGGGCGCGGTGGTGGTCGATCGCCTTGCGGTGGGCAATCGTCAGCAGCCAGCCGCGCAGATTGCTCGTGTCGCCGAGCTTCGGGTAGGCGCGCAGCGCCGCCAGGAAAGTCTCCTGGAAGCAGTCCTCGGCGGAGTCCCGGCCGACCGCCCCCTGCAGGATCGCCATCACGGCGGCGGAATGCTCGTCCAGGACGGTTTGAAACGGCGGCAGCGCGGTCACTCTGTGGGATTAAACGTGGCCGAGCGACAAAACGTGAGATCGATCGACTCGAATCTGCGATCCGACACCTATGAGGTGTTCGATCGCAGGCTCGTTACGCTGCCGCGATGATCGAGCTAGCGGAGGAAATCGAGGAATTGGTCGGGCGGGCGCTGGCCGAGGACCTCGGCGGAGGCGACATTACCTCCGAGGCCACGGTGCCCGAGGACGCCCGCGCCCGCGCCCGGATCGTGCAAAAAAAGCCAGGCGTCGTCTACGGCCTTGCCGTCGTTGCCGAGGCGATGCGGCAGTGCGGGGTCGAGGACGTCGACAACCTCGTCGTCGAGGGGCAGTGGCGCGAGGACGTGCCGGCGGAGGTATTGATCGCCGCCGGCAGTGCCCGCGGCCTCCTCGCCGCCGAGCGGACCGCGATCAACTTCCTCGGCCACCTCTCCGGTGTCGCCACCCTCACCGCCCGCTACGCCGAAGCGGTGGTCGGCACCGGCACCACGATCCTCGACACCCGCAAGACGACGCCGGGGCTGCGGGGCCTGGAGAAGGCCGCGGTCGCGGCCGCCGGCGGCATCAACCACCGTATGGGGCTCTACGACGCGATCCTGATCAAGGAGAACCACATCGCCGCCGCCGGGGGCCTGGCGAAAGCCGTCTACGCCGCCCGCAACGCCCAGCCGGAAAAGGCGATCGAGGTCGAGGTCCGCAACCTCGACGAGACCGCCTACGCGCTCGGCATGGGGGTCGACCGGCTGCTGCTCGACAACATGGGCCCGGCCTCGATCCGCGAAGCCGTGGCGCTTCGCGACGAGAACGCGGGGGGCCCCGACGGGGTCTCGCTGGAGGCCTCCGGCGGGGTGACGCTGGAGAACGTGCGCGAGATCGCCGAGGCCGGCGTCGAGTTCATCTCGATCGGGGCGCTGACCCACTCGGCCGCCACCCTGGATTTTTCGATGCTCCTGGAGTTGGCTTAGGGGGAGCCGGGAGAGGGGTTCGGCGGGCGATAGCGGGGAGGGCCCGGCGAACCCCTTCTCCCGGCTCCCGCGACAGCTCCTGCTACTTCAGGAGTTTCGAGAGCCGCCGGTCCTTCAAGATCCGCCCGCCCGTTTGCTCTTTGGGGCAGTAGTTCGTCTGGTGCTCTGAGAAGAAGACGGCCTCGATCGCGGTGCCGCAGCGCGGGCAGGGCTCGCCCTCTCGTTTATGGACCTGGAGGGGCATCGGGACTTTGTCCGGGACCTCGGGTCCGAGTGTCTCCTCGTAATGGTCGATCGCGTCGCCGAGGACGTGCAGGGCGGCGTTCAGGCGCTCGACCTCGTCGGGTTCGAGCTCAGACCCTTTCTTGAACGGCGAGAGGCGCGCCTCCCAGAGGATCTCGTCGACCCAGGAGCGGCCGATCCCAGCGATGTCTTTCTGGTGGCGCAGCAGGGGGTGAAGGTGGCGCGGCTTGTCGATCGCCGCCGCGAACTCCTCAAGCCGGGGAGGGGGCCAGGCCTCTGGCCCGAGGCCGGCGACCATCTCGTCCTCAGCCACCGCCTCGCCCGGCAGCAGCTTCGCCCAGGCGCGCTGCTTGGTCCCGAACTCGCGCAGTCGCAGCTCGCGCCCGTCGGTCAGCCGGATCAGTACCCGCGAGGCTTTGTCTTTGAGCGAGGCGCGTTTGTCGAAGACCCGCAACCGGCCCGCCGACATCAGGTGGACCAGCAGCGCCAGGTCGCCGAATTCGAGGACCGGCATCTTGCCGATCCGCCTCATCCCGGTCAGCTCGCGTCCCACCAGCGATCCCAGCGGCGGGTCGAAAGTCTTCATCACGTTCATCCCCGGTGCCAGCGCCGATTCCACCTCGCTCCCCGTCAGGGCGCTGCCCAGGCGGCGGGTGACGATCTCGACCTCTGGCAGCTCGGGCATCGCCAGACAGGCTAGATGGAGGCTTCCGTCGGCTAAACTTCAGAGACGTTATTCGACCGGTCCGGACCCAGTCCCGCCGGCGAACATCAGGAAAGGAAGGGCTCATGCAGGAGCTCCCGACGATCCAACCTACTTTCGCGCCGGAGCTGAGCCCGGTGGAGATCGCTGAGATCAGCGACGAGATCCGCGTGCTCGCAGAGGAGCGGAACGCGGTGATCCTCGCCCACAACTACGAGCTGCCCGAGATCCAGGACGTCGCAAACTACCGAGGCGACTCGCTCGGCCTCTCGCGCCAGGCGGCTGAGACCGACGCCGAGGTGATCGCCTTCTGCGGCGTTCACTTCATGGCCGAGACCGCCTCGATCCTCTCGCCGCAGAAGACGGTGCTGATCCCCGACCTCGACGCCGGCTGCTCGCTCGCCGACTCGATCGACGCCGACCAGCTGCGCGCCTGGAAGGCCGAACACCCCGGCGCCGTTGTCGTGATGTACGTCAACACCTCGGCCGAGGTGAAGGCCGAGACCGATTACTGCGTGACCTCCTCCAACGCGGTCGACGTCGTTCGCCACATCTGGGCCGAGCACGGGCCCGAGACCGAGATCCTCTTCGGCCCCGACATGTGGCTCGGCGCCTTCGTCGAGCGGGAGACCGGCCTGGTCGAAGAACCCGAGCGCCGCGGCCGCTTCCACGTCTGGGACGGCGAGTGCCACGTCCACGCGGGGATCAAACCGCTCGACATCGCCCGCACGCGGGAGGAGCACCCGAACGCCGAGTTCCTGATCCACCCCGAGTGCGGCTGTTCGACCCAGGCGATGGAGTACGTCGCCGCCGGCGACATCGAGCCCGAGGGCGTCCACATGCTCTCGACCTCGGGGATGCAGAAGCACGTCGAAGCGCACCCCGACGGCGAGTTCATCGTCGCTACCGAGAACGGGATGCTCTACCCGCTGCAGCAGGCCGCTCCGCGGGCGAACCTGATCGAGGCCAACCGGATGGCCACCTGCAAATACATGAAGATGATCACCTTGCCGAAGCTGCGCGACTCCCTGCGCGAGATGAAGTACGAGGTCAGCGTCCCGGCGGAGATCGCCGAGCGCGCGCGGATCCCGATCGAGCGCATGGTCGCGATCGGGTAGTCCGATACGGCCGCTCAACTGATTCCGCCTAGGGAAGCCCCCGTTGGCGTTAGCATCCTTTTCGTGAAGGTGGCCATTAAGACCCCGACGTCAGCGGCAAGGGCCGAGGCTGTGCGGGTGCAGCAGCTGCGTGAAGATGCGCGGCGCTCTCTCAGCACCAATTTGGCGGAAGGCATCGCGCTCAGTCACAAGCTGATGCGGTTTACCGGTGCCGCGCGCAAGAGTTGAGCGAGCCGGCATTCGACGAGCTCCTGCGACGGCTCGCTGCGGCGGATGTGGAGTTTGTCGTCGTGGGTGGTCTGGCAGTAAATGCGTGGGGTGTAGTGCGAGGCACCAAGGATGTGGATGTCGTAGTGGCGCCTGAGGTGGAGAACCTGAAACGCCTCGCCGAGGTTGCGGTTGCTGCCGGTGGTCACGTTCAGCAAGGAGAAGCACTTCTTGGCAGCCCCTTCTCTATCGCTGCAGCACTGGCGAACGGAGAACAGGTTCCGATCGAGACCGACCTCGGACGACTTGACGTGGTGCAAGGCCTAGAAGGTGTGCCCAGCTACGAGGAGCTGCGGGAGCAGGCGACTCAGGCCTCGGTTTTAGGTGTCAACGTGATGATCTGCTCAAGAGACCACCTGAAGGCGATGAAGCGAGCTGCGGGTCGCACCCGCGACCTCGCCGATCTCGAGGACTTGGAAGCCACGGCTGAGTAAGCCCTGGGCGGGTTCTTGCGTGGGCGCTTTCTTGCGAGGTCGGGGTGGCGGAGGAGTCACCCTGTCTCCGCAGAAGGCACCCCACGCATGGCGATCAGAAGAAAGAAGAACCCGGGCTCCGAGGAGCCGCGGCGCCCCCGCGGGCGCCGTGCGCCGATCATCGAGCTGAGCGACGTGACCAAGGTCTACCCGGGCGGTCACATGGCGCTCGACCGGGTCAACCTCGCGATCGGCCGCGGCGAGTTCGTCTTCCTCGTCGGCCCGACCGGGTGCGGCAAGTCGACGCTGATCAAGATGCTGATCCGCGAGCTCGAGGCCACCGAGGGCTCGGTCAAGATCGCCGGCAAAGACATCGGCAAGCTGCCGGAGAAGAAGATCCCGCTCCTGCGCCGCAACATCGGCACCGTCTTCCAGGACTTCAAGCTCCTGCCCAACCGCACCGTCTACGACAACGTCGCCTACGCCCTCCAGGTGATCGGCGCCGGCCGCGCCGAAATCCGCGAGCAGGTGCCGGCGACGCTGCGCCTGGTCGGCCTCTCGACCAAGCTCCACAGCTACCCCGACCAGCTCTCCGGCGGTGAGCAGCAGCGGGTCTCCGTCGCCCGCGCCTTCGTCAACCACCCGCCGCTGCTGCTGGCCGACGAGCCGAGCGGAAACCTCGACCCGGTCACCTCGATCGGGATCATGCAGCTGCTCTACCGGATCAACAAGACCGGGACCACCGTCGTCGTCGTTACCCACGACCGCGAGATGGTGGACAACATGCAGCGGCGCGTGATCGAGCTGTTCGAGGGCCGCGTCGTCCGCGACGAGGTCTCCGGCGGCTACACCGAGGAGTCGACGACCGAATTCGGGCTGCGGATGCGGGCCGAGATGGGCGTCGGCGCCGAGGGCGAGCCGCGCACCAACGGGCACTCCGACCACGACCACCTGAGCTGACGATGGGACGGCTGATCTTCTTCTTCCAGGAGGCCCTGCGCGCGCTGAAGCGCAACGGCGCCCCCAGCCTGGCGGCGATCGTGACCACGGTCGTCACCGTCGTCCTGCTCGGGATGCTGATCCCGATCTTCCAGACCGCGCAGGGCAAGAGCGAGGAAGTGCGCGACCAGCTCAATGTCCAGTACGAGCTATACGACGACGCGACCAAAGCCGAAATCGCCGCCCTGAAGGGGAAGCTGGAAGCGATCCCGCATGTCGCCGAAGTCACCTTCATCGGCAAGGATGAAGCTCTGGCGACGCTGAAGGGCGAACTGAAGGACAAGACGATCGTCGAAGAGCTGCACACCAACCCGCTCCCCAACAGCTTCGAAGTCAAGGCCGACGACGCCGCCAACCTGCCCTCGATCCGCAAGGCGGTCTTCCCGGACGGCCCGAAGGGGCAGCCGGTCGCCTCGATCATCGTCAAAGAATTCGACCGCCAGCAGTCCTCAGAGAAGATCGAGCAGGTGACGAGCGCGCTGAAGATCGTCCTCACCGTGATCACGGCGCTGCTGATCCTCGCCTCGCTGATGCTGGTCGGGAACACGATCCGGCTCTCGATCTACACCCGCCGCCGCGAGGTCGAGGTGATGCGCCTGGTCGGCGCCACCCGCTGGTTCATCCGCTGGCCGTTCATGATCGAGGGGGTGGTCGTGGGCTTCGCCGGCGGCCTGCTGGCCATACTGATCCTGTGGCTGGGCAAGATCACCGTCGTCGACCCCCTCAGCAGCTCGATCAGCGTCCTCTCGGCGCAGAACAACTCGACCCTGGGCTTCCCGGCGCTGGTCGCGATCCTCTTCGCCGCCTCGATCGTCGTCTCGACGATCGGCTCGGGCGTGACGCTGCGGCGCTTCCTCAAGGTCTGAGGCGGGCGTGAGCGCACGCGGGGCCGTGGCCTTCGCGGCGGCGCTGGTGGCCGTGGCGGTTGCCGGGCTCTGGCTGGGCGGACACCCGCGGACGCTGCCCGGACCGCTGCGCGATCTCTTCGTCGAGGAAACCGGCGGGCTGACCGCCGAAGCGGCGGAAGCGATCGAAGGCAACTACTACCGCTCGCTCGGGGACCAGGAGCTCAGCAACGCCTCCCTGCAGGGGATGGTCAGGCGGCTTCGCCAGAGCAACAAGGAGGATCGCTACTCCGAGTATTTCTCCCCGGAAGCCCTGCAACGCTTCAACGAGCAGCTCGAAGGCCACTTCTCCGGGATCGGGGTCGAAATAGACCGGGTGAAGGCCGGTTCAGAAATCGTCAAAGTCTTCCCCGGCTCACCGGCTGAAAGGGCCGGGCTGGAAGCAGGGGACACGCTGGTCTCGGTAGAGGGGAGGCCGATCGGCACTCGCGACTCGGCCGAAGTCCGCAACGAAGTCGTCGGCCCGGAAGGAACCCAGGTGACGATCGGGGTCCTTGACGGCCGCAGCGGCAAGACGAAAGAACTGACGATCACCCGCGCCGAGGTGACGCTGCCCAACGTCAGCAGCAGAAGCGAGAAGGTGAAGGGGAAGACGATCGGCTACGTCCGCATGCTCAGCTTCAGCGAAGCCTCCCACGCCCAGCTAGCACGCGGGGTCGAGAAGGTCGAAGAAAAGGGCGCGGAGGGGATCGTCCTCGACCTCCGCCACAACCCCGGTGGCCTCCTCGAGGAGGCGGTCCTGAGCGCAAACGTCTTCCTGCCGCAGGGCGAAGTCGTGGTGAGCACGCGCTCGCGGACCCAGGGCGACAGCGTCCACAAGACTCCCGGAGACCCGGTCTCGAATGTTCCCGTGGTGGTACTGGTCGACGGCGGCACCGCCTCGGCGGCGGAGATCCTCACCGCGGCGCTGGCGGATGACGCCGGCTCTACCGTGGTCGGCACTCGTTCTTACGGAAAGGGCCTCTTCCAGGAGGAGCAGGACCTTGCCAATGGCGGCGCCCTGAAGCTGTCGGTCGGAGAGTTCTTCACGCCGGAAGGGGTGAACCTGGCGAAGAGCCACGGCATCCACCCGGACGTCAAGGCCAAGGACGATCCCGAGACCAAAGCCGACGAGGCCAGGAAGCGCGCCGTCGGCGTGCTCGCCGGCCAGGTCGCCGGCTGATGCCGGCGCGGGAGACGGTCGAGAAGCTGCTGAAGGAGGAGCTCGGGTTTCGCGGCTTCCGGCCGACGGTCGAGGGGGAAGCGCGGGAAGCGGCGAAGCGGGCGGAGCGGGAAAGCGGGCCGCGGCGGGACCTGACCGCGCTCGCGACCTTCACCGTCGATCCGGCGACCGCGAGGGACTTCGACGACGCCGTCTCCGCCCAGCTCGAGGGCGGCGGCGCCCGGGTCTGGATCCACATCGCCGACGTCGCCGCCCACGTCAAGCCCGGCTCGCTGCTCGACCAGGAGGCGCGACGGCGCGGCAACAGCACCTACGTCCCCGGCGCGGTTGAGCCGATGCTGCCGCACGCGCTCTCCAGCGAAGCCTGCAGCCTGGCGCCGGGGGTGGAGCGGCTGGCGGTGACGACCGAGGTCGAGCTGGGGCCGGGGATGAGGCCGCGGAAGGCGCGCTTCTACCGCAGCCGCATCCGCTCCGACGCCCGCCTCGACTACGACCAGCTCGATGCGATCTTCGCGGGCCTGGCTCGGCCGCCGGCCAAGGTGGACGAACCGCTGGCCGCGGCCCGCGAGGTCGCCGCCGGCCTCGGCGAACACCGCGGCAGCTCCAGCCTCGACGTCGAATCCTCCGAGCCGGAGTTCGAGTTCGACGCAGAGGGGAACGTTTCCGCCGCCCACGCCGTCGCCCAGACCGAGGCCCATCGCCTGATCGAGCGCCTGATGATCCTCAACAACGAGCAGGTCGCCCAGCTGCTGGAGCGCGAGCGGGTGCCGGCGATCTACCGCGTCCACGCCCAGCCCGACGCGGCGCGGGTCGAGCGCCTGCTCGAGCAGCTCTCGGCGCTCGGGGTTCCGACCCCGCCGCTGGGCCGCGGGCTCTCGCCGCAGGAGGCCGGCTACATGGCCGCCGAGGCGAGCCGGCTGGCGCGGCGCGAGGCCGCGCGACGCGGGCACGGCCAGGAGGCGTATACCTCGCTCGTGCTTCGGTCCCTCAAGCAGGCCTACTACAGCGAGCGGAACATCGGCCACGCCGGCCTCGGCAGCCAGGCCTACTGCCATTTCACCTCGCCGATCCGCCGCTACCCCGACCTCGTCTGCCACCGGGCGCTGCTGGCCCTGCTCGGCGAGGGGGAGGAGGCGCCGACGCCCGCCCAGGTCCGCGACGCCGCCGCCGACTGCTCGGCGCGGGAGCGCGAGTCGATGCAGATCGAGCGCCAGGCCGACGACGTCTGCGCCGCCTACCTGCTCGAACGTGAGCTCGGTGAGCGCGGGCTGGACGCGGTTTTCGAGGGCGAGGTCTCCGGCGTGATCCGCTCTGCGGCCTTCGTCTCCTTCGGCGGCGAGCTCGGCGACGTCTACGAGGGGATGCTGCCGGCGCGGCGGCTGCCGGGCGAGTACTACAAGCTCGACGAGGCTGAGGTGGCGCTGGTCGGCCGCGAGTCCGGAGCCAGGGTGCCGCTCGGCGATCCGATATCCGTCCGGGTCGCCGGCGTCGACGCACCCCGCGGACGGGCCGAGCTCGAGCCGGCCGGAAAGATCGAGTAGGCGTGGCAAAGAAGCAGAAGAAGAAACGGGAGCCGGCCTCGGGCGACGTCGTCACGAATAGACGCGCCCGCCACAAGTTCGAGTGGGTCGAGAAGATGGAGGCTGGGATAGTCCTGCAGGGTTCGGAGGTGAAGGCGCTGCGCAGCGGCAAGGCACAGATGACCGACGCCTATGCGGTCGTCGACGAAGGCGAGGTTTGGCTTCGCAAGCTGCATATCCCGCCCTACGAGTACTCCGCCGTCGACGCCCACGCCGCCGAGCGACCGCGCAAACTTCTGCTGCACAAGGAGGAGATCGAGCGCCTGGTCGGGAAAACTGCGCAAAAAGGTTTGACCCTGATCCCGACCAGGATCTATTTCAAAGGACCGCGCGCGAAGGTGGAGCTGGCTTTGGCGCGAAACAAGGAGGGTCGTGACCGCCGGCGGGAGATCGCCGACCGGGACGTTCGCAGAGAGGTCGAGCGCGAGTTCAAGGGAAGGATGCGTTGAAGTTGAAACTGCCGAAACACATGCAAGGATGCAGGGCGATGCGGACCCGGAAGAGCTTCCCCGCCGCCGCCGCTGGGACCATCGCGGTGCTCATGGTGGCCCCCGCGCAGGCCGGCGCCGATTCCTTCCCGGAAAAGGCGAGCGACTACGTCAGCGACAACACCACTTACTTCGTCGCCGCGCTGCTGGCGGCGATCCTGCTGCTCCTGCTGATCGTCCGGATCAGCCAGCGGCGGGCGAAGGAGAAGGAACGGAAGCAGGCGATCCAGCCCGCGAACCCGGGCGCCGCTGCTGCGGGCAACCCGCAGACCCCGCCCCCAGGGGCGCCTCCCGCACCGGGCACTCCCCCGACTCAGGAGACGACCGCGATGCCCGCAGCGGCGCCCGTTGCCGCGGCCGCCGCGCCCGGTCAGTCGGTGCCGCCGCCAGGGGTATCGACGCCGCCTCCCACCATGGCCCAGGCTCCGGCCGGCGAGTCGTCGAAAGAACGCAAGCGCCGTCAGCGAGCCGAACAGCAGCAGAAACGACTGCAGATGCGCGAAGCCCGCAAAGGCGAGCTGCAGCGCCGCAAGGAAGAGCGGGCGCAGCGCAAGGCGCAGAAGCGCGGTGGCGCGGTCACCGCCCCCGCGGCGACCCCAGGCTCCGGCGCTCCCGCTGCGGCGCAGGCGGCGCCGAAGGAGCGCAAGTTTTTCGGGATCAAGATCGGCCGCGGCAAGCAGAAGCGCGAAGCCGCCCTCGCCGAACAGCGCCTGGCGGCCGCCCGCGAAGCGAACGAACGCGCGGTGGCCGAGGCCCAGGCGAGCGGCCAGGTCCCGCCCTCGGGACAGCTGCCGCCATGGGAGGAGGCGACGATCGCGCAGCCCCAGGCCGGCGGCCTCAGCGCCGTGCCCTCGGTGCCGCCGCCGCCCGTTCCCGGCGGGACGCCCGCACCCGGCGACTACGACCCCCGCGCCGCCGAACAGCGGGTGCGCGAGAGGGTTGAGGAGGTCCGCGCCGAGACCCAGCGGATCGGCGCTCAGGCCGATCAGCAGCTCGGTGCGCAGCCGATCCAGGACGCGCAGGTGGGCGCCCCCCAGCCGTCCGCCGCGCCGCCCGTCGACCTGCGCACCGCCGAGCAGCGCCTCGAGGACGAACGGCAGGCGCGCGAACGGGCGATGCAAGAGGCCGAGGAGCGCCTGCGCCAGATCGAGGAGCGGACCAGAGCGGCCGAAGAGCGCGCTGCCGAGGCGCAGCGGCTCGAGCAGCGCCGGGCCGAGGAGGAAGCGCAGGACCGCCGCCTCGAGGAGATGCGCCGCAGCGTCGCCGCAGCCGAAGAGAGGGCCCGTGAGGCCGAGCGCAGGGCCGCCGAGGCCGAGCAGAACGTGGTGCGCTCGGTCCAGGGCGGAGGAGCGCCGGCGCCACCCCCGCCTCCCGCGCCGGAGCCCCGGCAGTCCTTCGCGCCGCCGACGCCACCGCCCCCGCCGGCTGAATCATTCTCTCCGCCGATGCCGCCGCCTACCCCGGCCGACACTCAGTCCTTCCCGGCGACGCCGCCCCCGCCGGCGGAGTCGTTCTCACCGCCCACGCCGCCCCCGCCGCCGGCCGAATCCTTCGCGCCGCCGTCGCCCCCGCCCGCGGAGCCCGCCCCCCCGCAGCCGCCCGCGGCCGAGCCGCCCGCGCCGGTAGCGACGCCGAGCTTTGGCGCTCCGGGTGACGAGCAGATCAACCTCAACACGGTCACCTTCGAGCAGCTCCGCGAGCAGAACCTCTCGGTGACGCAGGCGACCCGCCTGCTCGCCCACCGCGAGCGTCTCGGCGGCTTCAAGTCGGTCGACGACCTCGATCAGGTGGCCGGGTTCCCGGTTGAGCTGCTTGAAGACCTGAAGTCCAGGGCGACGGTTTAGGGAGCCGGGAGAGGGGTCTCCCGGACAACAGCGGGGAGGGTCCGGGAGACCCCTCTCCCGGCTCCGTCAATCGTCTTCGTACTTCTCCAGCAGCTTCAGCCAGACCTCGCTTCTGCTCGGGTAGGGAGCGATTGCGTGCCTTAGTTTCGAGAGTGGTATCTCGGCGACGATCGCAACCGTGGCGGCCTGGAGGAAGTCGGCGGTCTCGAAGCCGGTGAAGGTGGCGCCGACGATCGTTTCCTTGGCCTGGTCGATCACCAGTCGCGAGGTGCCGCCGGTGTCCTTGCCCTGGAAGCTGGCGCCGGGGGTGCCGTCGGTGGGGGCGTCGACGGCGCGGGCGTCGATTCCGGCTTCTCGCGCCTGCTCCAGCGTCTTGCCGGCGGCCGCGACCTGGGGGTCGGTGAAGGTGACGCGGGGTGAGCCGATGCCTTCGGCGACCGCCTCCGTATCGCGCCCGAGCAGGTTCTCCGCCGCGACCCAGGCGTGGTACTTGCCCATGTGGGTGAAGAGCGCGCGGCCGTTGACGTCGCCGATCGCGTAGAGCCAGTCGCGCCCGCCGACCCGCATCCGGCCGTCCGTGTCGAGGTAGCCGTGCTCATCGGCCTCGACGTCTGCCGCTTCGAGATCGAGGTCGTCGGTGTGGGGGGTGCGGCCTACGGCGATCAGGATCTCAGCCGCCTCGACCAGCTCGCCACCCTCGAGGCGGGCGACGATGCCACGGCCGCCTTCCCCGGCGGCGACGCTCTCGACTTTCGAGCCGGTGCGGACGTCAACCCCGAACCGCTCCCGCAGGGCCTCGGCGACTTCCTCGCCGGCAAACGGTTCCTCGCGCGAGAGCAGGTGCTCGCCACCCTCGACCAGCGTCACCTCGGTGCCGAGGGCGGCCCAGGCCTGCGCCAGCTCGCTGCCGACCGGGCCGCCGCCGAGCACGACCATGCTCTCCGGCTGCAGCTTCGCAGTGGTGGCGTTGCGGTTGTTCCAGGGGTCGATTTCGTCCAGTCCCTCGATCGGCGGCATCGCCGCCTTGCTGCCCGTGGCGACGACGACCGCCTTCTCGGCGAGAAGTGTGTTCTCGTCGACGACGATCCCCCGCTTGCCCTCGAAGCGGGCGCTGCCGCGGATCAGGTCGATGTCCCGTTCTTCCAGCCACGGCAGCTGGCCGGAGTCGTCCTGGTCGTGGATCACCTCGTCGCGACGGGCGAGGACGGCCGGCGCCTCCAGCTCGCCGTGACCGGTCGGGACGCCGGGGATCCGCTTTGCCTCGGCAAGCACGTCGGCCGGTCGCAGCAGCGCCTTCGAGGGCATGCAGGCGTAGTAGGAGCATTCGCCGCCGATCAGCTCGCGCTCGACGATCGCCACCTTCCAGCCGGCGTCGGCGAGGCGGCCGGCGCAGACCTCGCCCGCGGGCCCCGCGCCGAGGACGATCGCGTCGTAGCTGCGCTCGCTCACGGGCTCCATCATCACAGGCCGGACCTCCCGGCGCGTACAATCTGAGGGGCATTCCCAAGCACGGGGGGGCGACAGGCTTCGACGTGGTCGACTCGTGCGAACGGTTGCAGGTCGAGGTTGCTGGAGGCCTCGTTAAACCCCAGCACAAACCAATACGTGCGGACCATGAGTTCGCCCTCGCCGCTTAGTTAGAAGCTAAGCGCTGTGAGAGTCGGTCCTCCCTCGCCCACGGGGAGGGGCACCGGCTTCAGAAGTGGGCTCACCCAGGCGGCTCGCCCTGACCGCCAGGGGACATCAAAGGGGCTTTATCTCCCGCAGTGCCCGCCGGCGCGGACCCCGGGAGACGAGAATCAAGCGCCGGCTAAACCTGTAGACACCCTCGCACCGCGTCCGCGGATCCGAGTTCGAATCTCGGCGCCTCCATCAGCCGGCCCCACGGGGTCGGCTGCCGCGTGGCTGCTCGGATCTTTCCCCATTTTGCCGAATGGAGCTTTGAACACTTAGGTTCTATTCTGGTATGGATCGAGTCTCTAGAGGCTGCGATCGAGGAGGGACATATGGAGGTTGGGAGCGGAGAGCAGAAGAATGGCGGTGAGCTGATCAAGGCGATCGCCGCCGTGAGTCCCCCGCCCGACCCGCCGGACTGGGTGCAGCGGGCTCAAATCAGCATGGCGGCGGCGTGCCTTGCCATCGCCGCGATCGTTGCCTTTACGCTCCTCTGGTTCGGGCCCCCTGCTCCGAAGACGCCGGACGGTTCTGGCGAAGGGTCGACCGAGACGACGAGCACGACCACCACGACGGCTTCGACGACCATAAGCGCCGTTACGGCGGCGGCGGCCGACGAAACGACGCCCGAAGAAGAGACGGAAGCCGGCGAGGCGCCGGAGCAACCGCAGGAACCGGCGCCCACCGAGGACGACCAGGGCACGGAAAGCCTCGAAGCGGAATCGCTCGCGACCCTGAACGAGCAGGCGCCTTGGGCCTTCGCCATCGTCGCCTTGCTGGTCGCGGCTTTCCTCGCGACGGGCAAGGCGCTCAGCTTTGGCGGCCCAAGGAGCAAGTGATGAGTCTGGAAAGACTGGAGAAAGCAGAGCCGGCGGCGCTGGTCGGGCTCGTCACCTCGTTGCTGGGCTTCCTGGGCCTCTCGGCCGCCGACTTCAGCACGATCCACAGCGCTGGACTCGCCGTCGGCATGGCCGGCACCCAGGCCCTGTTCACCCGGTCGGCGGTTTTCAGCCCCAAGTCGGTCGAGGCCCTGGACGCAGGAGGCCTGCGCCAGCGGCTTCCGGATCTTCTCGCGACGGGTTCCGGCTTTGCGCATCCCGACGAGCCGGCGGCGACGATCGGCGTGCTCACCCTGCTGGGGGGCTTCCTCGTCCAGGTCTTCGCCGGGGTCGAATTCGCCGAGGCATTCGTCTCCGCCGCCGGGATCGCCGGCGTGCAGACGGCCGCCACCCGGGCGCGTGTCTACCCATCCCCCGCGGTTCGCCAGAGGGCGATCGCCGGAGTGGTCGAGGGCGCCGGGTAGGGGCTGGGGCGGGGCGTTCTCGAGCTGAGCTTTCCCTTCCGATCCGGTTTTCCTATGCAACGGCGCGGGTAGTCGGCTTCTGCTCGCGACGTGGATCGCCAGGGAGTACCCGTCGCCGCGATACTCGTCGAGAGCCGCTCTTGTTCACCCGAGGTTGTGCCGTCTCGTCCGGACGGGCTTGGCCGAGCTTGGGATCAGCCAAATCCACCTAGGAGGATCAAGCATGGAGCCAGCAACGACCCGCGCCGGCGGCGCGGGAGCAGGCGTCGAGCGCACCGCGAACCGCGGCCCGGTTCGCCGCCTTGCGACCGAGACGAAACAGGCATTCAAGACGACCGAGTTCTGGGCGATGGTGGCCGTCATCGTCGCCATCCTCGTCGCCGCGGCCTCGATCAAGGGCGGCGACACCGCCCCTGGCACCGACGAGTTCATCGCCCGCCAGGCCTGGCTCTACGTCGCCATCGTCGCCGTCGGCTACATGATCAGCCGCGGTTTGGCGAAGTCCGGCTCACGCGAGCCGTACGACGCCGACCGCGACGACCGCGACCCGCCTCGTTAGGGGCCGGGGAGGGGCGCTTCGGCGCCCCTCCTTTCGCACCTGGGCGAAACCTTGGCGTCCGAGCAGGGTTCTGACCAGGAGACCGTGGCGGGGCGGTCCTGCACCCATGCAAATTCCCTCAGCTTCCAACCCGCTCCTGCACTGGGACCCGGCCGCTTCAGACCCCTCCCAGCGCCGCATCCATCCGGTTCTGCGCGGCGCCGTCCTCGACCGGGACGGCTGGGCCTGCGCGTACTGCGGCCGGCCGACGGCCGAGGTCGATCACGTTGCCCCGCGTGGGCGGGGCGGCCCGACTGTCGCCGCCAACCTCGTCGCCGCCTGCCGGCGCTGCAACAGGGAGAAGGGACTGCGCACGCCGACAGAGTGGCGGTTCGACAAGGACCTGGAGAGGATCCGCAGGAACGCCAGAAAGCGGCGGACCCGAAACAGGCCGCAGGCGGTTCGCTTCCGGCGGGGTTAACGCGTCTCGCCGGCCCACGGTCGGTGGGCTAGTGTCCTTTAGGCCGTGGCCCCCAAAGACCCAGGATCCGGATCTGCGTCGGTCCCGACCCTTGCCCAGGCCTTCGGGGCGGTGGTGCGGGAACTACGGCTGGAGCGCGGTCTCACCCAGGAAGACGCCGCGTTTCGCGCCGATCTCGATCGCGCTTACTTCGGCCGGCTGGAGCGCGCCGCCAAGGTGCCGACCCTGAGCACGGTCTGGAAGCTCTCATTCGCTCTGGACGCTCGGCCCTCGGAGCTTCTGGCACGGGTAGAGCGGCTGCTCGACCAGTAGCCCGCGGCAGAACTATTCACCCCAAAAACCGGGGAAAAGGGGCCGTTTCCTGCACAAATTTTCCTGCACTTGCATCTTCCCCCGCTTCTCTGTCCTATAAGTCCATCTGCGGGCGGGAAGTCGCCTGAGCCAGATTCTTTCCGGCTTTGACGCGGCCTCGGTGTGGCAGCACCGTGAGGCCTAGAAGCAGCAACGCCAGGTCATATTCCGCCCGCCGACTACGATCGGTCGAACGGCTGCGCACAGTGCAATTCCCGCCGCAGTCGGCTTCTACGGTCTAAAGGTCCCATTCGCTCGCTAATTCCCGCGATTTGCGGGGTGGGTGGGCACCGTCTTGAGGTTGCCTCCAGCGTAAAACTTCGGAAACAGCGAGATCGACAGCGAGCCCCTGTGCCGAACCTGGGTCAGGCGATGGTCGCAGAAAGCTCCGGCGGCGTCGCCAGGGTCTGGAAGACGACGCAGTAGCGCTCGGTCAGCTTCAGCAGGGTGTCGAGCTGGTCCTGGTCGGCGTCGGTCTCGAGCTCGAAGCGGAGACGGATCGAGCGGAAGCCGACGGGCGCCTCGCGATCGACGGCGAGGGTGCCGCGGAAGTCGAGGTCGCCCTCGGCGTGGACGCGCCCGCCCTCGACCAGGATCCCGAGCGAGGTGGCGACCGCCCGCAGGGTGACGCCGGCGCAGGCGGCGAGCGCCTCCAGCAGCATGTCGCCCGAGCAGAGCAGGGTCCCGTCGCCGCCCGTGGCGGGATGGAGTCCGGCCTCGGCGATCGCCCCTCCGGTCCGCACCGAGCAAGAGACGCCTTCGCCAAGCGATCCCTCCGCTTCGAGGGTGACCATGGCGCTCTCCGGCGAGCGCTCGTAGCGCTCCTTCAGCGGCGCCTGGATCGCCCGCAGCTCGTCTCGCTCCACGCTGTCAGCTTACGCTTGATCCCGCCATGGCAATCGCGACCGCAACCTCGCTCGACGTCTACGTCGGCGGCCGGCTCCTCTTCGAGGAGGTCTCCTTCAAGCTGGAGCCGCGGGAACGGATGACGCTCTCCGGGCGCAACGGCGCCGGCAAGTCGACGCTGCTGCGGGTCCTGGCCGGCGAGCTGGCGCCGGACGCCGGCTCGCTGGCGGTCCAGCGCGGGGCGCGGGTGGCGCTGCACGACCAGCGGCCACCGCGGGAATCACGGATGACACTGGGCGACTATGTCTTCTCCGGCCGCACCGACATGCTCGAGACTGAGGCCGAGCTGGAGCGGCTGGAGGGGGAGATGGGCGGCGAGGCGGGCGAAGAGACGATGCGGGCCTACGCCATCGCCCAGCAGCGGCTGGAAGCGGGCGGGGGCTACCGCTGGCGCGACGACGTCCTCGCCGTCCTCCGCGGGCTCGGCTTCGAGCCCGAGCAGGCCCAGCGGCCGCTGCACACCTTCTCCGGCGGCGAGCTGACCCGCGCCTCGCTGGCGCGCGCCCTCGCCACCCGTCCTGACCTGCTGCTCCTCGACGAGCCGACGAACCACCTCGACATTCCCTCGCTGGAGTGGCTGGAGCGCTACCTCGTCGACCTCGACGCCGCCGTCGTCCTCGTCGCCCACGACCGCTGGTTCCTGGAGGCGGTCGGGACCTCGGTCCTGGAGCTGGAGGCGGGGCGCGCCCGCTTCTTCGCCGGGCCCTGGCACGCCTGGCGCCAGGAACAGGCGGCGCGGCAGATCGCCCTCGGGAAAGCGATCGAGCGCCAGCAGGCAGAGATCGCGCGGATGGAGCGCTTCGTCGAGCGCTTCCGCTACAAGGCGACGAAGGCGCGCCAGGCGCAGTCGCGGGTGAAGATGATCGAGAAAGCCAAGCGCGAAGGGCCGGCGAGCGAGAAGCGCGACAACCGCAGCCTGCGCTTTCAGTTCAAGCCGCCCGAGCGGCCGGGGCGGGTGGTGCTGAAACTGGTCAACGGCAGGCTCGAGGTGCCGGGGCGGACGCTGCTCGAGGGCGCCAACCTGGAAATCGAGCGCGACGAACACGTGGTCCTGGTCGGCCCGAACGGTGCCGGCAAGACGACCCTGATCGAGACCCTCGCCGGCGACCGCGAGCCCGCCGCCGGCAGCGTCCGCACCGGCCACAACGTCAAGATCGGCTACCTCTCCCAGCACGCCGAGACCGCGGCGGGAGGCGGCACCGTGCTCGACGCGGCGAAGCGGGAGACGGGTCTGACCGAGAACCAGGCCCGGGCCCTGCTCGGCGGCTTCCTCTTCTCCGGGGCCGAGGTCGAGAAGCAGCTCTCCGACATCTCCGGCGGCGAGCAGCGGCGGCTCTCGCTGGCGATCCTCGTCGCCTCCGGCGCCAACGTCCTCGTCCTCGACGAGCCCACCAACCACCTCGACATCGAGAGCCGCGAGGCGCTCGAGGATGCGCTGACCGAGTTCGAGGGCGCGGTGCTGCTCGTCTCCCACGACCGGGCGCTACTGGAGGCGGTCGGCAGCCGCACCCTCGTCTGCGAGGGCGGCCGGCTGGAGAGTCACCCGAGCGGCTGGGCCGAGTACCAGCGGCGGCGGGACGAAACCGAAGCCGAAGCGGAGGCGGCCGCGAAACCGCGTGGTGGCAACAAGTACAGCGCGACGAAGCCGGCCCAGAAAGCCGCCCGCAAGGCGGCAAAGCTGGAGGACCGGATCGAGCGGGCCGAGGCGAAGCTGCAGGAGCTGGAGGACGAGCTCGCCGACCCCGCCGCCTGGTCGAGTCCCGGCCGGGTCGAGCGGGCGACAAAGCGCCACGAAGAGGCAAAGGCCGCCGTCGAGGAGCTTTACGCCGAGTGGGAGGAAGCGCAACGGGAAGCCGAGGGCGCGGCGACCTAGCCGGCTGGCGCCAGCGGCTGCTCCAGCACTACCCGCGTTCCGTGCTGCGGGGTCATCGTGATGTTGCGGATCTTCACCTTCTCCGGCGCGGGGTCGGGCGCGCGGAGGTCGGCGCGGCTGACGATCTCGCGGAGGATGGTCCGCATCTCGAACTCGGCGAAGGCGGCGCCGACGCAGCGGCGGATGCCGCCGCCGAAGGGGATCCAGGCGTAGTTGTCGACCTGGCCGTCGAGGAAGCGCTCGGGGCGGAACTCCTGCGGCTGCGGGAAGAGGTCCTCGCGGTAGTGGAGACCGGCGATCGCCGGGACGACGAAGCTGCCGGCCGGCAGCTCGTAGTCGCCGATTCTCGCCGGGGCGGTCAGCTTGCGGGCGACGTCGAGGATCACCGGGCGGACGCGCAGCGTCTCTTTCACCGTCGCCTCGAGGTAGTCGTCCTCGCCAGCGGCAATCGAGTCGCGCAGCCGCGCCAGCACCGCCGGATTGCGCAGCAGCCGCTCCATCGCCCAGGCCAGGGCGGTGGCGGTCGTCTCGTGGCCGGCGCCGATCACGGTCAGCAGCTCGTCGCGCAGTTCGGCGTCGCTCATCGGCGAGCCGTCGTCGTGGCGCGCCCGCAGCAGCAGCGAGAGCACGTCGTCTCCCTCGCCGCTCTCGGCCTCTGCCCGCCGCAGCGCGATCTCCTCGTAGACGAAGTCGTCGAGGCGCCTGCGGGCGGCGAGGAAGCGGCGCCAGGGGCTGCCCGGGCCGAGGTCGCGGCGCAGGAACGGGTACCTGGTGATCGTCGTCACCCGGTCGGAGAAGCGGTCGATCAGCTCGCCGGCCCGCTCGACCCGAGCCTCGTCGTGGATCCCGAAGACGGCGCGGAGGATCACCGAGAGGGTGATCCGCTGCGTGCTCGGGCGCAGCGCGAACGGCTCGCCGACCGGCCAGCTCTCCATCTCGCGCCGGGTCACCTCGAGCATCAGCTCGCCGTAGCGGCGGATGCGGTCGCCGTGGAAGGGCGGCAGCAGCAGCTTGCGCTGGCGCAGGTGCGGCTCGTCGTCGAGGGTGAGGACGCTGTTCGGCCCCAGCGCCGGCTCCAGCACCGTCGCGTTCGCCTCCCCGGCATGGAAGACGTCCGGCGAGCCGGTGAAGACCGCTTTCACCAGCTCGGGGCTCGAGACATAGACGATGCGCCCGAAGAAGGGGAAGTGGACGCTGAAGACGTCGCCGTAGCGCTCCTGGTGGCGGGGGAGGAAGCCGAGCGGGTCGCGCAGGTAGCGGACCGCCTGCACGAAGGACGGGGCGCGCGAGCCGGGCGGCATGGCGGCGGCCATCAGAAGACGATCGTCCTCTCGCCGTCGAGGAGGACGCGGTCGTCGAGGTGGGCCATCACGGCGCGGGCGAGGACGAGGCGCTCGACGTCGCGGCCGAGGCGGATCATGTCGGCGACCTCGTCGCGATGGTCGACGCGGGTGACGTCCTGGGCGATGATCGGCCCGGCATCAAGCTCGGCGGTGACGTAGTGGGCGGTGGCGCCGATCAGCTTGACCCCGCGCTCGTAGGCGCGGTGGTAGGGGTCGGCGCCGACGAAGGCGGGGAGGAAGCTGTGGTGGATGTTGATCGCCTGGGTTCCGAGATCGCGGAGGAACTCGGGGGAGAGGACTTGCATGTAGCGGGCGAGGACGAGGAGGTCGACGCCCTCCAGCAGCTCCAGCGCCTGGCGCTCGGCGGCGGCGCGGTCGTTGCGGTCGACCGGAACGTGGTGGAACGGCAGGCCGACCGCCTCGGCCTGGTCGGCGTGGTCGGGGTGGTTGGAGAGGACGGCGACCAGCTCGCCGCCGAGGTCGCCGTTTCGCCAGCGCCAGAGCAGGTCGGAGAGGCAGTGGTCCTCGCGGCTGACCATGATCGCCAGACGCTTCGTCCGCGCCGCGTCGTGGAGCTCGTAGTCCATCGCGAAGGGCTCGCCGACCTCGCGGGCGAAGCGCAGCTCCAGCGCCTCACGCTCGGCCTCGGGCACATGGTCGAAGACCATCCGCATGAAGAAGCGCCCCTCGGCGCTCGAGTGCTGGTCGACGTCGACGATGTTGAGCCCTGACTCGGCGAGGAAGCCGCTGACGCGGGCGATCAGCCCCGGCTGGTCGGGGCAGGCCAGCAGCAGCCTCGAGGTCGGGACGTCTCCCATCCGTCGATGATCGCGGATAGATTGGGATCGATGCGGATCGGAGCGATTCCCGACGGGGCCGTGGAGCGGATCGGGCTGATGCTCGGGCAGCTTCCGACGCCGATCGGCGAGGCGATGTACGCGATGCCGGTGGCGCGCTCGCTGCAGGTGGCGCAGCGGACCGGGATCCTCGGGGCGCTGGCCGAGGGCCCGCGGGAGCCGACCGAGCTGGCCGAGCACCTCGGCCTGCAGCCGGCCGGGACGATCCGCGTCCTCGACGTGATCGCCTCGATCAAGCACGTCGCCCAGCGGCCCGACGGGCGCTACGAGCTGACCAAGAGCGGGCGCAAGTGGCTCGACCCTCGCTCGGACACCTACCTCGGCGATTTCCTCGCCGACACCGCCTACTACTGGGACTGGTACGCCGGTCTCGAGGACCTGGTCCGCGAGGGCAAGCACGTCGAGCTGCACGAGAAAGGGCGGGAGGACCCCTACTGGCGGTCTTACATCCGCGGCCAGTACCAGCTGGCGCGCCTCTCCAGCGCCGAAGTCGCCAAGGCGATCCCGCTCGCCAAGGGGGCGCACTCGATCCTCGACGTCGCCGGCGCCCACGGCGAGTTCTCGATGGCGCTCTGCCGCCGGCACGAGGGGCTGCGGGCAACGATCGTCGACCTGCCGGGGAGCGCCGCCGTCGGCAAGGAGATCGTCGCCGAGGCGGGGATGAGCGACCGCGTGCGCTACCTCGTCGGCGACATGTACGAGGTCGACTACGACGGCCACTACGACGGCGCCCTCTGCTTCAACATCATCCACCACCTCTCTCCCGAGCAGATCCGCGCCCTCTTCGCCCGCATCCGCGCAGTCCTGCGCCCGGGCGCCCCGCTCTGCGTCCTCGACCTCTACGACCGCCCCGGCGGCCGGCGTGCCAACCTCGCCTCGGTCCTCGGCCTCTTCTTCCACCTCACCTCCGGTGCCGACACCTACACGGTCGAAGACGTCTCCCGCTGGATGGGGGAGAGCGGCTACGGCAAGGCCGAGGTGAAGTCGTTCCGGCGGCTGCCGGACCTGCGCCTGCTGATCGCCAAAGCGGTCTGAGCCCGCAAGGTTGCGACCAGAGTCACCCTCGCGCCTGCCCGGTTCGTGCCAGGCATTCGAGGCCGCTTGGCAATTTAGACCGGGCGGCTGGTCAGCAGAGGCCGTGGCCGCGCAAGAGAGCTCTGATGCGGAGGGGCGCATCTGCGAGCCAGTCGGCGTGGTGCGGCGGTCCCGAGGGCGGCCAGTCGAGCGAGCGCGGGGTGGGCCAGATAGAGACGATTCCACGGCCGTCCTGAGCAACGACGGGCTCGATAGGTGGGATCAGGTCCGGGCGACTGGTTCCGTAGACGATGAAACCGACATGTCCGAGCAGAAACTGGAGGGCGTACGTATTTATCGGGAGTCCTACGCGAGTGTGGCCGGATCACCCTCTCCGACTGAGGCCACATATTTCGCCCACTCTGCCGTCCGGGAACTCTCAATGACGTTCACCATCCAAGCCTGTGCCGTTTCGGGTGGCCGTCGCCGGCGATAGGCCCAGCGGTAGTGGTCTGCTGGCAAATGCGCATACTTGGGTCCGAGACAGGCGAGCATCGAGGCCGTCTTGAACGTCCAAAAGGCGAGCGCACGAAGTTCGGCTTCCCGAAGTAGACGACCTTCGCCAAGCATCAGAGGCACCAGGATCGGCTCGACCGCCCCCTCAAGGTCGTTCATCCAGCCCTCGTTGCAGGGCTTGCAGACAACCCTTGCTTCGTGACCGAAGGGTTTCTCCGGGGCGCGCCGGCCCTCATCTACAAAGCCGTAGCGCTCTTTGCTTCCGTCGAACCAATGTACGGTCGGATGAGGCTCCGCGTTCGGATGGTGCTTCCCCAGCCATTTGGGCAGCGCGTGCTCTTTAGAAGGCTCGACTTCAGAGAAAGACCGGCCGCAGAACACGCATCCGGGGCCGCTACGCTGAGATTGCATGACCGAGAAGCCTAAATCTCAGAAGACGACGCCGAAAGGCAAAGACAAGAGCGGCAAGCCTCACGAGCCGATCGACATCCCGGTTCCAAAGCGCAAGGACTTCGAGGACGTTCTACGCCGCGCCTCCCGCCCGAAGTAGCTACCACCTACTAAGCGTCTTCGTGACGATCCCCCGGGCTTTCAAAGCTCGACATGAGGTAGCTGAGTAGAAAGACCTCGTCCTCAGGCATATCGGCTACCCGCTCGCGGCACTCGTCGCCGACCTCGATCAGTTCTTCCAGCGCCCGCTTGAGGATGCCGTGAGCCTTTTTCCAGCCCTCCATATCAACGTGCATCACGTCCCACGCCAAGACGCTGTCGGGTAGCGACTCGAAGCTCCCCGAGTCCACGGCCTCGCCGATAACTTCCACCGCACCGCTGAGAGCGGTCGCGGCCAGGTTCTGTTTGACCACCGAGCCGAGCATTTCCCACTCGCGGGTCCAGGCCATCGCCCGCTTCACCGGCAGGTAGAGATGTTCGGTGGCTCCTCGCCTCTGGATCGTTTCGGCGACGTCGATGCAGCCGGCCTTCTGAAGCGCCCGGAAGTGGTAGCTGGCCAAGCCCATCGAGACGCCCGTCTCTTCGGCGAAAACGCTCGGAGAGAGCTTCCGTGCGGGGGCGTTCATTGACATGAGAATTCGGACCCGGAGCGGGTGGGAGAGAGCCCTCCCCATGACCACGCTCGCCGACCCGTTGGTGATGTGCTCGCCTCTATGACGCATCGTGCTCCTCTCGGGGTTTACCTCGCAACCTCCTGTCCGATTGAACGATCTCAAGTTTCTGAGGCAAATTGCATAGATCCGTCTTCTTTGGTGAAAGCGATTCCACTAAAACCTCTCGTGTAGCCGAATAGAGGCGAGACCACGAGAGGGGGTGATTCCGTGATCGTGGCCACCGAGAGGACCATTCCGACTACGTCCATCGTGAAGGCGGGCTAGGGGGAAGCGGCTCCGCTCCGATCAACGCGCGAGGTCGGGGCGGAGACCTGGAAAAGTTCTCGGATTCGGCTCGGGGGTCGCTGCCCCTGAATTGGGCTAGCTGGCGGCGGCTCGGCGAAGCAGCTGCTCGAACATCGAATCCTCTCCGCGCCGAGCGTTATAGCGCCACGCGTACTCGTCCAGGTAGGACTGCAGGTATTTGCGGGACACCTTCTTGTAGGCGCCTCGCATCCCCGTTTTGAGGTTGCCAAAAAAGCCCTCGATGGTGTTCGTGTGGATGTTGCCTTCCACGTAGACGCCAGTCGAGTGATTGATCACGGCATGGTCGAACTCTCGCCGGAGCGGTTTGTAGGCAACCCAATCGTCAGTGAGCATGAACGCGGCCGGGTCCAGATGCGCTCGCACCTCTCGACTAAAGGACTCGCCGCGCCTTGAGGGGATGACGCGCACCCGAACGCGCCCGCCCCGCTCGACCAGGCCAAGGATGGTTGCCCGCGACTCGCGGTGACGGGCAAGCTCAGCGGAGCGGGGTTTCATCTTCTTACGCGGGCGCCCACCCCAGGAGGTCTCGTCAACCTCGACCTCGCCTTTCAGCGGCGGCTCGCCCTCGTCGTTCATCAGCTCCGTGCGGATCTTGTTGAACATCCTCCATGCCGTCTTGTACGTAACGCCAAGCTCGCGCTCTAGCTGTTTGGCGGAGATCCCGCAGCGAGTGCTAGCCATGAGGAACATGGCGTAGAACCAAAGCTGGAGCGAGGTAGTGGACTTCTCGAAGATCGTCCCCTTCATGGGGTGCAGATGCTTCCCGCACGAATCGCAGGCATAGGAGGCTCGAGATTTGATGCGGTGGAACTTCCGTTCTTTCTCACAGACCGGGCAGTGGGCGTGGTGACCATCGGGCGCGAAACGGTCGCGCCACAGCCGATCGAGGCAGGCCGCGTCGTCGGGGTACTCCCGCCAGAACTCGACCACCGTCATGTCGGAATCCGAGGACGGGCGGTTCGTCGGGTTGTTCCTGTCATTTGCAGCCATGCGTCAGTTACTTATTGTCGTCAAGGAGGTGAGGGGTCGAATGCAGCCGGGTAAATCCGCAGCGAGTGCAGATGAGCGCAACCACGGGGATGGCACGGTCGAAGGCAATCGTTCCGTCGTTCATGGCGAGGAGCGCCGCTTCGGCGGAGGGGTCGATGATCAGGTCTGGAGACCCGCACGCGGGGCAAGCGTCTTTCGCCCCTGCCGCCTCCAGGTTCTTGTTGATCTGGGCAAGTCGGTCTGAATCCATGCCTGCAGTATACATACCTTGAAGGGATAAGTGTGACGGCGCCCACACATGAAAGCGGCGCGAACCCTCACGGTTTCGCGCTTGCTCACAAAACGCAAACATTTCACCCCGATCTTGTTCATCCTGCTCGCTTTCCCTGCGGCCGCGCTGGCTGCCGGCGGAGAGAATGCGACCAAGGGACCCAGCATCAGCCAGGCTGAGGTCGCCCCGGCTGCGGTGCTGCAGCGACCGGTCGATCGCTTCCACCGCGTCGTCAAGACGATCGCCGCCGACATCCGCGTCGAAGAACGCGCCGCCGAGCACAGGCGGCAGCGGGAACGCGAAGAAGCATTCGCGGAGCTGCCGGGCGGGGTCTCGATCGCGACGCTGGAATCGATCGCCTCCTGCGAGTCCGGGGGCGACCCCACCGCGGTCTCCTCCGACGGCACCTATCGCGGCAAATACCAGTTCGACTACGGCACCTGGGAATCGATGGGCGGCAGCGGCGACCCCGCCGCGGCCCCCGAGGCCGAGCAGGACTACCGCGCCGCCCTCCTCTACGCGACCAGCGGCTCCAGCCCCTGGCCGATCTGCGGCTGACGCGTCACGGTTGTGTGAACCGAGTTGTCCCCGGTATGCGGGGACAACTCGGTTTGCAGTTCGGTCACGATTTCGGGGGAGCGCGCGCGTACGATGCGCGCGATGGCTGAGGAGCCGATAGCCGAGGAGCAGGTTCCGGCGCCCGACCCCGAGGGGCCGAAGCGCAAGCCGCCGAAAGAGGCGATCGCGGAGGCGCGGGTGCGGGCGCCGACGCGGGGGAACCGCAAGCTCGAGAGCTTCCTCGACGCGGTCAACTCCGACGAGCAGGTGCGGGCCTGGTGGTACATGACCCAGGTCCAGGCCGAGCGCCTGGGGATGTCGGACCACAGCTGGGTCCACATGCAGATCGTCCTCAACATCGCCCTGCGGCTGCTGCGGCTGCTGCTGCGCGCCGGGGTCGAGCCGGCGATGGTCACTGACCACGGGATGCGCGACCGCGACGCTGAGGTGGTGGTCGCAGGCGGCGCCCTCCTCCACGACACCGGGATGTCGATCCACCGCGCCGACCACGAGGCCTACTCGCTCTTCCTCGCCGACGACGCCCTCCGGCGCCTCCTCGCCGACGCCTACAAGGAGCCGGAGCGGACGGTCGTCGCCTCGGAGATCCTCCACGCGATCATCGGCCACCGCCGCCGGGGCGAGCCCTACACGCTCGAGGCCGGCGTCGTCCGCGTCGCCGACGCGCTCGACATGGCCCAGGGCCGCACCCGCACCCCGATCGAGTCCGGCCACGAGGGCATCCACTCGATTTCCGCCGCCGCCGTCGACGAGGTCCGGATCGGCGCTGGGGAGGAGCGGCCGGTGCGGGTAGAGATCCAGCTCAACAACTCGGCAGGGATCTTCCAGGTCGACGACCTGCTGGCGACGAAGATCCGCGGCACCCCGCTCGAGGGCCGGCTCGAAGTGGTCGCCAAGGTCGAGGGCGAGACCGAGAAACGCCTCCTCTCGGGCTTCCGGCTCACCTAACCCGCGTCGAGCTCGGCGACCAGCGCCCGCACCCGGCGCCCGATCTCGTCGCGCGTCGCCCGCACCGCCTCGACTGGCCGGCCCTTCGGGTCGGTCAGGTCCCAGTCGAGGTAGCGCTTGCCGGGGATGTAGGGGCACTCGTCGCCGCAGCCCATCGTCACCACCACGTCGGCCCACTCGGCGTCCTCGCGCGAGAGCCTGCGCGGCTTGCGGCCGCCGAGGTCGATCCCCAGCTCGTTCATCACCTCGATCACCTCGGGGTGGACCCGGTTCGCGGGCGTCGTCCCCGCCGAGCGCGCCTCGTGCCGCCCCCCGGCGGCGCGGGCGAAGAACGCCTCGCTCATCTGCGAGCGCCCGGCGTTGTGGAGGCAGACGAAGAGGGTGCGGGCCAACGACTAGTTGAAACGCGCCAGGTCGCTGCGGCGCCGTTCCTTGCGCTTCTCCAGCCGGTTCTGGATCAGCGAGAGAACGATCACCAGGGCCGCGAAGAAGAAGATCACGCCGAAGCAGAAGAAGGTCACCGTCTTGTCGGTGGTCGGGCCGGCGAGGCCGACTCCCTCGTCGGCCAGGGCGGCCGGGGCGGCGGCCAGCATCAGGGCCCAGATTGAGAGCAGGGCTGCGGCGGTGCGCTTCACGGGCGGCAATTTAGCGCAACCTTAGGTCGCGGCGCATAGGATGCGCGCCGATGTCGAACCTCGAGGCCCTGCTGCTGGGGGTGGTCCAGGGACTGACCGAGTTCCTGCCGATCTCCTCCTCCGGCCACCTGATCATCGTCCCCTGGCTGCAGGACTACACCTTCCTGCAGGACAACGAGACCTTCAACAAGACCTTCGACGTCGCCCTCCACGCCGGGACCCTGATCGCCGCGATCGCCTACTTCCGGGTCGAGGTGGTGGTCCTCATCCGCGGCTTCGTCCAGGCGGCGCGGCAGCGGGCGATCCGCACCCAGGAGCAGCGCCTCGCCGTCGCGATCGCGATCGGGACCGTGCCGGCCGTGATCGCCGGCGGTCTCGGCTCCAGCTTCATCGACGAGCACCTCGGCGAGCCCTGGATGATCGCGATCCAGCTGATCCTCTTCGGCTTCCTGCTCGGCTACGCCGACCGCATGCCCGAGCGCCGCAACCTCGGCGACGCGAAGCTGCGCGACGGCTGGATCGTCGGCCTCGCCCAGGTCCTGGCGCTGGCACCGGGTACCTCCCGCTCGGGAATCACGATCACCGCCGCCCGCTGGCTCGGCCTCGACCGCGACGCCGCTGCCCGCTTCTCCTTCCTGCTGCTGATCCCCGCCGTCGCCGGCGCCACCGCTTACAAGGCTCTGGAGGCCGCCAAAGAAGGCCTGCCGCCCGGCGTGGGGGAGCCGATGGTTGTGGGGACGATCGCCGCCGCGGTCTCCGGCTACTTCGCGATCTCCTTCCTCCTGCGCCTGCTGCGGACCACCAGCTACCGGCCCTTCGTCCTCTACCGCTATGCGGCCGGCGCCGCGATCCTGCTGATCATCGCCACCGGCCTGCGTCCGGCAACCTTCTAGGGCCCGCTCCCCGCAAATTCGAGGCGCTCTGAGCGCTCCTGTGAAAATCCTGTGAACGCAGGGGGTAACGCCTCCGCGGGTGCATACACTCTGTCCATCCGCATCGCCGTCCTCGATACCGACAGCGGCTTCGTCACCGTTCTCGCCCGCCGCGCCGAGGCGGCCGGCTGGCACCTCAGCCAGAAGACCGGCCCGGTGCCGCCGCGAGACCTGGTGGCGATGAAGCTGAACGCGATCCTGGTCGACCCGGTCGTCCTCGGCGATGAAGCCTGGGCCTACCTGGAACGGGTCGGCGAGATGCTGCCCGACCTCGGCCTGGTCGTCTGCACCGGCCGTTCCACCGTCGCCCAGCGGGTGAAGGGGCTGCGGCTCGGGGTCGACGACTGGATGACCAAGCCCTGCCACCCCGAGGAGGCGATCGCCCGGCTCGAAGCGGTCTCGCGCCGCCGCCGCCGCGGCCGCCAGGAGCACGAGGCCCCACCGCTCGCCGCCGGCGAGATGGAGATCCGCCCCGACCGCTTCCAGGCTTTCGTCGGCGACGAGGCCCTCGACCTCACCCGCCGCGAGTTCGAGCTGCTCCACCTGCTCGCCGAGGAGCGGGGTCAGGTGCTCGAGCGAAACCAGATCTACCAGCGGGTCTGGGGCTACGCGATGGCCCACGGCGACCGCTCGGTCGACGTCTTCGTGCGCAAGCTGCGCAAGAAGCTGGAGGCCCTCTCGCCGGGCTGGACCTACATCCACACCCATTTCGGCATCGGCTACCGCTTCGACCCCGAACCTGCCGGCGGCGTGAAGGTGGAGGCGCCGGCCGTCGAGCGTTCACACCCTGTTCACATGGTGGAAACCACCTCGTAACAAGCTCGCCGCCCTCCGCTGCGACGGTCCGGTCATCGAAACGGACCTAACCAGAAGGAGAACGAGTGACCAGCTCTAAGTGGCTCGCGGCGATCGTCGCCGCGGCGATCCTCGCGGTCGGCATCACCGCCTGCGGCAGCGACGAGGAAACCGCCAGTGGCAACAGCGGCGGAGGCGACCTCTCCGGCTCGATCCGGATCGACGGATCCAGCACGGTGGCGCCCCTGACCGAAGCGGTCGCCGAGCAGTTCATGGCCGAAAACTCCGGCGTTCGGGTAACGGTTGGGACCTCCGGCACCGGCGGCGGCTTCGAAAAATTCTGCGCCGGCGAGACCGACATCAGCGACGCCTCGCGTGAAATCGAGCCCGAAGAGGTCGAAGCCTGCAAGCAGGGCGGCGTCGGCTACAAAGACGTCCACATCGCCACCGACGCGCTGACGGTGATGATCAACAACGAGAACCCTGTCTCCTGCCTTACCGTCGACCAGCTGGCGGCGATCTGGGGCCCGGACTCCAAGATCGACAACTGGAGCGAAATCCCGGACGTCGGAGAGAGCTACGACGAGGAGCTGGCGCTGTTCGGCCCCGGCACCGACTCGGGCACCTTCGACTACTTCACGGAATCGATCAACGGCGAGGAGGGCGTCACCCGCAAGGACTACAACAACGTCGGCGAGGACGACAACGCCACGGTCAAAGGCGTCGAGGGCTCGCCTGGCGGCATGGGCTACGCCGGCTTCTCCTTCTACACGGAGAACGAAGGCAGCCTGAAAGCGCTCGAAGTCGACAACGGCAAGGGCTGCGTGCCGCCGTCGGTCGAGACCGCGCAGGACGGCAGCTACGCGCCGCTGAGCCGGCCCCTTTTCATCTACCCGAGCGAGCAGGCGCTGCAGAAGCCTGAGGTCAAGGCCTTCATCGCCTACTACCTCGAAAACGTCGGCTCGGTCGCCGAATCGCTCGGCTTCGTGCCGCTGACCGAACAACAGCTCAGCGAATCCGAAGCAGCCGCCGCGAAGATCGGCGCCTAGGACCGTGCTGCAGGCCGAGGGCAAGCGCTACGGGGAGCGGGCGATCAAGTGGTTGCTCGCTCTCTGCGCCTCGCTCTCGGTCCTCACCACCACCGCGATCGTCATTTCCCTGATCGGGCCGGCGATCGGCTTCTTCGAAATCGTCCCGGCGGACGAATTCTTCTTCGGCGTCGACTGGACGCCCCAGTTCGAGCCCCCCAGCTTCGGCGTCCTCTCGATCGTCGCCGGCACCCTCAACGTCACCCTCTGGGGGATGCTGTTCGCAATCCCGGTCGGGCTCGGGTCCGCGGTCTACCTCAGCGAGTACGCCTCGCCGCGGGTCCGCAGGACGGTCAAGCCCGCGCTCGAGGTCCTGGCCGGGATCCCCACCGTGGCGATCGGGTTCTTCGCTGTCAGCTTCATCCTCCCCGAGATCATCGTCCCGCTCTGGCCCGACGGCCTCCTCGGAGGTGCGGCGGGGAAGCCCTTCCTCGCCCTCGCGGCGGGCCTCGGGATCGGCCTGATGGTGGTGCCGATCATCGCCTCGATGTCCGACGACGCGATGCGGGCGGTGCCGCGCGGCCTCCACGAAGGCGCCTACGCCCTCGGTGCGACCAAAGCCAAGGTGGCAACGAAGGTGATCTTCCCGGCGGCGCTCTCGGGGATCGTCGCCTCGATCGTGCTGGCGATCTCCCGCGCTGTCGGCGAGACGATGATCGTCGTCCTCGCCGCCGGCTCGACCCCGAAGTTCACCCTCAACCCGGTCGAATCGATCCAGGCGATGACCTCCTACATCGCCACCACCGCGACCGGCGACATCTCCACCGGCTCGGTCGATTACAAATCTGTCTTCGCGGTCGGCACCGTCCTCTTCGCGATGACGCTGGTCATGAACGTGGTCAGCATCCGCCTGGTGCGGAAGTACCGCGAGGTCTACGAGTGATGGAGGCCGGACGGGCCACCGCGCCGCGCAACCGCCTCGCCGTCGCCGGGGCCCGCTCGACGACCGAGGCGATGCTGCGCAACCAGCTCCGCGGCGACGTCATCCGCAACGCCGTCTTCGCCGGTCTGCTCCTGTTCGCCGTCGCGATTGCCCTCGCCGGGCTGCTGGCGCTCGTGATCCAGGCCTTCGCCGAAGGCTCCTCGGCGCTCAGCCGCAGCCTCATCACCAATCCGCCCTCGACCGCTTTCCCCGAGAAAGCCGGCTACCGGCCGGCGATCATCGGCTCACTCCAGCTGATCGGCGGGGTGATGCTCTTCGTCGTCCCGGTCGGGATCGGCGCCGCCCTCTACCTGGAGGAGTACGCCGACAGCTCGCGCTGGTGGAACCGGCTGATCGAGGTCAGCATCCAGAACCTGGCGGCGGTGCCGTCGATCATCTACGGCATCCTCGGCCTCGCCTTCATCGTCCGCGGCCCGCTCGACCTCGGCTTCATCCTCGCCGCCGGCTCGCTGACGCTGGCGCTGCTGGTGCTGCCGATGGTGATCATCGCCTCGCGTGAGGCGCTGCGGGCTGTCCCGGACTCGATCCGGCAGGGCTCGCTGGCGCTCGGCGCGACCCAGTGGCAGACGATCCGCACCCAGGTCCTGCCCGCCTCGGTCCCGGGCATCGCCACCGGCGTCATCCTCGCCGTCTCGCGGGCGCTGGGGGAGACTGCGCCGCTGCTCCTGGTCGGGGCGACCGTCTTCGTCACCTTCGACCCGACCCCGTTCGGGACCGACGGCTACTCGGCGATGCCGGTCCAGATCTTCAACTACGCGCTGCGTCCCCAGGAGGAGTTCCAGGCCCTGGCCGCGGCGGGAATCCTCGTCATGTTGGTGGTCCTGCTCGCGATGAACTCCTTCGCGATCTGGCTGCGAAATCGCTACGAGCAAAGGTGGTAGTGGTGTTGAAAGAGCAGACACCGAAGATCTCGGTTCGTCCCGAGTTCCAGCAGGCGGCGGCCCCGCGGATAAAGGAGAGGGTCTTCGAGCTGAACGGCATCGAGGTCCTCTACGGCGGTGTCGCCGCGGTCAAGGACATCTCGATGGAGATCGGCCACAAGGAGGTCACCGCGCTGATCGGTCCCTCCGGCTGCGGCAAGAGCACGCTGCTGCGCTGCCTCAACCGGATGAACGACCTGATCCCCACCGCCGAAGTCCATGGCGAGCTGCTCTACCACGGCGAGGACCTCTACGGCCCGAACGTCGACCCGGTCCAGGTTCGCAAACTGATCGGGATGGTGTTCCAGAAACCGAATCCGTTCCCGAAGTCGATCTACGACAACGTCGCCTTCGGCCCGCGGGTGCTCGGGCGCAAGGAGGGCCTTGACGAGACCGTTGAGAAGGCGCTGGGCGGGGCGGCGCTCTGGGACGAGGTCAAAGACCGGCTCAAGGACAACGCCTTCGGCCTCTCCGGCGGGCAGCAGCAGCGGCTCTGCATCGCCCGCTGCATTGCGGTCGAGCCCGATGTGATCCTGATGGACGAGCCCTGCTCGGCTCTCGACCCGATCTCGACCGGGAAGATCGAGGACCTGATGATCGAGCTGAAGGAGCGCTACTCGATCGTCATCGTCACTCACAACATGCAGCAGGCGGCGCGGGTCTCCGACCGCACTGCGTTCCTGATGGTCGAGCTCGACGCCGGGGAGCACAACCGCTGGGGCCGGCTGGTCGAGTACGACGCGACCGAGAAGGTCTTCACCAACCCCGCCGACAAACGCACCGAGGACTACGTCTCCGGGAAGGTCGGCTGATGCCCGAGGGCGTCCGCGTCTACTACCAGGAGGAGCTGGAGAGGCTCGAGGCGAGCGCCTTGGGCGGTCTCGACATGGTCAGCGCGGCGCTGGCGCGGACGATGGAAGCGGTCGAGAACCAGGACGTCGAGCTGGCCCAGGTCGTAATCGCCGACGACGATCGCATCGACGGCCGCTACCTCGAGGTGCACCAGAGCCTGATCACGCTGCTGGCGACGCAGTCGCCGGTGGCGACCGATCTGCGGCTGATCTCGGCCCTGCTGCACGTGCTGAAGAGCATCGAGCGGATGGGCGACCAGTGCGTGAACGTCTGCAAGCTGATCCCGCTGACCGGGAACTACGCGCCAGCGGACCCGCGGATGGTCGAGCTGATCCTGAAGATGGGGGCGCAGACGAAGACGTTGATCGCCCAGGCGAAGCGCTCCTTCGAAGAGCGCGACGTCGGGATGGCGCGGGACCTGGTCCGCCGCGACGACGTCGTCGATGAGCTCAACCGAAAGTGCTTCCACCTGGCGCTGGAGATCGGCGACGACGCCGATACGCGCGAGTGGGCGATGACGATGCTGCTGTCAGCGCGCGCGATCGAGCGGGTGGGGGACAACGCGGTCGATATCGGCGAGCAGGTCGCCTTCGTCGTCACGGGGCTCTTCCGGGAGTTCGAGGACGCTTCTCACCCGTCCTAGCGCTTGAGATCCGGCCCCCCTGGGAACATGCGGGGGATACCTGTGACTCTCTGCGCCGCCATAGATATTGGATCCAATACGACGCGATTGCTGGTCGCGGAGCCTGTGGATGGGCAGCTGAAGAAGGTGATGGAGCAGCGGGCCTATACGCGGATCGGCAAGGCGGTTGACAAGAAGGGCCGGATCTCGGCGGACAAAATCGGCGAAGTCGGCGAGGTCGTCGCGACGCAGGTGCGGCTGGCGCAGGAGATGGGGGCGACCGAGATCCGTGCGGTCGCCACCGCGGCCGTGCGGGACGCGCGCAACTGCGAGGAGGTGGCGGAGGCCGTAGGAGCCGCCGCCGGGGTACCGATCGAGGTCCTGCCCGAGGAGGAGGAGGGGCGGCTCTCGTTCATCGGCGCCACCAAGACGCTCGGTCACGCTCCCGAGGGCCTGGTCGGCGTCGTCGACATCGGCGGCGGGTCGACCGAGGTGATCCTCGGCACCGTCCCCGGCGGCGTTCAGAGCGTGCGCTCCTGGCCGGTGGGTTCCGGCAACCTCGCCGAGGAGCTGCTTTCCTCCGATCCGCCCTCGGCGGCGGAAATACGCCGCACGCGCGACCGCATCGACGACATCTTCGAGGGGGTCGAGATCGAGCGCCCGGCCCAGGCCGTCGCAGTCGGCGGCTCTGCCACCTCGCTGCGGCGGGTCGTCGGCGCCATGCTCGAATACGAGACGCTGGAGCGCGGCATCCGCGTGCTCACCAGCGACCCCGCCGCGGACGTCGGCCGCCGCTTCGAGCTCGACCCCACCCGCGTGCGCATCCTCCCCACCGGCGTCCTCCTGCTCGAGAAGCTCTCCGACCTCCTCGGTCTGCCCCTCCAGATCGGCAAGGGCGGCCTCCGCGAGGGCGTCATCCTCGACCTCCTCAACGGCAGCCTCGAGGGCTCGGCCGAGCAGGTCGCGGTTTAACCGAAGCTCGCGAAGGCGACTTAGGGGCGGAAGCCCCTCAGTACGATGATTTGATCGACGATCCCGCTCTCTACTTCAACCGCGAGCTCTCCTGGCTCGACTTCAACCAGCGGGTGCTCGAACTCGCGGAGGATCCCCAGGTGCCGCTGCTGGAGCGGGCGCGCTTCTGCGCCATCTACGCCAGCAACCTCGACGAGTTCTTCATGGTCCGCGTCGCCGGCCTCTTCGACCAGCTCGACGCCGGGATCGAAGCCCGCGGCCCCGACGGGCTGACGCCGCGCGAGCAGATCGACGCGATCCAGCGGCGGGTGCTGGAGCTGGACGACCGCCTCTGCGAATGCTTCGGCGGCAACCTGCAGCCGGCGCTGGAGGAGCACGGGATCCGCATCGTCACCCTGGAGACGGCCGACGAGGAGGAGCGGCGGGAGATTGACGCCCACTTCGAGAAACAGGTTTTCCCGGCGCTGACGCCGCTGGTGATCGGCCTCGGCCGGCCCTTCCCCTATATCTCCAACCTCTCGCTCAGCCTCGGGGTCCTGCTGCGCGACGCCGAGAGCGGCAACGAGATCATCGCCCGGGTCAAGGTGCCGAAGGAGCTGCTCGGGCGCTTCCTCCCGCTGGGCGACAGCGGCCTTGCCTTCGTCCCGCTGGAGGAGGTGATCGCCGCCAACCTCGACGCCCTCTTCCCGGGAATCGAAGTCATCGACCACGGCTACTTCCGCGTCACCCGCGACGCCGACTTCACCGTCTCCGACGAGGCCGACGATCTCCTGCAGGCGGTCCAGGACGAGATTCGGCGCCGCCGCTTCGGCGAGGTTGTGCGGCTCGAGGTCGCCTCCGGGATGAACCCCAAACTGCGCGCGCAGCTGGTCGAGGCGCTGCGGCTCGAAGACCGCGAGGTCTACGACATCGAGGGCCTGCTCGACCTCGCGGACTTCGAGGCGATCGCCGACGTCCCCGGCCACGCCGAGCTGCGCTGGCCGCCCTGGACGCCGGTCACCCAGCCGCGGCTGCAGGGCGAGGACGACGAGCCGGTCGACATGTTCGCCGAGATCCGCCGGCGCGACCTGCTCGTCCACCATCCCTACGACTCCTTCGCAACCTCGGTCGAGCGCTTCGTCGCCCAGGCGGTCGCCGACCCCGACGTGCTGGCGATCAAGCAGACCGTGTACCGGACGAGCGACGACTCGGCCCTGGTGCCGGCGCTGATCCGCGCCTCCGAACGCGGCAAGCAGGCGGTCTGCATGGTCGAGCTGAAAGCGCGCTTCGACGAGGAGGCGAACATCCACTGGGCGAAGTCTCTGGAGGAGGCCGGCGTCCACGTCGTCTATGGCATCCCGGGGCTGAAGACGCACGTGAAGGCGATCGTCGTCGCCCGCCGCGAGGGCGAGCAGGTGCGCGAGTACGTCCACGTCGGCACCGGCAACTACAACCCGAAGACGGCCCGCCTCTACACCGACCTCGGCCTCTTCACCTCCGACCCCGACCTCGGCGCCGACGTCGCCGAGATGTTCAACTTTCTTACCGGCTACGGCCGGCCGGCCGAGTACCGCAAGGTGCTGGTCTCGCCGACGACGATGCGGGACCAGATCATCGCCGAGATCGAGCGCACCGCCGCTTCCCACGAGGCGGGGGAAGAGGCGCGGATCGCGCTGAAGATGAACGCGCTGGTCGACGCCCGCTGCATCCGGGCGCTGTACGAGGCCTCGCAGGCGGGGGTCCGGATCGACATCAACGTGCGCGGGATCTGCTGCTTACGACCGGGCTTGGAGGGAGTCTCGGAGAACATCAGCGTGCGCTCGATCCTCGGCCGCTTCCTCGAGCATTCGCGGATCTACGCCTTCCGCCGCGGCGAGGAGACGCGGGTGCTGATGGGCTCGGCCGATCTGATGCCGCGCAATCTCGACAGCCGGGTCGAGCTGGTGGCGCCGGTCGAGGACGCGGCGCTGAAGGCGGAGCTGATGGACGTGCTCGAGCGCTGCTTCGCCGACAACGTCAGCGCCTGGGAGCTGAACGCGGAGGGGGATTGGTCGCGGCGGCAGCCCGACGGGGAAACGCGCAACGTGCAGGAGGAGCTGATGGCGAGACATTCCGCACGTGCCGCCGAGCACCTGGCCGCGCCGCCTCCCGAAACCCCGCGGACGCCTGTCACCTGACTAGGATGCGGGGAAGTGGCGCGCTTCTCGCTCCTTCCTCGCGATAGGACCTTCTTCGACCTCTTCATCCAGGCGGGTCAGAACTCCGTGCGGGCGGCGAAGCTGCTCGACGAGATGATGCACACCTGGCCCGATTCCGGGGCTCTCTCGCGGGAGATCGTGATCGCCGAGCAGGACGGCGACCAGATCACCCACGAGATCGTCAAACGCCTCAACTCGACCTTCGTCACCCCGATCGACCGGGAGGACATCTACGCGCTGGCCACCCAGATGGACGACATCGTCGATTTCACCGAGGAGGCCGCCGACTTCCTCGGCCTCTACAAGATCGAGGCGCCGATGGAGCAGGCGCAGGCGCTGACCAAAGTTCTCGTCGCTTCCTGCGAGCAGCTGGCGATGGGGCTGGAGCAGCTTCCCACCTTCAAGGACCTCGACAAGTACTGGATCGAGATCCACCGCCTCGAGAACGACGGCGACCGGATCTCTCGCGACGCCGTCGCCTCGCTCTTCTCCAACGGCATCGACCCGATGGTCGTGATCCGCTGGAAGGACATGTTCGCCGTGCTCGAGGAGGCGATCGACGCAACCGAGACCGCGGCACAGATCCTCGAGGGCATCGTCATCAAGAACAGCTAGGCCGTGGATTCCGACGTAATCCTCGTCATCGTCGTCGCCACTGCGCTGGCGTTCGACTTCACCAACGGCTTCCACGACACCGCCAACGTCGTCGCCACCTCGATCTCGACCGGGGCGGCGCGGCCGCAGGTCGCGATCGGGTTCGCCTCGCTGCTCAACTTCATCGGCGCCTTCATCTCGATCAGCGTCGCCGCCACCGTCGCCAAGGACGTTGTCGACGCCGAAGTGATCACGCCGACGATCGTCTTCGCCGGCCTGATCGGGGCGATCGCCTGGAACCTGATCACCTGGTATTTCGGGCTGCCGTCAAGCTCCTCGCACGCGCTGATCGGCGGCGTCGTCGGCTCGGCGGTGGCGGCCGTCGGCTTGGACGCGGTGATCGCCGAAGGGCTGGTCGGCAAGGTCCTGATCCCGGCCGTCGTCGCCCCGGTCCTCGCCTTCCTCGTCGCCGGGGCGGCGATCGGGATCGCCTACCGGGTGGTGGGGCGGCAGCGGCCGGGGATCGTCAGCCGCGGCTACCGCTACGGGCAGATCGTCTCCGGCGGCCTCCTGGCGCTGGCGCACGGGACCAACGACGCGCAGAAGACGATGGGGATCATCACCCTGGCTCTGATCGCCAGCGGGGAACTCGGGGCCGAAGCCGACCCGCCGTTCTGGGTGATCGCCTCGTCTGCGGCCGCAATCGCACTCGGCACCTACAGCGGCGGCTGGCGGATCATCAAGACGACCGGCACGCGGATCATCAAGATGGACGCGGCGCAGGGGTTCTCGGCGCAGGGCGCGGGCGCGGCGGTGATCCTCGCCTCGACCCACTTCGGCTTCCCGCTCTCGACCACCCACGTGATCAACGGCGGCGTGATGGGCGCGGGCGCGGGGAAGCGGCTCTCGGCGGTGCGCTGGGGCGTCGCCGGCAACATCTTCGTCGCCTGGCTTCTCACCCTGCCGGCGGCGGCCGCGATCGGCGGCCTCACCTACGGCTTTACGCGGATCTTCGGGACCGGGCCCCTGGGGCCGATCCTGGTCACGCTGATGGCGCTCTCGCTGGTCGCCGCCGCCTTCGCCCGGCGAGCCCAGCGCGGGGCCCCGGTTACGGCGACCGGCGGATGATCGCGACGATCGTCCACACCGACGAACTCCTGCAGACGATCGCCGCCTCCGTGATCGCCGGCATCGGCGTCACCTTCCTCTTCTCGCTGGGGATCTGGGGGGCAGGCCAGTTCAGCGAGCTGAGCCGCAGCGAACGGCCTGTGGCCGCCACGGCCGCGGCGGTGGTCGGGGCGGTGGCACTGCTCTGCGTGGCCGGTGCCGTGGTCACCGGCATCGTCGTGATGACCCACAAGTAGGCGCCCCCATGCAGCGCCCCTCAGCTGAGGGTGTTGGCCTCCATCCACACTCGCCAGATTCCCGCTACCGCGATCGCGAGGAGGAGGATCCAGAGCAGGGTGCCGCCGCCGGTCGAGGTCATCTTGTCGCTGCCCGCGATCAGCAGGGCGATCAGGCCGAAGGCGCCATAGAGGATCGCGCGGCGCCCGTCGCTGAGGGTCGCCAGAGTCAGCGGGTTCTCGCGGCTGAAGACGTAGAGGGCCCAGGTGATCCCGGCGAGGAGCCCCAGCGTCAGCGCGGTCATCAGCGCTTCGGCCAGGTTGTCGCCGCGGGGCAGGAAGGCGACGATCAGGGCAAGCAGCATGATGATCGCGACGTTGCGGAGGACTCGCATGTCATCAGTTTACGAGCGCGTATGTAAGACGGGCCGAAGATTTTGCGATCTGCGCACCACGCGTGCGCTTTGTCTCGGCACGGTTGTCCCATGCCGTCAGGAGCCGGGGGAGCAGCGCACGGGGAGGAGGGGACCGCGTCGGTCGAGCTGGTCGCGGCGGTCCCGTTCCTGCTGCTCGCGGTCCTGGCGGCCGCGCAGATCGCGCTAGCCGGCCAGGCGCTCTGGTCCGCGAGCGTGGCGGCGCGGGCGGGAGCGCGGGCGGCGCTCGTCGGCGGGGACGCCTCCGACGCGGCCCGCTCGGCGCTCCCGCCCGCGATGCGCGCTGAGGCGAAGGTAGTGGACGACGAGGGGGTCGAGGTGGAGGTCGAGGTGCCGCGCCTGATTCCGTCGTTGCCGCCGCTGCGCGTGCGGTCCGGAAGTGGACTGGAGCAGGGCGATGGCTGAGCGCGGCCAGGCGACGGTCGAGCTGGTGGCAGCGCTGCCCGCCCTGCTCCTGGCGGCCCTGGTGGCGCTGCAGCTCCTGGTGGCCGGGTACGCCATGACGCTGGCCGACGGGGCTGCCGAGGCCGGGGCGCTGGCTCTCGCCTCGGGAGGCTCGGCGGCTGAGGCGGCTCGCGAAGCCCTTCCCGGCTGGGCCGAGGACGAGGTGTCGGTGGCGGTGGAGGGCGGCGAGGTCGAGGTCCGCCTGCGGCCGCCATCGCCAATCGAGGAGCTTTCCGAGCGGCTCACGGTCAGCAGCAGCGCCGCGGCGAGGGCAGCGCGATGAGCGTCCTGGGCCCGCAGAAAGCGCGGCTCGATCACCGGCCGCCGGAGCAGACGCTGAGCTTCGTCAACCCGCTGGCCCAGGGAAGGGTTCTCGTCGTCAGCTCGGTCGCTAAGGCCGACGGCTCTCGCGGAGCCGCGGCGGCGCTCGCGTGCGCTCGCGCCGAGATGGACGTGGCGATGCTTTTGGTCGACGTAGGAGGCAAAGCGCCGCGGCCGACCCTGATCGCTTCCGCGGCGGCGCAGAAGCTGGAGGCACGCCTGGCCGTCCACCTGAGCGACCATCGGGTCGCCTCCCGCGGTCAGGTCTGCCACATAGCCGTGCCGGCCGAGGTCCAGGGTTTGGAGGTCGCGGCGGCCGCGGCGACGGTCGCACGTGACCGCCTCACCGTGCTGCACGTACCGTCGGACCTGCTGCAGACGGCGCTCGCGGCCCCGAACCTGCGGCCATCCGGCGCCCTCCTGCGCGCGAACCTGCGGGACGATCGGTCGCTGGTGGCGCTGGTGGCGCGCGACCTGCTGAACAGGGGCCTCGCGGTCGGCGTCCTCAAGCGGCGCCTCAACTGGGTCGCCGAGCGCCGGGCGCTGTTCGGGGTACTGCCACCGGGCTCGCCCGGCGGGCTGCCCGAGCGGCTGGTGCGGCGCCTCTGCGGGCCGCCGCGATGAGGCGGCTCCGCAGCGAGTCCGGGCAGGCCCTGATCCTCGCCCTCGGGGGCTCGCTGGCCCTGATCGCGGCGGCCCTGGCGCTGGTAGCGATCGCGGGGGCGGTGACCGGCAAAGGCCGGGCGCAGCGGGCGGCCGACCTCGTCGCGATCTCGGCGGTGCGCTCGATGCGCGACGACCTGCCGCGGCTCCTGTCGCCGCCGCGGCTGTCCGACGGCAGGCCGAACCCAGAGCACATCGACAAGTCCACCTACCTGGCACGGGCGCGGGTTGCCGGGCTCGACGCGGCGGGGAAAAACGAGGTGGATCAGGCGCGGGTCCTCCTCCGCTTCCCCGACGCAGACTCGTTTGCGCCGGTACGCGCCAGGGCGACGATCGTCGCCCGGTTGCAGGGAAGCGGCGACCACCGGGTCGAGGCGTCCGCAGTGGCCGAAGCCGCCGCCCCGTACGGAGCCGCCGGTTCGGGCGCCACCGGGATGGCGACCGGCGGCGGCTATGGTGGGCCGCTGGTCTACCGCGACGGTGAGGGGATGCGGCCGGACGTGGCCGGCGCGTACGACCGGATGGCCGCGGCCGCCGGCGCCGACGGAGTCATCCTGATCGTCGTCTCCGGTTTCCGCTCCGACGCCGAACAGGCGGAACTCTTCGCCGCCCACCCTGACCCCACCTGGGTGGCGCCGCCAGGTCACTCGCTGCACCGTTGCGCGACCGAGCTCGATCTCGGCCCCTCGTCCGCCTACGGCTGGCTGGCCGCCAACGCCGGCCGCTTCGGATTCACCCAGCGCTACTCGTGGGAGGCATGGCATTACGGATTCGATGCCGGTCCCGCACCCTGCTCGCCGGAGGGGGAAGCCGGGACGGCGAGCGGGGAAGGGGCCACCCTCTCCACGAGCTCGGCCAGCCTCCCGTCCTTCGTCCCGGCCCAGTACCGCGAGACGATCCTTCGCTCGGCCCGACGCTGGAACGTGGCCCCGGCCCTGATGGCGGGACAGCTGATGGCCGAGTCCGGCTTCGATCCCGACGCCGGCTCTTCCGCGGGCGCCCAGGGCATTGCCCAGTTCATGCCCTCCACTGCCGCCGCCTACGGCCTCGCCAATCCCTACGACCCGGTCGCTGCGATCGACGCCGAGGCCCACCTGATGTCCGATCTCCTGCGCCAGTTCGGCTCCCCCGAACTTGCTCTCGCCGCCTACAACGCCGGTCCCGCCCCGGTGGAAGCCTGCCACTGCATCCCGCCCTACCCCGAGACCCAGGCCTACGTCACCCGCATCCTCGCCCTGATTGGCGGCGCGGGCGCGATCGCGATGCCGAGCTTCGAGGTGCGGCTTGTTGCTTGAGCTGGAGAGACGCGGTCCCGTCGCTTCGGCGATAGTTGCGGCGATGGCCAAGCCAACGCTGCTCCTCCAGCTCAGCGACCTCCACATCGGCGGTAACGAGAACGGGATCGACCCGCTCCCGCGGCTGGAAGCTGTGATCGAGGCGGTGCGGGGACTGCCGAACCGGCCCGACGGGGTGCTCGTCTCGGGGGACCTGGCCGACGATGGTGCCGAGGGGGGCTATCAGGTCGCGCGGGAAATGCTGGCGCGACTCGATGCGCCGCTCCACGTCTTGCCGGGCAACCACGACGATCGCGGCCGCATCCGGGCCGCCTTCGACCTGCCGGGCGAGGGGGAGGAGCCGGTCAATTACTCCATCGACCTCGGCGAGCTGCGGCTCGTCCTCTTCGATTCGAACGTCCCCGGGCGGGACCCGGGAAGCTACGACGCGGATCGGCTCGGCTGGCTCGATCGCGAGCTGGCGGTGCAACCCGAACGGCCGACGCTGCTCGGGGTTCACCATCCGCCGCTGGCCACCGGGGTCGCTGAGTGGGACGCGATCAACCTCGGCCGCAGCGACCGTGAGGCGCTCGGCGAGGTGGTCGCACGGCACCCGCAACTGCGGGCAATCGTCGGCGGCCACCTGCACCGCATCGCCGCTTCGACCCTGAGCGACTGCCCGGTCCTCGCCGCACCCAGCACCTACCTGCAGGTCCTGCCCAACTTCCACCGGGACGAGATCGAGTGGGTCGATCCGCCGGGGTTCGCCATCCATGTCTGGGCCGACGGCGAGCTGGCCTCGCAGGTCCAGTCGGTGCCGCTTCCGAGCTGAACCGTCAGCGGGCCGGCGTCGCAGGCGCCAGGTGCTCGTGGACGAACCGCACCACCGCGGCGCCCTCGCCGACGGCGGTCGCGCAGCGCTTGATCGAGCCGGCGCGGACGTCGCCCGCGGCGTAGACGCGAGGGACGCTGGTTTCCAGCAGGCCCTCAGCGCCGATCTCGGGGCCGGTGCGGATGAAGCCCTTCTCGTCGCGATCGACCGCATCGCCGAGCCAGTCGGTGCAGGGGGAGGCGCCGAGGAAGAGGAAGAGGAACGAGTAGGGGAGCCGGTCACCGTCGGCGAGGGTGACCGCCTCCAGCTTGCCCTCCTTTCCGTGCAGCTGGGTGATTTCGCTGCGGTCTCGGATGCTGACCCCGTAGCGGTCGAGCTCGCCGAGCAGGTAGCTCGACATCGTCTCCGCCAGGTCGGCCCGGCGGTGCAGGAGCGTGACGAGGGCGCCGCCGCGGGCGAGCCAGACGGCTGCCTGCCCGGCCGAGTTGCCGCCGCCGACCACGGCGACCCGCTGGCCGCCGCAGATCTGCGCCTCGGGGGGGCCGGCCGCGTAGAAGACGCTCAGCCCCTCGTACTGCTCGAGCTCCGCGACCGGGAGTTTCCGGTACTCGGCGCCGGTCGCGATCACCACCGCGCGGGCCGCGATCTCGCTGCCCTCCTCTAGCCGGACGAGGTGGCGGCCGTCGCCGGGCTCCAGCGCCTGCGCCCGGTAGGGCGTCGCGGTGCGGGCGCTGAACTTGCGCGCCTGGGTGACGGCGCGGCTGGTCAGCTCGCTGCCGGTGATCCCGGCCGGGAAGCCCAGGTAGTTCTCGATTCGCCGTGAGCTTCCCGCCTGGCCCCCCAGGACCGTGCTCTCGACCACCAGCGTGTCGAGCCCCTCCGAGGCGCCGTAGACGGCGGCGCCGAGACCGGCGGGACCGCCGCCGATCACCAGCAGGTCGACCTCCTCGCGCGGGCCCAGCTCGAGGCCGATGCCGAGCGCCCGCGAGAGCTCACCCTCGCTCGGCGCCCGCAGCTCGGCACCGCCGGGCAGCCGCACCAGCGGGATCTCGCTCGGCTCCAAGCCCTCCAGCGCCCGCGCTGCCTCCGCATCGTCTGCCGAATCGGTCCAGGTGAACGGCAGCCGCTGCCGTTTGGCGAAGTCGACCAGCCGCCGGGTCGGCGCCGAGTCGCGCGGGCCGACGATCTCGATCCCGACCCCCTGTCGCTGCTGCAGCAGCTCGCGACGCTGGACGAAGGCGGAGAGGAGGATGTCCGAGAGGGGGGCGTCCTCGAGCAGCAGCTTCCGCAGCTCTTCGCGCTCGACGGCGATGTAGCGCATCGGCTCGGTCACCTCCGCGGTGAGGAAGACGGTTTGGCCCGAGAGCAGGTTCATCTCGCCGAGGAAGCCGGAGGGCCCATGGCGGACGATCTCGTTCCCGGCCGCGTCCAGCACCGCCGCCTCGCCCTCGAGGATCGCGATGAAGGGGTAGGTCTCGTCGCCGATCTCGAACAGCTTCTCGCCGACCCCCGCGCTCCGCTCTTCCCCGTGACGGGCCAGGGTTGCGAGCTGGCTGCTGGAGAGGACGCGACTGACTGGACCGGCCACGCGTCAAGGCTACTGCGCACGGGTAGGCTGCCCCTGACGCCAGCGACCGAAAGGACCCCGATGCGCAACCCCTTCACCCACAAGAAGCTGGAGGAGGTCAAGGACTCGGCGGCCGATTTCGGCCACGCCGACAAGATGGAGGCCCGCTTCGCCAAGGGCGACCTGGAGACGGAGGACACCGGCTTCAGCTTCCACCGCCTGAAGCCGAACAAGCGGCAGCCGTTCGGCCACCGGCACGAGGACGCCGAGGAGGTCTACGTCGTCGTCCGCGGCGGCGGGCTGCTCAAGCTCGACGACGAGATCATCGAGGTGGAGAGGCTCGACGCGATCCGGGTCTCACCAGAGGTCACCCGCGCCTTCGAAGCCGGCGACGAGGGCCTCGAGGTCCTCGTCTTCGGACCCCGCAAGGACGGCGACGGCTCGCTCGACCCGGAGTTCTGGACCGACTGAACGCCGAGACCGCAAAAACCCGGCCTCTATACGGGTTTTTGCGGTCTCGCGGATAGACTGCCGGCCGATGCCAGCCGCAGAGGTGCAAGGAGTGGAGGGGATGAAGGCCCTGGTCGGCCAGGAGGTCGGGCCGAGCGAGTGGCGGACGATCACCCAGGCGGACATCGACGCCTTCGCCGAGCTCTCCGGCGACCACCAGTGGATCCACGTCGATCCCGAGCGGGCGAAGACCGAGAGCCCCTACGGCGCCACTATCGCCCACGGCAACCTGACCCTGGCCACCGTCGACGGCTTCCGCTCCGAGCTGATCAGCTCCACCGGCTTCGCCCTCGGCGTCAACTACGGCTGGAACAAGATCCGCTTCCCCGCCCCGGTCCCCGTCGACTCGAAGATCCGCGCCAAAGCCGAGGTCGTCTCGGTCGAGGAGAAGGGCGGCAACTGGTACGAGGTCATTACCCGCTTCACCCTCGAAGTCGAGGGCGCCGACAAGCCCTGCTTCGTCGGCGACAGCGTCACTCGCGTCATGGCCGCGGCCTAGGCGGACTTCAGCTTCCCTCCTCCTAGACTGACGCCGCAGATGGCGCCGGACGATTTCTACGCCTCGCCCTTCGGGGTTGCCTACAGCGCCTACATGGAGCGGCCCTGGCTGAGCCGGTTGATCAGCCGGATCGTCTGGGGCGGGGACCCGCGGCCCTACTACGAGAGCATGGTGGCGATCGGCGAGGTTCCCGATGGCGGGGTAATCGTCGACTGCCCTTGCGGTGCGGGAGCGGCGTTCCGCGCTTTGGATGACGCCGCTCCATTTCGATACCTGGCGTACGACCGGTCGCCGGCAATGCTTCGCCGGGCCCGGCGGCGAGCAGGAAAGCGACGGCTTGCCGCCGTAGAGCTAGGCCAGGCCGACGTCACTCAGCTGCCACTGGGGTCCGAGGTCGCCGACCTTTTCCTCTCCTACTGGGGCCTCCACTGCTTCGAGGATCCGGAGGCTGCCCTGCGTGAGGCCTCGCGCGTGCTCAAGCCCGGAGGCCGGCTGGTCGGATCCACCTTCCTCAAGGGCGACGGCAGCCGGCGCCAGCGGGCGCTCGTCCGCGACGGACGCGGAGACTTCGGTCGAGTGGGGACCGAGGCGGAGGTGACCGCCTGGATCGACGCCGCGGAATTCCGACTGGAGCGGACCGAGAGATCCGGCCCGATGTTCTTCTTCCAAGCTACGGCCGCCTGAAGCCGTCAGCGCGGCGGCGGATCCGCTCAGTGGAAGCGGTGCGACTTTTCCCTGCTATGAAGGGATTAGTCGCACCGCTGCGCTCGCAGGAACTACTTGACCGTCAGCGTTCCTTCCATGCCGGCTTCCCGGTGGCCCGGGACGGAGCAGTAGAAGGTGTACTTGCCGGGCTTGAGGTCGGCGGTGGTGGAGTCGGAGCCTTCGGAGAGGACCTCGGTCTCGGCGATGGTTTTGCCGCCGGAATCTTCGATCGCGACGTCGTGCGGGACGGGCGAGGAGTTGGTGAAGTTGACCGTCACCTTGCCGGCCTTGGCGGTGGCTTCGTCGGTGGTGAAGGCCAGCTGGCCACTGGGGTCAGCTTCGACGTCGAGCGCCGCGGCTGAGCCTGCGGAGCCGCCTTCGGCTTCGTCCTTGGCTTCGCCGGCCTTTTCTTCGGCTTCTTCACCGGCTTCTTCGGCCTTTTCGCCCGCTTCTTCGGCGCCTTCTTCGACGTCTTCGACGGCGCCTGCCGCCGGCGAGGTGTCTCCGCTCGTCGAGTCGCCCCCTCCGCAGGCCGCGAGTGCCAGAGCGGCGAGGAGCAGGACGAACAGCGTGAGGAGCTTCTTCATTTCTTTCCTTTCCCGCAGGGACAGGTCTGGACGGAATCTAGTCGCGTTACGTAAAGAAGCGCTACCCGGTTCAGCGGCCGTGGAACTCCGGCGTGCCGCCGCCGAAGAAGGTCTCGACCCCGTTGCGGAGGTCTTCGGTGGCCATCGAGTCGGCGATACCGTGGCGCTCCAGCTGCAGATGGTCGTTGATGCTGTTCTCGATGCTGACCCCGACCAGCTTCTTCGCCATCCGCACGTAGTGCGGGGCCTTCTTCGCCAGCTCCCCGGCTCGCACCCGCGCCCGCTGCATCAGCTCCTCGGCGCCGACGACCTCGCTCACCAGGCCCAGCCCCAGGGCGTCCTCGGCGCTCAGATTGGGATCGTCGAGCAGCAGTTCCAGCGCCTTGCTCGGCCCGACCACGCGCGGCAGGAAATACGTCATGCCGCCGTCGGGCGAGGCGCCGATCCGCCCATAGGCCGGGGCGAAGAAGGCGCTGCCGGCGGCGATGCGAATGTCGCAGGCGAGCGCTAGCGAGAACCCGGCGCCGGCGGCCGGACCGTTGATCGCCCCGATCACCGGATAGGGAATCCGCCGCAGATCGATGATCGCCTGGTGCAGGACCTCGGCGCCGCGGCGCACGTCGGAGGGAAGGTCGATCTCCCCCGACTCGACCCCTTTGCGGAACCAGGTGACGTCGCCGCCCGCGCAGAAGGCCTTGCCGGCGCCGGTGATGATCAGCCCGCGCAGCGGCGCGCGGTCGGCAAGCCAGGCGAAGGCGACGGTCATCTCGCCGATCAGCTCCGGGCTCATCGCGTTGAAGGCGTCGGGCCGGTCGAGGGTGAGGGTCCCGATCTCCCCGTCGATCTCGATCCGGATCGTGTTCAGCTGCGGCGGGTTGACGGTCTCCGTGCTCATCTCTCTCCCTCGTGGCGGTGGTTGGCCGAGTGGCCAGCAGCCTACCCTTAGAGGGATGGCCAAAGGCGGGGAGAAAGCAAAGGCGGAGGGCGCCCTCTCGCGGGCGGAGCGGATCGCCCAGCAGCGGAAATCGCTGCCCGACCAGCCCGGCGTCTACCTCTTCTACGACCGCGACGGCGGGCTCCTCTACGTCGGCAAGGCGCGCTCGATCCGCAAACGCATCGCCTCCCACTTCTCCGGCGGCAACACCCGCCTCACCTCGCGCATCGACCGCATCGAGAGCTTGGTCACCGCCAACGAGGCCGAGGCGCTGCTGACCGAGCAGAGCTTCGTCAAGCGGCACCGGCCCCGCTTCAACATCCGCCTCCGCGACGACAAGTCCTACCCCTACGTCGCCGTCAGCCTCGACGAGGCCTACCCGCGCGTCTACTTCACCCGCGAGAAGCACCGCTCCGGCCGCGCCTACTTCGGCCCCTTCTCCAGCGCCAAGCGGGTGCGGGAGACGCTCGACCTGCTCGGCAAGCTCTTCCAGTTCCGCACCTGCGAGGGGAAGGAGCCCGGACGCCGCTCTGGCAGCCCCTGCCTCGACTACTACATCAAGCGCTGCGGGGCGCCCTGCGTCGAGTACATCAGCCAGGAGGAGTATCGCCACAACGTCGAGGCGATCGTCGACTTCCTCTCCGGCCGCTACCGCCAGGTCGAGCGCGAGGAGGAGGGAAAGATGAAGGCGGCGGCGCAGGCGCAGGAGTTCGAGCGCGCCGCCTTGCACCGCGACCGCCTGAAAGCGATCCGCTCGCTGTTCGAGCGCCAGCGCGTGGCCGGCGCCTCGATGGGGACCGCCGACCTGATCGGGGTCGCGGTCGAGGGCGCCGACGCCAACGCCCAGGTCTTCCAGGTCCGCGACGGGATCCTCGCCGAGCGCCAGAGCTTCTATCTCGAGAACGAGGGCGAACGCGAGCAGGCCGAGGTCGCCGAGGAGTTCATCTCCCAGTACTACTCGGCCTCGCCCTCGATGCCGCGGACGATCGTCGTCGGCCCCTACCTGCGCGACCGCGCCGGGCTGCTCGCCGAGGCGCTGAGCGAGCGGCGCGGTGCGCCGGTCGAGGTTCGAGCTGCCGAGCGCGGCGATAAACGGCGGCTGCGCGAGCTGGCCGAGCGCAACGCCCAGCTCGCCCTCGACCAGGACCGGCTGCGGCGCGAGCACCGGCGCTCGCGCCGGGTCGAGAGCCTGGCGGCGCTGGCGCAGGCGCTGGGGATGGAGGAGCTGCCGGTGCGGATCGAGGGCTTCGACATCTCGACGATCGGCGGCGAGCACACCGTCGCCTCGATGGTCGTCTTCGAGGGCGGGGCGACGAAGAAGTCCGACTACCGCCGCTTCAAAGTCCGCGGCGACCTGCGCGAGGGCGGTACCGGCAACGGCGGCCCCGACGACTTCGCCTCGATGGAGGAGGTGCTGAGCCGGCGGATGGCGCGCTACCTCGACCAGGCCGACCTCTCCCCGCACGACGCAAAACGCGACGCCAGCTTCGCCTCGCTCCCGTCGCTGATCCTGATCGACGGCGGCAAAGGTCAGCTGGCGGCGGGCGTGCGGGCGCTGCAGCCGTTCACCGAACGCGGGGTCACCGTCGTCAGCCTCGCCAAGCGGCTGGAGGAGGTCTACGTCCCCGGCCGCGCCGAGCCGCTCGACCTCGCCGCCGACTCGGAGGCCTCGCGCCTGCTGCAGCGGGTCCGCGACGAGGCGCACCGGTTCGCGATCGAGCACCATCGCGGCCGCCGCGACCGCGGCATGCTCGAAGGCTCGGTGCTCGACGACCTGCCCGGAATCGGCCCCGCCCGCAAGCGGGCGCTACTGCAACACTTCGGCACGCCGGAGCGTTTCCTCGCCGCCACCCGCGAGGAGCTCGAGGCGGTGCCCGGCCTGCCTGGCAAAGTAGGCCGCGAGATCCATGAGCAGCTCAACCGAACCAACTGAGGTGGCGATGGCCAAGCAGGTGACGCTGGTCGTGATCACGGGCCACTCCGGCGCCGGCAAGTCCGAGGCGATCGCCTCCTTCGAGGACGGCGGCTACTTCTGCGTCGACAACCTGCCGCCGCGGATGATCGCCGGCCTCGGCGAGCTGTTCCGCCATGAGGGCAGCGGCGTCGAGCGCGCCGCGGTCGTCTCCGACGTGCGCGGCGGCGACTACTTCGACGACCTGCTGCAGGTCCTCGACGACCTCGAGGCCGAAGGCCTGCCGCCGATGGTCCTCTTCCTCGAGACCGGCGAGGAGGTCCTGCTCGACCGCTACAAGGAGACCCGCCGCCGCCACCCGCTGGCGCCGGAAGGGCGGATCGTCGAGGGGATCCGGGCCGAGCGCGACCTGCTGGCGCCGCTGCGCGAGCGCGCCGACAAGGTGATCGACACCAGCGACCTGACCGGGGCCGAGCTGCGCCGCCAGATCAGCGAAGAGCTGCTCGGGCAGGAGGAGACCGGCAAGCTCGCCCTCACCCTGCTCACGTTCGGCTTCAAGAACGGGCCGCCGCGCGACGCCGACCTGACGCTGGACGTCCGCTTCCTTCCTAACCCGCACTACGTCGACGACCTGCGGCCGAAGACCGGGATGGACGCCGAGGTGCGGGAGTACGTCGAGCAGGGGACCCAGGCGGGTGAGTTCTACGGTCGCCTGCTGCCGCTGCTGGAGTTCCTCGTTCCCGCCTACGTCGCCGAGGGCAAGAGCCACCTGACGATCGCCGTCGGCTGCACCGGCGGCCGCCACCGCTCGATCACCGTCGCCGACCGCATCCGCCGCGACCTGGCAGGCCGCGAGGACGTGATCGTCCGCGTCAAGCACCGCGACGTCGACCCAGACGCCGCCATACGGCGTCCTCAGTCGCCCGAATAGCGCTGCTATTCGGGCTCCCTGCGTCCTTGTCTGGCGACGTCTGGCTTCGACGTCGATCCGCCTAGACTCCGCGGTCCTTGTCCGAACCCGTCATCTCCATAAAGGACCTGCGGAAGAGCTACGGCGAGACCGAGGCGGTCCGCGGCATCGACCTCGAGGTGAACCGGGGTGAGGTCTTCGCCTTCCTCGGTCCCAACGGGGCGGGGAAGACGACCACGGTCGAGATCCTCGAGGGGTACCGGCGCCGCAGCGGCGGCGAGGTTACGGTGCTGGGCGAGGACCCCGCGCGCGCCGGCCGGGAGTGGCGCGAGCGGATCGGGATCGTCCTGCAGAGCGGCAGGCTCGACCCCTACCTGAGCGTGCGCGAGTCGCTCGACCTCTACGCCGGCTACTTCCGGGCGCCCCGGCCCACCGAGGAGGTGATCGCGCTGGTCGGCCTGGAGGGCAAAGCCGACGAGCGGGCAAGCCGGCTTTCCGGCGGGCAGCAGCGCCGGCTCGACGTCGGCATGGCCCTTGTCGGCGACCCCGAGCTGCTCTTCCTCGACGAGCCCACCACCGGCTTCGACCCCTCCGCCCGGCGCCAGGCGTGGGACGTGATCGCCGGCCTCCGTGACCTCGGCAAGACGGTCTTCCTCACCACCCACTACATGGACGAGGCGCAGCGCCTCGCCGACCAGGTGACGATCATCGCGGCCGGCCAGATCGTCGCCCAGGGCACGCCGGAGGACCTCGGCGAACGCGACGCCGGCGAGACGACGATCCGCTACCGCCAGAACGGCCGCGAGATCGTCACCCGGACGGCGACGCCGGTGCAGACCCTGCACGAGCTGACCGCCGAGGCGCTCGCCAAAGGCGAGGAGCTGGAGGGACTGGAAGTGACCCGCCCCTCGCTCGAGGACGTCTACCTGGAGCTGACCGCCATCTCGGAGACCGCCGAATGAGCGGACTCGCCCTCGTCGGCCACCAGTTCCGCTACGACCAGAAGGCCTTCTGGCGCAACCCGGCCTCTGTCTTCTTCACGGTGATGTTCCCCGTGATCCTCTTTCTCATCCTCGCCCTCGTCTTCAGCGGCGAAGACGTCGACGTCCGCGGCGGGATCGACGCCACCACCTACTACGTGCCCGCGATCATGTCGCTGGCGATCATCTCGGCGACGATGCAGACGCTGGCGATGACCCTGGTGATCGCCCGCGAAGACGGCCGCCTCAAGCGCGGCCGCGGCACCCCGATGCCGCCCTGGGTCTTCATCGCCGGCCGGGTGGGGAACTCGATCGTCGTCGCCCTGATGATGCTGGTCCTGCTGGCGGCGATCGGCGCCCTCTTCGGCGCCGACGTTCCCTGGGACCGCCTGCCGGCGATCCTCCTCACTCTCGTCATCGGCGCCGCCGCCTTCTGCTGCCTCGGCATCGCCCTCACCGCCCTGATCCCCTCCCAGGACGCCGCCGCCGCGATCGTCAACGCCCTGCTGCTGCCCCTTTATTTCCTCTCCGGCGTCTTCATCCCCGAAGACCAGCTGCCCGACGGCGTGATCGCCTTCGCCGATCTCTTCCCGGTCCGCCACTTCTTCGACGCCTTCTTCGACGCCTATGTCTCCGCCGGGGGCTCCGCCGTCTCCTGGGACAATCTCGCGATCGTCGCCCTCTGGGGCATCGCCGGCCTCCTCCTGGCAATCCGCTATTTCCGCTGGACTCCCAAGTCCGGCTAGATCTATAGCCTCCTTTTCTCAATGCTCCACCACGTCCTCCTGGAGGTCGGCGACCTCGACCGCAGCGCCGCCTTCTACGACTCGATGCTGGCCCCGCTGGGCTGGCGACGCCATTTCGAGCAGGACCAGACGATCGGCTGGGGCATCGCCAAGCCCGTCTTCTTCGTCTCCGGAAAGCACGATCCCCAGCCAGGGTTCGGTCTCTTGAGCTTCTCGGCGCTGGGGATCGTCGCGGTCAAGGCGGCCTGGGAGAACGGGGTGAAATCCGGCGGCGTCAGCGTCTCGGACCCGGGTGAGCAGCGCTCGCACGGGTCGGGTTCCTACTCCGCTTTTCTCAAGGACCCCGACGGGTACGAGATCGAGATCACGATCGGCTCTGATTAGCCCGGAGCCGGAAGCGCCGAGTCCTTAGGATCGGCTTCCCCACATACAAATAGGAGGATTTGGTTCATGGCTGTGAAGGTCGGCATCAACGGTTTCGGCCGCATCGGGCGCAACGTCTTCCGCGCCGCCAAGGAGGCGAACGCCGACATCGACTTCGTCGCCGTCAACGACCTCGTCGACACGCCGACGATGGCCCACCTGCTCAAGTACGACTCGATCCTCGGCCGCTTCCCCGGCGGGGTGGAGGTCGACGGCGAGAACATCGTCGCCGACGGAGATGAGGTCAAGGTGCTCTCCGAGCGCGACCCGGCCCAGCTGCCCTGGGGGGACCTCGGCGTCGACGTCGTGATCGAGTCGACCGGCTTCTTCACCGCCCGCGCCGACGCTGCGAAGCACCTGGAGGCCGGCGCCAAGAAGGTGATCATCTCCGCCCCGGCCAAGGAGCCGGACGTGACCGTCGCCCTCGGCGTCAACTTCGACTCCGACTACGACCCCGAGAACCACCACGTCATCTCCAACGCTTCCTGCACCACCAACTGCCTGGCGCCGCTGGCCAAGGTCCTCAACGACGCCTTCGGGATCGAGCAGGGCCTGATGACGACGATCCACGCCTACACCGCCGACCAGCGCCTGCAGGACATGCCGCACAAGGACCTGCGCCGCGCGCGCGCTGCCGCGCTGAACCTGATCCCGACCACGACCGGCGCCGCCAAGGCCGTCGGGCTGGTGCTGCCGGCGCTGAACGGCAAGCTGAACGGGTTCGCCATGCGGGCCCCGGTCCCGACCGGCTCGGTCGTCGACCTCACCTTCACCACCCCGGAGGCGGTCAACCCCGAGCAGGTCAACGCCGCGGTCAAAGCGGCGGCCGACGGTCCGCTGCAGGGGATCCTCTCCTACACCGAGGACCCGATCGTCTCCACCGACATCGTCGGCGACCCGCACTCGTCGATCTTCGACGCCCAGCAGACGATGGTGATCGGCGACGGCAAGCTGGTCAAGGCGGTCAGCTGGTACGACAACGAGTGGGGCTACTCCAACCGCTGCGTGGAGCTGGCCGCCAAGGTCCTGGCCTAACCAGGCCCACGGCACGTCTTCGGCCGCCGATGGCATTCGACAAGGCAAGCGTCCGCGACGCCGAGGTCAAGGGCCGCCGTGTCCTCGTCAGGGTGGACTTCAACGTCCCCCTGGCGGACCACCCCCCCGGACGCGAAGCGGAGGAGGTAGGTCGTCATGTCGCCGACGACACCCGGATCCGGGCAGCGCTGCCGACGATCGAGCTGCTGCGCGAGCGCGGCGCGGCGCTGATCCTGATGTCGCACCTGGGCCGCCCCAAGGGCGAGCCCGACCCGGCGCTCTCGATGGCGCCGGTGGCGAAGCGACTCGGCGAGCTGCTGGGGACCGAGGTGAAGCTGGCCCCGGGGGTGATCGAGGGCGACGTCGACCTCACCTGCGGCGCCCTCGGCCCCGGCGACGTGCTGCTGCTGGAGAACACGCGGTTCGAGCCGGGGGAGACGAAGAACGACCCGCACCTGGCCGAAAACCTGGCGCAGCTGGCGAGCGTCTACGTCAACGACGCCTTCGGCGCCGGCCACCGCGCCCACGCCAGCACTGCCGGCGTCGCCGACTACCTGCCCGCCTACGCCGGCCTGCTGCTGGAGCGTGAGGTGACCGAACTGGAAAAGGTGGTCGACTCGCCCGAGCGGCCGCTCGTCGTCGTCCTCGGCGGGGCCAAGGTCTCCGACAAGGTCGGCGTGATCGACCGCTTCCTCGAAATCGCCGACCGGATCCTGATCGGCGGCGCGATGTGCTTCGGGTTCTTCAAGGCGCAGGGGATCGATACCGGCAACTCGCTGGTCGAGGGCGAGGACAAGGCGAAGGAGGCGCTGGAGCGGGCCGAGCGGTCGGACTGCGAGCTGCAGCTGCCGGTCGACCTCGTGCTTGGCCGGGAGTTCGCCGCCGAGACCGAGCGCAAAGCGAGCGACGGGGTGGAGGTGCCGGACGGCTGGATGGGCCTCGACATCGGCCCCCGCAGCGCCGAGCGTTACGCGGAGGCAATCGCCGGCGCCGGGACCGTCCTCTGGAACGGGCCGATGGGCGCATTCGAGATGGAGCCCTTCGCCGCCGGTACCCGCGCCGTCGCCGAGGCTGTTGCGAAGGCGCCGGGGACGACCGTGGTCGGCGGCGGCGACAGCGTTGCCGCGCTGAATCATTTCGGGCTTGAGGACGAGGTCGACTGGGTCTCGACCGGAGGCGGCGCCTCGCTGGAGCTGCTGGAGGGAAAGAAGCTGCCGGGCGTCGAGGCCCTGTTAGATGCTTGATCCCACGACCAGGCACGCCTGGATGACGCGCCTGGTACGGCGCATCTCTGCGTCCTCGGGCTTGCCTTTGCCACCAGCAAAGGCTGCGCCCTGCGTCCTTGATCTGCTTGACCAGGCACGCCCCCAGTCGTACCTCGCCGTGGAATCAACCATCTACGCCAAGGAGGAGACCGCAAGTGCCTGAGCGCACCCCTTACATCGCCGCCAACTGGAAGATGCACAAGACCGTCGCCGAGGCGGCCGAGTTCGTCGACGCACTGCTGCCGCGGATCGCGGCCACCCAGTCCGACGTCGTCCTCTGCGCCCCGTTCACGGCGCTGACCGCGGTGGTCGAGCGCCGCTACGGGACCGCGGTCAAGGTCGCCGCCCAGAACATGCACGAGGAGGACGCGGGCGCGTTCACGGGCGAGGTCTCGGCGCCGATGCTGGTCGAGCTCGACGTTGAGGTCGTGGTGCTGGGCCACTCCGAGCGGCGCCAGTACTTCAACGAGACCGACGAGGCGCTGGCGCGCAAGGTTGCCGCAGCGCTGTCGGCCGACCTCGAGCCGATCCTCTGCGTGGGGGAGAGCGAGGCGGCGCGTGACGCGGGGGAGACCGAGGAAGTGCTGGAGCGCCAGCTGCAGGCCGACCTCGGCGGCATCGAGCCCGGCCAGGTCGAGAACGTCGTCATCGCCTACGAGCCGATCTGGGCGATCGGCACCGGCCGCACCGCCACTCCCGACCAGGCCCAGGAGGTCTGCGCCTTCATCCGCGACGTGCTGCGGGCGCGCGGCGCCGCTGCCGACAGGGTGCGGATCCTCTACGGCGGCTCGGTCAAGCCGGGCAACGCCGCCGAGCTGCTCTCGCTGCCGGACGTCGACGGAGCCCTGGTTGGCGGCGCGTCTCTCGACGCCGAGGATTTCGCGGCAATCGTCGAGGCAGCCGGCTGACCCGATGAGCCCGCTGGTCCCCTCGCTCGCCCTGATCATCCTCGACGGGTGGGGGCTGGCCGAGCCGGGACCGGGCAACGCGATCTCGCTGGCCGAGACGCCGGTCTTCGACCGCCTCTGGGACGAGTTCCCCCACACCCAGCTCTCCGCCCAGGGTCGGGACGTCGGCCTGCCGGAGGGGCAGATGGGCAACTCCGAGGTCGGCCACCTGAACCTCGGCGCAGGCGCGATCGTCAAGCAGGACCTGGCCCGGATCGACGACGCGGTCGCCGACGGCAGCTTCTTCGACAACGAGGTCCTGCTCGCCGCCTGCGAGCGCGCCCGCCGCAGCCCCCGCGGCCGTCTCCACCTGCTCGGGCTCGTCTCCGACGGCGGCGTCCATTCCGGCTGGGAGCACATCGAGGCGGCGATCGAGCTCGCTTCGCAGGAGGGCGTGCCCGATGTCGTCTTCCACGCTTTCACCGACGGCCGCGACACGCTCCCGCACGGAGGCAAGGGCTACCTGGAGGAACTGGAGCGCTGGCTGCGCGCCGCGGGCCGCGTCGCCACCGTCAGCGGCCGCTACTACGCGATGGACCGCGACACCCGCTGGGAGCGGACCAAGCTCGCCTACGACGCGATCGTCCACGCCCAGGGTCTGCGCGCGCCGAGCTCAGCAGCGGCGATCGCCGAGTCCTACGAGCGCGAGGAGACCGACGAGTTCGTCAAGCCGACGGTGATCGGCGACTACGACGGCGCCGCCGAGGGCGACGTCGCCTTCTTCATCAACTTCCGCCCCGACCGGGCCCGCCAGATGAGCCGCGCCCTCTCCGAACCCGGCTTCGACGAGTTCCCCCGCGACGCCGCTCCGCTCGACCTGACGACGATGACCGAGTACCGCAAGGGCTGGCCCTACCCGGTCGCCTTCTCCGAGCAGCGGCCGGCGACGACCCTGGCGGAAACGATCGCCGCCGCCGGCGGCAACCAGCTCCACGTCGCCGAGACCGAGAAGTACGCGCACGTCACCTACTTCTTCAACGGCGGCAAGGAGCAGGAGGTGGAGGGGGAAGAGCGGGCCTTGGTCAAATCCCCTCGCGACGTCCCCACCTACGACCACAAGCCGGAGATGAGCGCCGCGGGCGCCGCCGAGACCTTCGTCTCGCACTGGCGCGAGGGCAGCTACCGCTTCGGGATCATCAACTTCGCCAACCCCGACATGGTGGGGCACACGGGTGTGATCCCCGCCGCAGTCAAGGCGGTCGAGACCGTCGACGCCCAGCTCAGCAGGGTCGTCGAGGCCGTCACCGCCAAGGGCGGCGCCTGCATCGTCACCGCCGACCACGGCAACTGTGACCACATGCTCGAGCCCGACGGCTCACCCAATACCGCCCACTCGCTCAACCCCGTCCCCCTCGTCGTCACCGGCAAGGGATTCGATCTACGCGACGGCGGCATCCTCGCCGACGTAGCCCCGACCGCCCTCGACCTCCTCGGTATTCCCCAGCCGGAGGCCATGACGGGACGCTCGCTCCTCGCCTGACGCGTCAAAGCAGTCACCCGTCACCGCTTTAAATCGATAAAGCGCTCTGCTTAACTCAACCGCCTGGTTACCGGGCAGGCGCGCACAGGGGAGCGCCTGCCTCCTACAGATAGGAGAGACGCATGAAGGGAAGCTTCATGGCGCTCGCATCCGCGTTCGCCGTATGTCTCGCTGGAGCCGCCTTTGCACCCGCCGCATCGCTCGCCCAGGACCCGATCCTCTTCGTCCACGGTTACTCGGAGACGGCCTCGGTCTGGAACACGATGATCGGCCGCTTCGAAAAAGACGGCTACGCGAAATCGGCGCTCAGCGCGTACAGCTACAACACCTCGCAGTCGAACAAAGTCGACGCCGAAGAAGTCAAATCGCGCGTGGAAACGCTGCTGAAAAACAACGCCGGCGCGACCAAGGTTGACATCATCGCCCACTCTATGGGCTCGCTCAACACCCGCTACTACATAAAGAACCTCGGCGGTGAAGCCAAGGTCGACGACTGGGTCTCCCTCGGTGGCCCCAACCACGGCACCGAATTCGCCAACTTCTGCAGCAGCACGTCCTGCGTGGAGATGCGAATCGGCTCGACCTTCCTCAAAGAACTCAACGCGACCGACGAGACGCCCGGCGCCGTCAGCTACGGCACCTGGTGGTCCCCCTGCGACGAAATCATCAACCCGGACTCCAGCGTCGCCCTCTCCGGCGCGACCAACACGGAAACCGCGTGCATCTCGCACAGCGCCCTGATGAGCGACGAAACCGTCTACAAAAGCGTGCGCGAATTCGTCAAATAGCCGGATCAATACGCTGCGGGCGTGCGTAACGACCCGCAGCGCCTGAAGTTCGAGATCGACGCCCGCGACGGCAGCGCCCGCGCGGGCGTCCTCCATACGGCCCACGGGCCGATCGAGACGCCGGCCTTCATCCCGCTGGCGACGAAGGGAACCGTGCGGGGGCTGGAGTCGGCAGAGGTGGCCGAGCTCGGCTATCAGCTGATCCTCGGCAACACCTACCACCTCTTCGTCTCCCCGGGGCCGGAGCGGATTGCCGCCGCCGCCGGCCTCCACGGCTTCATGAACTGGGAGCGGGCGCTGATCACCGACTCCGGCGGCTTCCAGGTCTTCTCGCTCGCCCAGGGCGGCGTCGCCAACGAGGTCAAGGGCAGCGGCCGCTCCGGCGATCACGGCTCTAGGGTCGAGATCAGCGAGGAGGGCGCCCGCTTCCGCTCGCCGCGCGACGGCGCCGAGCTCTTCATCTCGCCCGAGGTCTCGATGAGCGTGCAGGCAGCGCTCGGCTCCGACATCGCCCTCGTCTTCGACGAGTGCACGCCCTTTCACGCCGATCGCGACTACACCGCCCGCTCGACCGAGCGCACCCACCGCTGGCTCGACCGCTGCCTCGCCTGGCACGGGGAGCACGGGCCAGAGCGGCAGGCGGTCTTCGGAATCGTCCAGGGCGGCACCCACGAGGACCTGCGGCGTGAATCGGCTCACGCCGTCTCCGAATCCGGCGTCGACGGCCTCGCGATCGGCGGCACCCTCGGCCGCGACAAGGAGGAGATGGCGGGGGTGCTGGTGATGACCGCGCCCCTGCTGCCCGAGGAGTCGCCGAAGCACCTGCTCGGGATCGGCGAGGTCGACGACCTGCTCGGCGGAATCGCCCTCGGCCTCGACGTCTTCGACTGCGCCGTGCCAACCCGCCTCTCCCGCCACGGCGTCGCCCTCGCGCCCTCGCCCGAGACCCGCTGGCGGCTCGACATGCGCAAGGGAAAATGGGTGGGCAACCGCGAGCCCCTGGTCGAGGGCTGCCCCTGCTCGACCTGCCGGCGCCACGACCGCGACTACGTCAGCTACCTCTCCCGCGCCGAGGAGCTGACCGCCGTCCGCCTCATCGTCATCCACAACCTCACCTACATGCGCGAGCTGACGACCCACGCCCGCAGGGCGATACAGGCAGGAACCTTCAGCAGCTATCGCTCCTCCATCTTGGGCGGAGCAGCACCCTGGAACGCTTGAGAAGGGGAGGGTGGACCCCCTCCGAACGGCTTGTACTTCTCGGGCAGAAGCAATCTCGGACGAGCCCTGCGGCTCCACCCGAGCAAGTTGAGTGAGGAGGGGGTCCACCCTCCCCAGCCAGCGCCTATTCGGTGTTGTTGCGGACCAGTTCTTTTACTTCTTCTACGACCTTGTCGATCGTGTCGCCGGCGACTCTCGAAACCTTGACGCCGGCGGCCTTGTCGGTCGTGACGATTACCGCCGTCGCGACAGCGGCTGCCACGAGGACTAGAGCTACTGCGGCTAGTACGAAACGAGCAAAGCGGGAAAAAGCGCCGCGTTTACGTGGGGGGGCGGTTGCTCTTGGGGGAGGAGCTGGGGCTGGTGCGGGTGCCACTCGCGGCTGCGGCCGCCGCGTCTGGGACTGCGCCGGGCGGTACTCGGTCTGGGCGGTGTCGCGGCCCATGTGGCGGGTGGCGGCGGTGTCGCCGCCGAGGACACGGGTCGCCGAGGTGCCCTCTTCCAGCGGCAGCGTAACGTCGCCGCCTTCCATCCCCAGCCGCAGCCCCCCGGCCAGCTCGTCGGCGCTCGCATAGCGCCGCGCCGGGTCCCCCTCGAGCGCTCGCAGCACGGCGGCCCCGAGCGTCTCCGGCACCTCGCCGTTGTAGGTGTCGGGCGGCAGCGGCTTCTCGTTCTGCTGGCGCACCGCCAGCTCGGCCAGGGAGGAGCCCTCGTAGGGCAGGCGGCCCGTGAGGAACTGGTAGAGGACGACGCCGAGCGCGTAGACGTCGGTCGCCGGCGTTGCCTCCTCGCCCCGCACCTGCTCGGGCGCGAGGTAGGCGGCGGTGCCGACCACCGAGCCGACCTGGGTGATCCGCGTCTGCTCGATCGCGCGGGCGATCCCGAAGTCGGTCAGCTTGACGATCATCTCGCCGCCCCCGACCGGCCCGCCGACCACCATCAGGTTTCCCGGCTTGACATCGCGGTGGATGATCCCCCGGCGGTGGGCGTAGTCGAGGCCGGCGCAGGCCTGGATCCCGATCTCCGCTGCGGTCCCCGGCTCGACCGGTCCCTGCCGCTGCAGGATCTGAGCCCCCGAGCGCCCCTCGACGTACTCCATGACGATGTAGTGGCGGCCGCGATCCTCGCCGGTGTCGTAGACCTGGACGATGTTGGGGTGGATCAGCTTCGCCACCGCCAGCGCCTCGCGCTTGAACCGTTCGACGAAACGCTCGTCGTCGTGGAGGTGCTCGGCGAGGACCTTCACCGCAACCGTGCGCTCGAGGATGCGGTCGGTCGCCTTGTAGACGTTCGACATCCCGCCGGTGCCGAGCTTCTCACCGGTCTCGTAGCGTCCCGAGAGGGTTCCCGCGCCTGCCTCCGTCATTCTTCGACTCCCACGCTGGGACCTACCCCGCCGGAGGGAGGGGTTTCTTCCGGTTCGGCTTCGGCCGGCGGTTCGCCGCCGCCCTGACCGTTTTCTTCGCCCTGTCCCTCTGACTGCGGCGGCAGGTGGTGCCCTTCTTCGGCCGCGGGTTCTTCTTCCTCTTCCGCAGCTTCCTTTTCTTCCTTTTCGGCGTCCTTGTCCTTCTTCGGCTTCTTCTCTTCTTCTTCCAGTTCGTCAGCTTCAACAGTCGTTTCCAGCGTCGGTTCCGTTTCCTCGCCGGCGGTTTCTTCTTCGCAGTCGCCGACGACCGCGCTCAGCTTCGCCGTCCCTTCTTCCAGCGCCGCCTTCAGCTTCAGGTCGACGCCCTGCAGTTCTTCGACCTCCGCCGTCACCTCGGCGACGGCGTCTTCGGCGCCGATGCAATCGCCTTCCCCCGCCAGCTGATCGACCTGATCGAGGTTCGATTCGATCTCCCCGGCGGTCGTCCCCGGCAGCAGCTCGGCGCCGTCGCCGCTGCCGCAGGAGACAAGCCCGATGGCGCCGGCCGCGCCGAGGAGGAAGGTGAGGAACAGTGCGTTCAGCCGGGCCATGAGCCGAGTCTAGACAAAGGGCGGGGAGGGATATTTGCCCTGCATTTCGCGATCAACGGCCGACCTCCAGGCGCTCGGCGAGGACATCCGGCAGGCCGGCGGCGCGGATCGCCGCCGCGGCCGCCTCGATGTCGTAGGAGACCCGGTGGTAGCGGGCCTCCCAGCACTCGGTGTCGAGCTCCAGCCAGGCGGCGCGGGAATCGCCGTCCCGCGGCTGGCCGACGCTGCCGGGGTTGAGCAGCCATTCGCCTTCGGCGAGCTCGATCTCGGCTCCGTCGCTCGCCTGCGCCCCCTGGGCGTAGCCGCGGCGCACCCCCGGCGCACGCGTGAAGTAAAGGGCGATGTGAGAGTGGCCGATCAGCCCCATCCGCTCTTCCAGGGCGTCGAGCCCGGCTTCGGCCTGGTCGGTCGAGAGCACGTACTCCCAGACCGGATCGCGGGGAGAGGCATGGGAGAGACCGATGCCGTTCTGCGAACCGGTCGGCTCCAGCGTCGCCAGGAACTCCAGGGTCTCCTGGCTCACCTGCTCGCGGGTCCAGGCGACCGCGGTGGCCGCGGCCTCGGAGAAGGTCGAGATGTCGATTGCACCCAGCAGAGCAAGGTCGTGGTTGCCGACGAGGCAGAGGTCGGCGCGCTCGCGGATCAGCGCCGTGCAGGTGTCGGGGTCGGCGCCGTAGCCGACCAGGTCGCCCAGGCACCAGATCTGGTCGACATCCGCCTCGTCGACCGCTTCGAGGACGGCCTCGAGGGCCTGCCGGTTGGCGTGGATGTCGCTGAGGACGGCTGCGCGCAAGCGGGCAGCGTACCCGGGTTCGCCCTCGGTCCATACGATTGCCCGGTGACCCCCACCGATCCAGTCGCCGCGCTGCGGGGTGCGGTCGAGGCCGCCGCACGGGCTCTGCGCGACGGCGAGCCGACCGGGCCGCGCCCGACTCTGGAGCGCCCGCCGAAGCCGGAGCTGGGCGACTACAGCTCCAACGCGGCGATGCTGCTGGCAGGCTCGCTGGGCAACAATCCGCGGGCGGTGGCGGAGCGGCTGCGGGGGGAGCTGGAGGGCGACTCCAGCCTCGCCCCCGACCTCGCCCGGACCGAGGTCGCCGGCCCCGGCTTCGTCAACTTCTTCCTCGCCGACTCCTGGTACCTGCGGGCGCTGGGCGACCTGCTCGCCGCCGGCGAGGAGGTGGGGCCGAGCCCGACCGAGAGCCCGGAGAAGGTCCTGGTCGAGTTCGTCTCCGCCAACCCGACCGGGCCGATCCACGTCGGCACCGGCCGCAACGCCGCCTACGGCGACTCGCTGGCACGGCTGCTGCAGGCCGCCGGCCATCAGGTAGAGCGGGAGTACTACGTCAACGACGCCGGCAGCCAGATCGGCCGCTTCGCCGACTCGCTCGCGGCGCGGATGCGCGGGGAGGAGCCGCCCGAGGACGGATACGCGGGCGAGTACGTCGGCGAGATCGCGGCCCGGCTGCGGGCCGAGGGGGTCGATCCCTCCCACCGGGAGACCCTGGAACAGCGGGGGATCGAGGAGGTGCTGAAGGAAGTCGGGAGCACGCTGAAGCGCTTCGGTGTCCACTTCGACAACTGGTTCTCCGAGCGCAGCCTCTATGTCAAGGGCGAGGTCGACGAGGCGCTCGGTGAGCTGGAGAAACGCGGCCACACCTACCGCCACGAGGACGCGCTGTGGCTGCGGACGACCGATTTCGGCGACGACAAGGACCGGGTCCTGATCCGCTCCAACGGCGAGGCCACCTACCTGACGCCGGACATCGCCTACCACTGGGACAAGCTCCAGCGCGGCTTCGATCGGCTCATCGACGTCCTCGGCGCCGACCATCACGGCTACGTGGCCCGGGTGCGGGCGGCGATCGAGGCGCTCGGCGCCGATCCCGGGCGCTTCGAGGCGCTGACCATGAGCCTCGTCCACATCGTCGAAGCCGGCGAGCGGGTGCAGATGTCGAAGCGGACCGGGGACTTCGTCACCCTCGACGAGCTGGTCGATGACATCGGGGTCGACGCCGGCCGCTGGTTCATGCTCTGGCGCAGCCACGAGACGACCGTCGACCTCGACCTTGAGCTGGCCCGCAGCCAGTCGAGCGAGAACCCCGTCTATTACGTCCAGTACGCGCACGCCCGCATCAGAAGCATCCTGCGCAAAGCCGGGGAGGAGGGCGGTTCGGCCGAGCCCGGCGTGGGCGGGCGGGCGCCCCTAGAGGAGAGCGAGAAGGTGCTGGTCAAGCGCCTGCTCGAGTTCCCCGAGGAGGTGCGGGCGGCCGCCGCCCGCCGCGCCCCGCACCGGATCTGCGCCTACTCCACCGCCGTCGCCGCCGACTTCCACGCCTTCTACCGCGACTGCCAGGTGGTCGGCGCCGAGGGCGAGGGAGTCGAAGGCTCGCGGCTGGCGCTCTGCCTGGCGACGAAGCGGACGATCGCGGCGGCGCTCGGCCTGCTGGGGATCTCCGCGCCCGAGCGGATGTGATGCTGCGGGGCCGCACCAGGCTCCCGCTGCTGGCGGAGATCGCCGGGCCTGCGCCGGGGGCGGCAGCCTGGTCGCTGCGGCGCGGCGACTTCGAGCGCCTCGGCGAGGCGCTGCCGCAGCTGGAATCGCACCGGGTGGTGCTGGTGACGGGAGAGGGCGCCGAGCCGGCGGTGGCGGCGGTCGGGCTGGCCGCGGCGGCGAGCGCGTCGGGCCGCCGCACCATTCTCGTGGACTGCGGCCTCACGCAGCCGCGGCTGGCGGCACAGATCGGGCTCGCCGCCACCCCTGGCCTGCATGAGTACCTGCGCTGGGAGGCCGAGCCGGCCGACGTCCTGCAGCCGATCGTCCTCGCCGGCCCGGCGGCCGGCGGGCTCACCGGCCCCCTTGTGTGCGTCAGCGCTGGTCGCCCGGCGACGAAAGCGGAGACGCTGCTCAGCCTGCAGAGCTTTTCCCACATGGTCGGCAAGGTGCGCGAGGCCTACGAGCTCGTCCTCCTGCTCTCGCCGCCGGTCCTCGGGCAGCCAGGCCCGTGCCTGGCGGCCGCGGCGCAGGCGGACGCGGCTGTTGCCGGTCTGCGAGAGGGAGAGGCCAGAGGCGGCGAGGGCCGCGCGGTCCGCTCCGCCGTCCGCCGCTTGCCGCTGCCGGCCCTCGGCTCGATCGCGATTACCGGCGCCGGCTAGAGGTCGTAGCGAGCGAGATCGGCGTCGAGACGCTCGGCGTCGCGCTTGCTGGGACCCGCCGGCGCGGCCCCGCCTCCATCTGGTCCGCCCCCGGCCCGACGCCAGCGCAGCACCCCGATCGCCAGCGCCACCGCGGCGATCAGCAGCGCGGCGATCGGGACAACGTAGGCGGAGAGGCTGAAGCCCGAGTCCGGCGGCAGGGCAAGGACCTCGTCGCCGTACTCGGCCACCAGCGCGTCCTTGACCTCCGCTTCGGTCTTGCCTTCGTCGATCAGGTGGTTGATGAAGACGCGCTCGCGCTGTGCCTGCGGCGATTCGGCCAGCTGCAGCAGGGTGCCGCAGACGGGACACATCACCTGCTTTTCGATTTCGTTCAGCGAGGCCCGCTCGGCCGCTGCGGCCCCGGGCGTCAGCAGGGCCAGCGCCAGCGCGGCGGCGAGCAAGACGCGGGCGTTCACGACTTCGCTCCCGGCAGGAACGGCGCCACTTCCTCGCTCAGGTATTCCTCGTCGACGGCGCCCGGAGTATGCAGCCGTAGCCTCCCTGCCGGGTCGACGAGGAAGCTCTCCGGGAGGCCGGTGGTGCCGAAGTCGTGTGCAACGTCGCCGTCCCCGTCCCGCAGCTGCGGATAGGAGAGGCCGAACTCGTCGACGAATTCCTGTCCGTCCGCACTGAGGTCCCGGCTGTCGATGCCGACCACGGCGAACCGTGGCCCTCCGTGTTTCCGCTGAAAGTTCTCCAGCGCCGATGCCTCCGCCCGGCAGGGGGGACACCACGATGCCCAGAAGTTGACCAGTACCCAGCGGCCGCGGTAGTCGGCCAGCGAGCCGCTCCCGCTGCCTTCCAGCCGCGGCAACGCCGAGGTCGGCACCGGGTCCCCGGTCGCCAGCCCCGAGGACCCCTTGATCGCGAGCCCGAAGACGAGCAGGCCGACGACGGCCAGCACGCCCAGGACCGCGATGACAGAGCGAAAGCTCACAGAGGCCGAAGACTAGATCCCAGCGCCTCCCGGCAGCCCGCCCATCCGTAGAATCAACTCTCCACGCGGACGTAGCTCAGTTGGTAGAGCGCAAGCTTCCCAAGCTTGAGGTCGCGGGTTCGACCCCCGTCGTCCGCTTTCTGAAGCTGCTGGTTCTTCGCGACGGCGGGAAGCGCTTGATTTCGCCCGAGGAACGTGGTCCGCTTGTCCTTCACCCCAACCAGGACAGGAGGAAGTCATGTACGCAAGAGTTGTGCGTTGGGAGGGGGCCGAGGCCGACGCAATGAAAGACAGCGTGGAGAGGATCCGCGCCGACGCGGAGTCGGGGCCGCCGGAGGGTCTGCCGGCGAAGAAGCTCTGGATCCTGCACGACCTCGAGGGCGGCAGGGCGATGGCGATCACCCTCTTCGAGACCGAGGAGGACTACCGGCAGGGCGACGAGACGCTGAACTCGATGAGTCCGCCCGGCGAAGGCATGGGCCGGCGCGTCGCCGTCGACAAATACGAGTTGGCGATGGAGATGGAGGCGTAGCGACTGGTCGCCTGGGCGTGGCTCAGGCCATCGCCCAGGCGCGCCTCGCTTCTTCGACCGGATCGTCGCCGTCATCCCCTTCGGCGGCGTCCTCCGCGTCCTCGCCCTCGGCCGGGGGCACGGCTTCGGGAAGGCGGTAGAAGTGCTCGGTGGCGCCGCGCACCTGCCGCTCCCGCACCAGCTCGATCAAGCCCGATTTGGCCAGCTCGGTCACGTGGTAATTGGTGTTGCTGAGCGGGATCTGGAGCTCTCGGCTGAGCTCGCTGGGCGAGAGGACCCGGCCGCCGTCGATCCCGAGGATTTCGAGGATCGAGACGCGCAGGGGATGGGCCGTCGCCCGCGCCAGCCGCTCCCAGTTGACGGGGAGGGCGGACCGGCCGTTGCCGTTGAGGCCGTTTTGCGCCCGGTTTGCAGGGGAATCGTCGTTTGCAGAGATGGGGTGGGGGGAATGTCCGTTGTGGCTTGGCATAAGGCAATATTACCCAAAAATATTGACTCAAGTCATTAAATTTGGGTAGAACATTCATCGAATACTGCTTCCGCCGCTTGAGATTGAAGGCGGTTCCGAACGGGTAGCGGCTTCCGGCAAGATTTAGATCGGCCTCTGGGAAGGCCGGGGAGGAGTTTTGGATGAGTAGCTGGAGCCGGGTGTCTCGGATGGCGCGGGTCGTCATCTTCGCGTTGGTCTTCGCGCTCGCAGGCGCTGCCTCTGCCCAGGCGGGCGAAGTCGTCTTCTCCCCTCAGCACGATCCACCCAAAAACGGGGACGGCTGGCTGGCTGGAACCTGCACCACGAAAACGTGCGAAGCGGAGAGCACGGCTGAGTTCTACGAAGAAGCCGCGGGCCACCCCCCCTACGGGATCACCCAGTTCATCGTGCGGCACAAAACCGAAAACCTGCACGAAGAACCGGAAGTGGACATGAAGACGCTACGGGTCGACCTGCCTGTCGGCCTCAGCGTCAACCCGGGGGCAACCCCGCAGTGCGCGTCGCCGCATCCGTCGGAATGCAAAAGGTCCCAGCCCCTGAGCCTGGTGGGCGAAAGCTGGGTCACGGTCTCGCCGGAAGGGCTGCCGATTCCCGAAGAGCTCGAAATCAAAGCGCCCGTCTACAACCTGGTCCCGAAACCGGGGCAGCCCGCCCGCTTCGGGTTCACCGTGGAAGCCGTCCCGTCCATCCCCCTCTTCCCGGTGGTGCCTCCCAGCGACATCTTCCTCGAAGCAGACGTCGCCTGGGACTCGGATTTCCACGAGGGATTCACGATCCACGTCCCCAAGGTCGAACACGTCAGGCTGCTGAAGAACCGCCTTGTCTTCCAAGGGGACAAAACTGCCCCAGGGGGCGAAGGGTTCTTCCTGACCACGCCCAGCACCTGTTTCAACCCGAACAAAGACGCGGCCTACGCCCACACCTACTCGACCTATGCCCGGGCGGACTCCGTCCAGAACCCGGACCCGAACTTCCCCAATGGCTCGCCATATGTCGAGTCGAAGATCCCTCCGGGCACCTTTCCCAAGAATTGCGGCTCGATTCCGTTCAAACCCTCGATCGGAGTGAACCCCGGGACGAACGAGGTCGACTCGCCGGCGGGCGCGACCACCGAGGTCAAGCTGCCGATCGAACCCGATCCTAACGGCCAGGAAACCTCCACCGTCCGGGTGGCGAAGGTGACGCTGCCGCCCGGGATGGGGCTGAATCCCTCGGCCGCCAACGGCCTCGCCGCCTGTACCGACGCTCAGTTCGGCAAGGGCACCCGCAACCCGGTCGCCTGCCCGGCGGCGTCGAAGATCGGCACGGCGACGGTGGAGACGCCGCCGCTGCCGGAGGGGCCGCTGACCGGCAACGTCTACGTCGGCACCCAGAAGAGCCGCGACCCGGCGTCCGGTGAGGAGTTCCGCATCTTCGTCAACGCCGCCTCGGCGCGCTACGGAGTCGACGTCCGCCTGGTCGGCAATGTCATCGCCAACGCGAAAACCGGCCAGCTCACCGCCGTCTTCGACGACCCGGCCAAGGTTGTGACCCGTGGCGGCCACTCGGACAACATTCCGCACGGCCTGCCGCAGGTGCCGTTCACCAACTTCCGGATCAGCCTCGACGGCGGCCCGAAAGCCGCGGTCAGCAGCCCGCCCACCTGCGGGCCCAACACCGCGACCAGCGAGCTGACCCCGTGGTCGGCGCTGTTCGGCGGCAAATCGGCCAGCCCGACCGCCAAATTCAGCCTCACCTCGCTTCCGGGCGGGGGGGCCTGCCCGAAAACGATGGCCGAGCGCCCGTTCGCACCGGGCTTCACCGCAAAGCCGAAAAGCAGCGAGGCGCTGGCTTTCACTCCGTTCTCGACGCACATCTCGCGCCCGGCGGGACAGCAGGAGCTGAAAGGCCTCGACATCACCCTTCCCGAAGGCGCGACCGCGAAGCTGAAGGGCGTCCCCTACTGCCCGCCGGCGGCGATCGCAGGTGCCGAAAGCCGCTCCGGCCAGGAGGAGAAGGACAACCCCAGCTGCCCGGCGGAGAGCAAAATCGGCGTCGCCTCGGTTGAAGCCGGCACCGGCTCCTCGCCGCTGAAGATCGCGGGAACTGCCTACCTCGCCGGGCGCTATCAGGGCGCCCCTCTCTCGGTCGTCGTGGTGACGCCGGCGCTCGCCGGTCCGTTCGACCTCGGAACCGTCGTCGTCAGGGTCCCGCTCTTCCTCGATCCGGAGACCGCTCAGGTCCACCCGAAGACCGATGCCATCCCGGACGTCTTCGGTGGTACCAGGCTGGGCATCCGCTCCATCTTCCTCAACCTCAACCGCAAGGAGTTCACGCTCAACGGCAGCAATTGCCGGAAAGGCGCGGTCGCCGGCGTCCTCCGGGGTGGGGGAGCCGATCCGGCCAATCCGGCCGCCTTCTCCTCCTTCGGCGTCTCAGATCCGTTCGAGGCCAAGGGCTGCGAGAAGCTGGAATTCCACCCGAAGCTGAAGATCCGCCTCTTCGGGAAGACCCGCCGCGCCAAGCATCCGAAACTGCGCGCCATCCTGACCGCGCGACCGGGCGACGCCAACATCGGCCGGGCCTCGGTGGCGCTGCCGCACGCGCTCTTCCTCGACCAGAGCAGCCTCGCGACCGTTTGCACCAGGGTCCAGTTCGCTGCCCACGAATGCCCGAAGAAGTCGATCTACGGCCGCGCTCGCGCGTTCACGCCGCTGCTCGGCAAACCGGTGGAAGGGCCTGTCTACCTGCGCTCCTCCAACAACACGCTGCCGGACATGGTCGCCCACCTCGAGGGGCAGGTCGATATCGACCTCGTCGGTCGCATCGACAGCTTCCGCGGCGGCATCCGCACCACCTTTGACCGGGTGCCGGATGTGCCCGTCGAAAAGTTCGTGATGATCCTGCCGGGAGGAAAAAAAGGCCTGCTGGTCAACTCGCGCAACCTCTGCCTGAAGCCGGTCAGGGCCTTCATCCGCCTCAAAGCCCAGAACGGGAAGAAAGCGAACAGCAAGCCGAAGCTGCGGACGTCCTGCAAGGGGAAGAAGCGGAAGGGCGCGAGGAAACACAAGGGTAAGAAGTAGTCACCGAAAGGTGTTACATCACCAAACGGTGACACGCTTACCTTCCCCGCTTTCGGGGTAGTTGCTCAGCGCACCTTCAAAGGTGTGTATGTTTCTTTGCGGGAGGGTTGCTGTCGGGCGCTACAGGGGGCGTCCTCGTTCAGGGAAAGACGAGGAGGATTTATGGGAAAGCGTTCGCTTGCGCTGCTTCTGATGTGTCTAGGGGCTCTGCTCACGCCGTCGCTGTCTGCGGTGGCTGTTGCAGATACGGGAGATGTGATCGAACCGCAGCACGAACCGCCGACTCCGGCTGACGGCTTTCAGGCGGGCACGTGTTACGAAAACCAGGTGGACGAAGTTCCGGAAACGCCGATCCCCACCAAACCGGTGGATCTCAGCAAACCTTTCTGCTCGTCGGCAACCCCGAAAATCTTCTTCACGCAGGCCGGTGGGCATCCCCCGTTCGGCTTCGACCAGTACATCGTCAGGCACGAAACCGTCCCTGTCGCTCCAGGGCTAGTGCTTGAACCTTTGATCGAGGATCCCTCGGATCCGCTTCCGTTCGAAGACCGCGTGCTGAAGACGGAGCGGGTCGACCTGCCGCCGGGCTTCACCGAGAACCCGCAGAGCAGCCCGGCGTGCTCGCAGGCCGACTTTGAACGGGTAGTCCTCGTCGATGGGCAGCCGCGCCGCATTCCGGGGTGCGACCCGAGCACGATCGTCGGCCGCGAGGAAGTGTGGCTCGTCGTCAACACGGCGAACGCGGTGCCTGTTCCCGGCGGTGACCCCGTCACCGGCCCGTTCCTCCCGAAAGGCTTCGTGATCGTGCCGGACCCGGCAAAAGGGACCAGGGTCCCCGTGTACAACCTCGAGCCGAATGAAGGCGAACCGGCCCGGCTCGGGTTCGTCATCGCCTTCAGCAAAGTCGTCGAACTCCACGGTGATGTTGCCTGGGAGAGCGACTTCCACGAGTACTTCACTATCCATCTGCCTCCGGCCTCGCGGCCGTTCTCGACGCTGAAAAGCCGCCTGCTTGCGTTCGGCCAGTCAGGGAACGGAACTCACATCACGATGCCGACCACCTGCTTCGACCCGAACGAGTGGCCGCACCTCTACTCGACCTGGTTCCGGGGAGAGTCACAAGGCGAACCGAACCCGACCTTCCCCGAAGGCTCAACGCCGTGGGAGGCGAAGCTTCCGCCGGGGATCCAGCCGACCGGCTGCGACAAAATCCCGTTCGACCCCGGCGTCAAGGTCGACCCCGGCACGAGCGCGGTCGACTCTCCCGCGGCGGCGACCGTGGAAACCACGCTTCCGTTCGATCCCGCCAAAGAAGGCGGCGAAGTCCGCAACGGAGGAACCGAAGGGATCTCTCAGTCGCACGTCCGCAAGGCGGAAGTGGTGCTGCCGAAGGGCATGGGGATCAACCCCTCCGGCGCCAACGGCCTCGTGGCCTGCTCTGACGCCCAGTTCAAGAAGGGCATCCGCGTGATGGACAACGAATGCCCTGCCGCCTCCGACATCGGCAGCGTCGAAGTCGAATCGCCGCCGCTGCGTGAGCCGCTGGTCGGCGACATCTACGTCGGCGAGCAGAAGAGCCGCGATCCCGAATCGGGAGACCAGTTCCGGATCCTGCTCGAAGCCAAGAGCGAGCACGAGGACATCAACGCCCGCCTGGTCGGCCACGTCAGGGCCGACAAGACGACCGGTCAGCTGACGGCGGTCCTGAACGACAGGCTGGTCGGCCAGTTCGCCGGGGAGCTGCCGGAAGGGCTGCCCCAGGTTCCGTTCAAGGCGATTCGCGTCCATTTCGACGGAGCGAAGAACGTGCTGACCAGCCCGCCGGTCTGCTCGGCCACGGGCACCAGCCGCTTCGAACCCTGGGCACGCCCCGGTGAGCTGAAGCCGGTCGACGCGAGCGTCACTCTCAGCGCCGATCCGAGCGGCGGGGCCTGTCCGCAAACGATGGAGGAGCGGAAGTTCGCGCCGACCTACAAAGCCAACAGCGACAGCACCAAGGCCGGCGCCTACTCGCCCTTCCACGTCCGCATCGCGCGGCGGGACGGGGAGCAGGAGCTGAAGGTCGTCAACGTCACCCTGCCGAAGGGCCTGACCGCCAAGCTCCGCGGCATTCCTTACTGCTCAGAGGAGGCCATCGCGGCCGCCGAAGGCAAGAGCGGCAGGCAGGAGGCCGACAACCCGAGCTGTCCGGAAGACAGCTTCCTAGGCACTGTCAGGACCGTCTCCGGCACCGGCGACAACCCGCTGAAACTGCCGGGGAACGTCTGGCTGGCGGGGCCGTACAAGGGTGCACCGGTCTCGCTGGTGACTACCACCCCGGCGCTGGCCGGTCCGTTCGACCTCGGCGTCGTGGTCGTCCGGGTGGCGCTGAACCTCAATCCCGAGACCGCTCAGGTCAACGCCGTCTCCGACGTCATCCCCGACGTCTTCGGCGGGGCGAAGCTGGACCTGCGGCAGATCGACATCGACATCTACCGCAAGAAGTTCATGCTCAACCCGACGAACTGCAAGGCGCAGGCGACGGTGGGGACGATCCACGGCGGCGGTGCCGACCCGGCCAACCCGGCCGTGTTCAGCTCCTACGGCGTCAACGACCCGTTCCGGGCAACCGGGTGCAAGAAGCTCGGCTTCAAGCCGAAGCTGAGGATCAAGCTGTTCGGCCCGACGGTGCGGAACAAGTACCCGCGCCTGAAGGCGGTCCTCGGCGCCCGCAAGGGCGACGCCAACCTCGCCCGCACGGCGGTGACGATGCCGAAGTCCCTGTTCCTCGAACAGGGCCACATCGGCACTGTCTGCACGCGACCGCAGCTCGCCTCCCACGCTTGCCCGAAGGCTTCGGTCTACGGGTCGGCGTGGGCGAAGACGCCGCTCCTGAAGAAGCCGTTGAAGGGCAAGGTGTACCTCGTGTCCTCCAGCAACGAACTGCCGGACCTGCTTGTCGACCTGCGCGGCCAGGTGGAGGTCTACCTGCGCGGCGTGATCGGCACCGGCAGCACCGGGGGCCTGAAGACGGTCTTCCGCAAGGTGCCCGACGTGCCGGTCAGCAAGTTCGTCCTCAACATGAAGGGCGGCAAGAAGGGCCTGCTCGTCAACTCGACCAACCTCTGCGCGGCGTCGCAGCGGGCGATCGTGAAGATGAAGGGCCAGAACGGCAAGAAGAAGAACAACAACCGGTTCAAGCTGAACGTCGTCTCCTGCGCAAAGAAGAAGGGCAAGTAGTAGGAGCGGTCCCAGCAAGCGAGTCAGTCGCACCGGCGCGGAAGGCCGAATAGCCTCCGCGTCGGTGCGCCCGACGCTCTCACTCCTGATCGTCGCCTACGAGAGCCGCGACGATCTCCGGAGAACCCTCCCCGCCCTGCTTCCCGAGCTGAGCGACGGCGATGAGCTGATCGTCGTCGACAACAATCCCGGTGACGGCAGCGCCGAGGCGGTCCGCAAGCTGGCGCCGCAAGCACGGATCGTGGCGCCGGGGCGAAACACCGGCTTTGCCGGCGGCGCCAACGCCGGGGCCGAGGTAGCGACCGGCGAGCTGCTTGTGATCCTCAACCCCGACGCGGCGCCGCTGCCAGGGTTCGGCGAGGCGATCCGCCGCCCCTGGCTGGAGCGGCGCGGCTGGAGCGCCTGGCAGGCGCTGGTCGCCGACGGGGAGGGCCGACGGGTCAACTCCGCCGGCAACCCGATCCACTTCACCGGCATCGTCTGGGCTGGGGGCCACGGCCTGCCGCTGGCCGAGGCGCCGGCGGCGAAGGAGGTCCAAGCCCTATCCGGCGCATGCCTGGCGATCCCGCTGGCGGAGTGGCGCCGGTTCGGCGGCTTCCCGGCAGAGTTCTTCATGTACCACGAGGACGTCGACCTCTCGGTCCGGCTGCGGGCGGCCGGGGGGGCCGTCGGGATCGAGCCCGCGGCGGTCGTCGCCCATGATTACGAGTTCGGCGCCAACCCCGAGAAGTGGTTCTGGCTGGAGCGCAACCGCCTCGCCTTCCTCGTCCGCACCTATCCCGGCGCGCTGCTGGCGCTGCTGGCGCCGGCGCTGCTGGCGACCGAGCTGGCGCTGCTCCTCGTCGCGGCCAAGGGCGGCTGGGGGAGGGAGAAGCTGCGCGCAAACCTCGCCTTCCTCCGCTGGCTGCCGCGGCTGCTGCGCGAGCGGCGCGCGCTCCAGCGCCGACGCACGATCAGCGCTGCCGAGTTCGCCGCGACGCTCACCCCCGACCTCGACTCCGAGCTGATCTCTGCGCTGGCCCAGGGTTGGGCGGCGCGGCTCCTCCTCCGCGGCTACTGGTCCATGGTGTGCTTGTTCCTCTCAGGCCGGCCGTTGTCGCGTCGCTAGGGCGGAGGGCCGATTAGGCATCGGCCCTCCGCTCGAGTCCGACCGTCTTGTTCAGGGGCAGTTCAGCGCGAAATACGATTCGCCTAGCCTGCCCGCGGTGTTGGTCCAGTACACGGCGAGCGTTGTACTGGCTCCCGCCGTTTTACATTTCACTTCGAATTCGCATGAGAACCCGCTGCCGCCGACGATCGCTTTACCTTGGCAGCCGGCCAGGCCACCACCGATTTCTTCCCAGTTCGCCAGCGTAGGCTGCAGGATTGCCGCCCGAAGCGTCCAGTTGTCTTTCAGAGCGCTTGTGTCTGTGATTTTGATTTTTTTGGTTTCTCCGGCGGCCCAGTTCCCAGGCGGGCTGACGAGCGCGTCGAAAACAGGTGGGGTGGGATTTTGTTCCCACCATGTCAGGGTCGTTTCCGCTGCGCTGATTTCGGATTCGCCGGTGAAGGTGGCACCTTTTTCGCCGGTGTGGGTTCCTTTTGCCAGGGGGCAGGAACCGAACGAGGCGGTGACGCTGGCTTCGATTCCAGACCCTTTGATTTTGACCTTGACCTTGTTGCTGTTGTTGGTGTATCCGATCGCTTTGGCGATCGTCTGCTTCGGGATCACCGCCGTGCACGTCGTGAATGCGGGATCGGCTGTGATCACGATGCCGCTGCAGGTTTCGCCTTCGTGATCGACGATGCTCAGGCTCCCCGTGCCAGAGGTTGTATTGGCGTTGAATTTGTAGTCGCACCCTTTGGTGCCGATGGTCGCGGTAAGCCCGAATGCTTTGCATTCGCTGTAGACCGGATGGACCGTCAGCGTTTCGCTCGAGTTCGCCTGGGTGGTCCCTTCGAATTTGGTCGAGCCGCATTCGGCGGTTTTCCCTGTGAGGGTGAACACGTGCTGCGCGAGGGTGGTCGCTGAAAGGGCTTTCCCGATTACTCCCGCTTCGAACACTGACGCCGACGCGCCCGCGACGCAGATGGTCGTCGCCGCCGCCGCGACGGTGAGCATTGCGAGGATCCTGATCTTCCTCATTTCTCTCTCCCTTTTTTCCGGCGCGTGGCGCCGGGATTGGTCGGGTGAGCGTAACCAGGAAAATCGACTAATCAAAAATTATTCAGCGCAGATCGACGCGCTCTCACATCGGTTGCCGGTACCCCGCGGGGCCTGCCCTCCTCAGCTCGACTGGGTGATCGGGCGGATCAGGATCTCGTTGAGGTCGACGCCCTCCGGCTGTTCCAGGGCGAACATCACCGCGCGGGCGATGTCCTCGTCGCTCAGCGCACTCTTCCCAGGGCGGTTCTCGAAGAAGGGGGTGTCGACCATGCCGGGCTCGATCAGGGTGACGCGGATGCCGTGGTTGTCGTGCATCTGCCGCAGTTCCTGGCGCAGCGCCTCGCCGATCGCGGTCGCCGCCCACTTCGTCGCCGAGTAGAGCGAGCCCGGCAGGACCCGCCGGCCGGCGATCGAGCTGGTGACGAGGAAGTGGCCGTCGCCGCGCTCGAGCAGGTGGGGGAGGGTTGCGCGGATCGTCAGCGCGACGCCGTAGACGTTGGTGAGGACCATCGAGCGCCAGTGCTCGGGGGACTCCTCGAGGAAGCCGCGGGCGGCGCCGAAGCCGGCGTTGGCGAAGACGGCGTCGATGCGGCCGAAGCGCTCCAGCGCGGCCGCAGCCATCGCCTCGACCTGATCCCACTCGGTGACGTCGCAGCGGACCGGGATCGCCCGGTCGGTGCCGCCGAGCTCCTCCGCCAGCTCCCGCAGCTCCTCCTCGCGGCGCGCTGCCAGCACCAGCCGGTAGCCGGAGGCGGCGGCCCGCGCCGTGGCGGCGCCGATGCCGCTGCTGGCGCCGGTGATCAGCAGTACGGGGTCCTCGGCCATGAGTCGGATTCTCGCAGTTGCGATAATCCGGCCTTCCTGTGGACCCTCAGCGGAAGCGGAAGATCCGGCTCGTCGTCGCCCTCAGCGTGGCCGTCCTGCTCGCGGTGGCGCTCGTCTACACCTCCTTCTCGGCTTCGACCGAGGCGAAGGAGCCCTCGCAGCTGCTGAACGCCGCGCCCGGGACCAGCGCTGAGCTGACCGGCAAGGTCGTCAACGGTTCGATCAAGCGCGACGGCAACGGGATCGCCTTCCGGGTCGTCGACCGCGACGGCAAGGGTGCGAGCCTGCCGGTCACCTACCGGGGCGCCGTTCCCGATCCCTTCCGCGGCGGCCGCGAGATCGTCCTCACCGGCACCGTCGAGAGCAACGGCTTCGTCGGCGAGCCGGAAACCCTGATCACGAAGTGCCCGTCGAAGTTCACGACCAAGTCTGATGTCTAGCCTCGGCAGCGCCCTCCTGGGGCTTGCCTTTCTCGCCGCCCTCGCCGCGGCCGCCCTTGCCCTCGCGGGCCGCAACGGCGACGAGCGCCGGCTGCGGCTCTCCCGCCGCGGCGTCTACGCCTTCTGTGTCCTGCTCACCGCCTGCGTGGTGATCATCGAGCTCGCCTTCGCCGGCGACGATTTCTCCTTCAGCATCGTCGCCCAGCATTCCTCGATCGAGACTCCGGCCGGCTACAAGCTGGCGGCGATGTGGTCGAGCCAGGAGGGCTCGCTGCTGCTCTGGGCCTGGGTGCTCTCGATCGCCTCCAGCGCCGCGCTCTACGCCACCCGCAACAAGCTGCGCGACCTGGTTCCCTGGGCGACCGCGGTGATGATGGGCGTCGCCGCCTTCTTCACCGGGCTGATGCTCTTCGCGCCCGACGTCGACCCCTTCGCCTCGCTCGACCCGGCGCCGGCCGACGGGATCGGCCTCAACCCGCTCCTCCAGCACCCGAGCATGATGATCCACCCGCCGATGCTCTACTCGGGCTACGTCGCCTTCACGGTGCCGTTCGCCTTCGCGATCGGGGCCCTCGTCACCCGCCGCATCGACGCCGAGTGGATCCGCGCCACCCGCCGCTTCGCGCTGATCGCCTGGACCTTCCTCGGCTTCGGGCTCCTGCTCGGGGCCCGCTGGTCCTACACCGAGCTCGGCTGGGGCGGCTACTGGGCCTGGGACCCGGTCGAGAACGCGGCGCTGATGCCGTGGCTGCTCGGCACCGCCTTCCTGCACTCGATCATGGTCCAGGAGAAGCGGGGGATGCTGAAGGTCTGGAACGCGAGCCTGATCGTCGGCACCTTCTCGATGGCGCTGCTCGGCACCTTCCTCGTCCGCTCGGGCGTCCTGCAGTCGATCCACGCCTTCGGCGACAACACCGTCGGCCCCTACATCCTCGGCCTGATCGCCGTCGTCCTCGTCGGCTCGACGGCGCTGATCGTCAGCCGCCTCGACGACCTCCGCTCCGATAAGCGAATCGACTCGCTGGCCTCGCGCGAGTCGATCTTCCTCGTCAACAACCTGCTCCTGGTCGGGATGACCGCGGTGATCTTCTGGGGCACTTTCTTTCCGCTGATCTCCGAACTGTTCACCGGCGAGAAGGCCTCGCTCGCCGCCCCGTGGTTCGACCGCTACACGACGCCGCTGGCAATCGGGCTCGTCCTCTTCACCGGGATCGGGCCGCTGCTCGCCTGGCGCCGGGTCAGCTGGGAGTCGGCGACGCGGGTCTTCCGGATCCCGCTCGCAGTCGCTGCCGTGGTGACGCTTGGGCTGGTGGTCTTCACCGAGGCCGCTGACCAGCTCTGGGCGCTGGGGCTCTTCGCCTTCGGCGCCTTCGCGCTGACCGGGCTGGCGCAGGAGTTCTGGAGCGGGACGCAGGCGCGCAAGCAGCTCAGCGGCGAGCCGGGACCGCAGGCGCTGGTCGGCCTGGTGTCCCGCAACCGCCGCCGCTACGGCGGCTACATCGTCCACGTCGGCGTCATCGTCCTCCTCGTCGGCGTCGCCGCCTCCTCCAGCTTCCAGACCAACCGTGACGTCGAGCTGCGGCCGGGGGAGAGCACGACCGTCGACGGTCGCACGATCACCTACGTGAAGCCGACCGTCGCGGTCGACGAGGAGAAGTTCACCTTCGGCTCGCTGTTGCGGGTCGAAGAAGGAGGGGAGCTGGTCGGCTTGCTGCGGCCGAGCCGCCGCTTCTTCCGGCCGACCGGGGAACAGCAGGGGCTGATCAGCACCTACTTCGCCGGTGAGGCAACCAGCGAGGTGGGGCTGCGGGCGGGGCTCGGGCACGACCTCTGGATCGCCGAGCAGCCGAACGTCGTCGACGTCCAGCGCGGGGTGCGGCTGGCCGACCGGGGCTTCAGGGAATGTGCGCGGGGGGCGCCGGGGACGCCGCAGCAATGCAAAGCGTTGCGGGCGCTGATGCAGGCCGCGGCGGCCAACCCGTCCCTGCAGGCGCAGGCGTTCTCCCAGATCGAACGGGTGCAGAGCGGGGCGGCCAAGCGGGTCGCCAGATCCTTCCTCACCACGACCGCGCCCTCGACCTTCAAGGTGATCGTCAACCCGCTGGTCACCTGGATGTGGATCGGCGGCCTGATCGCTCTCGCCGGGGCGCTGATCGCGCTCTGGCCCTCGCGCGGCCGCCGCCGCGGCGCCCTCGTCCGCACCGAAGCCGACGCTCGCAAGGAAGCGAAGTACCGGGAGATCCGCGACGCCGAGCTCGACCACGCGACCGGCAAGCTCTCCGACGAGGATTTCGCCCTGGTCGACGCCGAGCTGCGGCGCGAAGCGATCGAGATCCTCGCGCGCGAGAACGGCGGCGGCAGCAAGAACGGGAGCGGCAACGGCAACGGCGTCCACCCCCGCGAGCCGGAAAAGATCGAGCACGGTTAGACTTTCTCCACCGTGTACGTGTTCTTCGCAGCCATCCAGGTGATCATCGCCATCGTCGTCATCTTCCTCGTGCTCCTGCACTCGGGGAAAGACGCGGGCCTCTCCGGCGCCTTCGGCATCGGCGGCGCCGGCGGCAGCGGCATCGGCGGCGGCTCGATGGTGGAGCGGAACCTGGATCGAGCGACGGTCTTCTTCTCCGTCCTCTTCGTCCTGAACACCGTCCTTCTGCTGAAGATCTAGCGTTTCTCGCGCCTCCGTCTTCCCGTCTGGCTTGCCGGACATTTATTCGTGCCCTGTAGGCCCTCTTGACACATCCGCGATCTGTGTAAAGATAGGCGACGACCCGGGGGCCATTGACAAGGAGAGGTTGTGGAGGCGCACGCAGAACACGTTCATCACCATCACCACGACGACGTCGAGGTCAGCCCCGCTGAGTGGACCGATGGCAAGCGCTACGCCTGGCTGCTCGGGATCATCGTCCCGCTCTCGCCGTTCCTCGCCGCCTTCTGGGTCTGGCTGACCGGCTTCGGCGGGATGTGGTTTCTCGGCCCGGTCCTGGTCTTCGGGGTCTTCCCGCTGCTCGACATGGCGATCGGGAGGGACTCAGTCAACCCGCCCGACAGCGTCCTCAAGTTCCTCGAGCAGGACCGCTACTACCGCTGGTGCACCTACCTCTTCATCCCGGTCCAGTACGCGGGGCTCGTCTTCGCCTGCTGGATGTGGTCGAGCGGCGACCTCAGCCTGGCCGAATCGATCGGGCTGGCGCTGACGATGGGCGTGGTAGGGGGGATCGCGATCAACACCGCCCACGAGCTCGGTCACAAGCGGGCCAGCTCGGAGAAGTGGCTGAGCCGCGTCGCCCTCGCCCAGACCGGCTACGGCCACTTCTTCATCGAGCACAACCGCGGCCACCACGTCAAAGTCGCCACTCCCGAGGATCCCGCCAGCTCGCGCCTGGGGGAGAGCTTCTGGGCCTTCCTGCCGCGAACCGTCACCGGCAGCGTCCGCTCGGCCTGGGAGATCGAGGCCGCCCGCCTCGACCGGCTGGGGCAGTCGCACTGGGGGCGCCACAACGACATCCTCGGCGCCTGGGCGATGACGATCGTCCTCTTCGCCGGCCTCACCATCGCCTTTGGCGCGGCCGTCCTGCCCTACCTGCTGGTCCAGGCGGTGATCGGGTTCTCGCTGCTGGAGGTCGTCAACTACCTCGAGCACTACGGGCTGCTGCGCCAGAAGCGCGAGGACGGCCGCTACGAGCGCTGCCGCCCCGAGCACAGCTGGAACAGCAACAACGTCGCTTCCAACGTGCTGCTCTACCACCTGCAGCGCCACTCCGACCACCACGCCAACCCGACCCGCCGCTACCAGGCGCTGCGCCACGTCGACGAGGCGCCGCAGCTGCCGACCGGGTACGCGGGGATGATCGTCCTCGCCTGGTTCCCGCCGCTCTGGCGCCGGGTGATGGACCCGCGCCTGCTCGACCACTACGGCGGCGACGTGACCAGGTGCAACATCCAGCCGCGCCGGCTGGGCCGGGTCCTGGAGCGCTACGGGCGGCCGGCGGCATGAGCGCCTGGCGCTGTCCCAGCTGTGGCTACGTCTTCGACGAGGAGGCCGGTCACCCGCGCGAGGGGTTCCCGCCGGGCACCCCGTTCAGCGAGGTTCCCGACGACTGGGCCTGCCCCGACTGCGGCGTCCGCGACAAGATCGATTTCGAACCGGTCTCTGCCGACGCCTGAGCGCCGCCGCCGGCACGATAAGAGGGGATGCCGAACGGGAGGACCCCCTATCAGGAGGCAGCGAGGGAGTTGCTGCGCCAGACCGTCTTCGCCGCTGCCCGGGAGCAGCTGGCGAGCCAGCCGTGGTCGGAGATCACGATGGCCGACATCGCCACCGGGGCGGGCGTCAGTCGCCAGACCCTCTACAACGAGTTCGGCAACCGCAACGAGTTCGGCTTCGCCTTCGTCATCCACGAGGCCGAACGGTTCATGGACGACGTCGAGCAGGCGGTCCTCGAGCACACCGACGACCCCCGCGCCGCGATCCTGGCGGCGCTCGAGCACTTCCTCCGCACCGCCGGCGAGGACCCGCTGATCAGCATCCTCCTCAGCGACGACGGCACCGGCGGCATGCTCCCCTTCGTCACCACCCAGGGCCTGCCGGTGGTCCAGTGGGCGGCCGCGCGGCTGACCGCGGTGGTCGAAGAGGGGTGGCCGGAGGCGCCGGAGGCCGACGTGAAGCTGCTGGCCGAGGCGCTGGTGCGGATCGCGATCAGCTACGTGACGACCCCGGGAGAGTCGGCGGAGGAAGCGGCCAGCGCCGTGTCCCAGCTGCTGGGCCCGTTCATCGACAAAGCCCTCGGCTCCAGCCCCCGGTGATGCTCTCGCCGCGGCGCTTCTGACTGCCGCACCCCCGTTTGCACAAATGAACCCGCCTGTTTGGGCCGCGGCGGCCTTTGCCATCTGGGAGGGCGCGGGTTTAGCGTCGGTGCAAGCGCAAAGGAGGTTCACATGAGCGCTCAGGCAAATAAAGAATCGGCTGAAGCCGCCTACCGTGCCTTCGCCGTCGGCGACGCCGTCGGCGCGATGGAGAACATGGACGACGGCATCGTCTGGACTGCCCGCGGCGACAGCTCCCTCAGCGGTACCTACCGAGGCAAAGAAGAGATCCTGTCCCTCTGGGCCAAACTGGCCGAGAAAGGGCTCAAAACCGACCCCCACGACTTCATCGCCGACGGCGACAAAGTCGTAGTCCTGACCACCGTAACCCTCGACGGCGACGCCGACGAGGCCGCCGACGTCCTCACCTTCGACGGGGAGGGCAAGCTGGTCGCCTTCGACCAGCTCGGCGATCCGGCAGTCGTCAACCGGCTCTACCCGCACTGAAGCGTGCGCGAAGAGAGGCCGCGTGGATCCCGCGCGGCCTCTCGCCGAGGCTGGGAAGATGCCCCATGCGCCCGAACCCGCTCTTCGCCTCCGAGGATCCGGATCTGGTGCGGCAGCTCGTGTGCGAGCACCCGTGGGGGACGCTGGTGACCGCGACCAGCGCCGGCCTCGCCGCCTCCCATTACCCGCTGCTGCTCGACGAGGAGGCCGACGGCCTCACCCTGCTCACCCATCTCGGCCGCCCGGACGAGGATGTCCTCGAGATCGACCGCGGCGAGGTGCTCGTCATCGTCCAGGGCCACCACGGCTACATCTCGCCGACCTGGTACTCGCCGCAGGAGCGCAAGGTCCCGACCTGGAACTTCACCGTCGCCCACCTCCACGGGACCCCGCAGATCCTCGACGAGGAAGAGAACCTCCGGGTGCTGACCCGCCTGGCGGACCACTTCGAGCGCCGCCTCGACGAACCCGCTCACCTGGAGCGCGAGTACGCCGCCCCGATTGCCAAAGGGACCGTCGGCCTCCGCATCCCGGTCGACCGCTTCGAACTCAAGCGCAAGCTGAGCCAGAACCGAGACGACCGGTCACGGCGGAACGTGATCGCGGCGCTGCGGGAGGAGGGGCCGTACCGGCACCTGGCGTTGGCGGAGGAAATGGAGCGGGAGCTGCTCAGCCGAGAGAGCTGACCAGCAGCCGCGGCCGTTCCTCGAAGTTTCTCTTAGAACGGGATGTCGTCGGCAGTCGAGCCGAGGTCGAAGGCCCGGGGTCGCTTGAGCGTATGCGCCCAGTGATCCAGGTTGTCCCTCAAGAGCTCCTTGTCGGTGCGGTTGCCGGCGTGGACAACCATGCTGTGGCCGCTGTGCCGGGGTGGGATGCTCTGCCGGCCGACGGGGAAGAGGTCGACGAGCTCGGCCACGCATCGGTCCAGCTCCTCGAGGTTTGGCGCCTTGCCCTCCTTGTGGGCCATGCACCGCTCATCAGCCCAGCGGGTGACGCAGGAGACCAAGAGGTCGGCGATCTCGTGCATCGGGCCGTTAGAGCACACGCCGAGCGAGGCCGAAAAGCCGCGCTCGCGCAAGGCGGGCATCGGGTGGTGGGGGAGATGCGGCCAGCCGCTGACATAGCCGCTTTCGTAAACCTCTTGGAATTGCTTGAAGTCATCGCGCCCGTCGATCATCACCAGGTGCGGGCCAGCCTCGCCGGCGGGGACGTAGAGCTCACCTGCTAGGCGCTGCAGGGTGTACTCGAACGCCTTGCGCTGGATATAGGCGTCCTTGCGGGTCGCCCTCCCTGGGGCTTTCATGCTCAGCGGGCGGAAGTCCTCTAGCAGCGAGATCACCGCGCTCACCGGCAGCTCGCTGATGGTCACTAAGAGATACGCCCGCTGTTCCGGCCCTTCCGGCCAACGCATCGAATACTTGAGCGCCGACCCGGCCTCGATGCCCGCTGCGTGGCGAGCCGCCGCCCAGTCGGCCTCGATGGCCGCCAGGTCGCCGAGGTCAAGGACGACGCCGCCGACCGAAAGGATCCGGTGGCGGCTCTGCTTGCTCTCGTCCAAGACGATCAGTCGGGAGGCCATCCGGGCAGAGTACGGCGTTTGCAGGGACATTGGCAGAACGCTCGAAACCCAGATTTGTTGATGTAGCTGCTACTCTGATCTTATGACGCTACATCAGCCAGAGAGCGAAGTCGGGGTCCGTGAGCTCCATGATCGCCTCAGCGAGTACCTGGAGCGGGTGGAGGGGGGGGACGAGATCGTTGTCACTCGCCGCGGACGTCCTGTTGCCCGCCTGAGTGGGCTCGGCGAGCGGCCGCTTGACTCTCTCGCGCGCCGTGGCCTGGTTCGGATGCCGCAAGGCGAGCGTTCGCCTCGCTCGTCGCAGGTGAAGGGCTCCGGCTCGGTCTCGGACCTCGTCTCCGAGCAGCGCGCCTGATTTTCTACTTCGACACCTCGGCTCTGGTCAAGCTCGTCGTCGCCGAGGGCGGGTCAGACTTGGCGGCAAAGCTCTGGGGCAGCGCCTACCCCGCAGCGTCGAGCATCCTTGCCTACCCGGAGGGACGAGCGGCTCTTGCGGCCGCTCGGCGCCTGGATCGCCTCGGGAAGAAGGCGCACCAAGAGGCGCTTGCAGCCTTTGAGGATCTCTTCGGCGAGCTGACCGCGATCGGCGTCGACGAAGGGCTCGCCACCCGCGCCGGCGAGCACGCCGAAGATCTGGGACTGCGCGGCTACGATGCGGTTCACCTCGCCACGGCGCTCGAACTCGGAAGCGAGGAAGTCGTCTTGGTCACCTGGGATCGCGATCTAGCCCGAGCAGGCGAGCGGGTTGGAATTGGCGTTGCCGGCATCGAGTCAGCCGACTAGCCTGCGGTCTCGCACGACCGGCTGTACGGCGTCGCGATGCGATTGGCAATGAACGTCTTCCGGGCTTCTTATGCGGCTGAGAGGAGTCGAACCTCCACGGGTGTTTCCACCCACAAGGCCCTCAACCTTGCGCGTCTACCAGTTCCGCCACAGCCGCTCGAGGGCGCTCGATTCTAGATGTTTGCGTACGGGGGGAGGGCGCAGGTTGCGGGTGTCCGGGGGAGGCGGTAGCCTTGCGAACAAGTGTTCGAAGACAATTTGCGGCTCTTTGAGCCTGACGCGGGAGCGGAGGAAAGCGGAGCGACGATGGAACTGGATCTGACCAAGAGGCAGAAGGAGATCTTCGACTTCATCCGCAAGTACGCGGCGAAGACCGGCTACCCGCCGACGGTGCGGGAGATCGGTAAAGCGGTGGGGCTGCACTCGTCCTCGACGGTTCACGCGCACCTGGCGAACCTGGAGAAGCTGGGGCTGGTTAAGCGCGATCCTTCGAAGCCGCGGGCGATCGAGCTGCTTTACGAGAAGGCGAAGCGGACGATCAGCTCCGAAGGCGGGTTGCCGCTGGTGGGACAGGTCGCCGCGGGCGAGCCGATCCTGGCGGAAGAGAACATCGAGGAGTACCTCGAGGTTCCGGATGTGATCGGCGGCGAGGACGGCGACTACATCCTCCAGATCCGCGGCGAAAGCATGAAGGACGCCGGGATCATCGAGGGCGACTACGTGATCGTGCGGCCGAGCGACGACGCGACCAACGGCGAGATCGTCGTCGCCTTGATCGGCGAGGAGGCGACGGTGAAGCGGATCTACCGCGAAAAGGACCACATCCGGCTCCAGCCCGAAAACGCGGAAATGGAGCCGATCCTGACCACCGAGGCCCGGGTGCTCGGCAAAGTCGTCGGGGTCTTCCGCAAGGTCTAACCGCGAACTAAGGCCACTTACTCGCTTCGATCAGGCGCTTGTAACGTCGCTGCTTCCTCCGCGCGTCCCACATCGCCAGCGGCAGCAACCGCAGCGACAGCCGCGGGAAGAGGTCGACGAATCGCAGGAACGGCCCGCGCCGGCGGGGGACGATGAGGATCGGGCGGGGGCGCTCGGTCAGCTTGCCGACTTCCCTCGCCACCTCCTCGGCGGTGAGGAGGCGGCCGGAGAAGGAGGGGGCGGCGTCGAGATCCTCGAGCTTGTCTTCCAGCATCGGCGTCCAGATCCCGTCGGGGCAGACCGCGGAGAGCTGGATGCCCTTGACGCCCATGCGGCGCAGGTCGAAGAGGGTGCCGAGCGTGAAGGCCATCGCCGCGTGCTTGCTGGCCGAGTAGGCGACCTCGCCTGGGGCGGCGACGATCCCGGCCAGGGAGACGACGTTGACCACGTGGCCGCGGCCGGCGGCGCGCATCGGCCCCAGGGCGGCGATCGTCCCGTTCATCAGGCCGGTGGCGTTGACGTCCAGCATCGCCTGGCGGCGCTCGGCGCTCTGCTCCCAGGGGACCCCGCTGAAGAAGACGCCGGCGTTGTTGACCCAGAGGTCGAGCGCGCCGGTGCGGCCGATCGAGTCGGCGAGACCGCGGCAGGCCGCCTCGTCGCGGACGTCGAGCGCGGAGCTGCGGGCACCGTCGCCCAGCTCGGCGGCGACCCGGTCGGCGGCCCCGGCGTCGACGTCGGTGACGTGGACACGGTAGCCCCGCCCGAGCAGCTCGGAGGCGATCGCGCGGCCGAGGCCGCTCCCCGCCCCGGTCACCACAGCCGTTCGCATGGCCGCCACCATATCCCCGCCTCGCTTGGCTGGGAAGAGACTGCGAGCTACCCTTGAGGTGCGGGCCGAGCGGACCGCGAGGGGAGAGAAAACCCTTCGAGGAAAGTCCGGACACCACAGGGCAGGGCGGTGGGTAACGCCCACCCGGGGAAACCCGCGGGAAAGTGCCACAGAAATGACACGGCCGATGGCGCGACTGCAGCTGCGTCGCGCACAGGCAAAGGTGAAATGGTGCGGTAAGAGCGCACCGGCGTCGCGGTGACGCGGCGGCCAGGCAAACCCCGCCCGGTGCAAGGCCAAGCAGGACCGTCGACCCGGCTCGGCGAGGTCCAGGTAGGCCGCAGAGATAGATGGCCGCTCAAGACAGGATCCGGCTTACAGGCCCGCTAAGGAAGAGGCTCCCGCAAGGGGCCTCTTCTAGTTCTGGAGCCAAATGCGGCCACTGCACGAGTTTCTGTCTTAACGTTTGCTAATCTGCCGCCAACTTCCGCTGAATCTTCGCCTTACATAACGCGAGGAGCGGGGGACCCGAGTAGTTGGGGCGAGTCGCGGCGATGGCCGCGTAGCGCAGCTCTTTCAGCGCGAGCCCGACAGCTAACCCCGCAAGCGCCTGGAAAGAGATGCAGACGATCCGACAAAACTCCCTGCGCTGGGCGCTTGCCCTGGCCGCCTTCTTCGCCCTTTTCGCCGGGGTCGTGACCGGTGCGCAGGCGGCGACCGGCGGCGCCTCCAGCAGTGACGCGACTGCGGCCGAGGGCGAATACACCTTCGGTGTCTGGCGCTACGGCGGCGCCAGCTGGTACGGGCCCGGGCTCTGGGGCAACAAGACCGCCTGCGGGCAGACGCTCCGCCCCGGAACCTTCGGTGTCGCGCACAAGAAGCTGCCCTGCGGCACCACGGTCAAGTTCGTCTACCACGGCAGGTCGGTGGTGACCCAGGTGATCGACCGCGGCCCCTACGTGGAGGGCCGTGCCTGGGACCTGACCAAAGCCGCCAGCGACGCCCTCGGCTTCGAAGGCGTGGGACGGGTCCGCTACGCGATCGCGATCGGCGACGCCACCAGCGCCCGCAGCGACTGATCCCGGTCCCTCCGGCCGCTCCGAAGGCTACGCTCCCGTCTTTCGGCAGCGTTCAATGACGAGAGGAGCAGCGTTCATGTCGAGGTTTTCCGCAGGAGTGGCGATCGCCGGTACCTGGAGAGGGCGCTGCCTGGCGGTGGGCCTTATCGGCTCGGCTTTGCTGCTCCTCGTCGGCCTCGCGACCGGCCGCGGCGACGCCAGAGTCGGTCGGACGACCGTGATCCTCGGCCAGACCGCGAGCGAGCCAGACCCCTCCTGTCCGGACCTGCCCTGCCAGGCGGTCGGCAGCGTCACCGGTTTCCAGGTCGACAACGGCCAGACGAAACTGCCGCTGACGGTCCCGCACGACGGCACGATCAGGGCCTGGACGCTGACTCTTGCCCAGCCGACCAACAGCCAGCGGACCTTCTTCAACGGCTTCTTCGGCACCCCGCCGCAGGCCCGCCTGGCGATCCTCCGCCGCGTGCCCGGCACCAAGCCGCCGCGCTACAACCTGCGCCGGCAGGGGTCGGCCAAAGTCCTCTCGCCCTACCTCGGCCAGACGGTCAAGTTCAGCGCCGACCTCAAGGTCGAAAAGGGCGACATCGTCGCCCTCACGGTGCCGACTTGGGCGCCGGCCTTCGCCCAGGATCTCAACGTCAACAACGTCTGGCGGGCCAGCCGCGAGGAGGGCGCCTGCAAAAACGCCACCGACATCCGCCAGGGTGAGCCGCAGGAAAAAGTCGGCACCCGCCGCACCTACGGCTGCAAATACACCACCGCGCGGCTTCTCTACACGGCAACCCTCGTAGAGGGCCGCTGAACCAGAACGTGTCATGGCGGGGGTGAGTGCCCCTCTCCCAGAGGCTCCTAAGTTCACAAACGCGCCCAGCACCCCGCTCCAGCTGCGCGACGGTCTCTGGGAGAGGGGCACTCACCCCCAGCCGCGACTACGCAGCTGAGGGAAGCGCCCTCGGACCACCCTGGTCCTGAGGAAGAGCAGCCGCGCTTGCGATCAGGCTCTGGAACTCGTTCAGCGCCAGGTGGCCGACCGCCTCGAGGATCTCCTCGTCGGTCCAGCCGATCTCACGCGCCTCCTCGTGGAGGTGGAGAGGCGGCGGCCCCTCCGGATCCAGCGTCTCCTTGAGGAAGGTGAGGAGCGCTGCCTCCTTCGGATCGGCCGAGGTGAAGCTGCGTGCTTTGGAGACCTCGTCGAGGCCCAGCCCCGCTCGCCGCGCCGTCTTCGCGTGCAGGGCGATGCTGTAGTTGTCTTCCCGGTACTCGGCAACAGCGAGCGCGATCCGCTCCCTCGTCGCCTGCGGCAGGACCCCGCCGCGCAGCTCCGAGCGCATCCGCGTGTACGCGCGCAGGACAGCCGGCGCCCCGGCGAGCACGCCGACGAACTTCGTCACCGCGCCCCCGGCAGCCTGGATGCTCTTGATGAGAGGAGCGCTCTCGTCAGGCGCCGTCAGCTCGTCGTGGATCTGGAATCTGCTTACTGCGGTTTTTACCGTCACGTGCGTCTCGCTTCTGGGCTCTGGTGGGGCGGCATTCGCTTTACAGAGCCCTTACGTGGCCTTTACTTTACTTTTAGCCGCTTACTTACTTGACGTAAGTTATACCTCGTTTGGGGGACGGATTCAAGCTCGTCCGGATCACATTTCTCTACCCGCAATACGGCGATCGGCACCGCTCCGGTTCATTCGCCTATCGTTGCGCCCTTCCCCAGCAAGGAGCAGCTAGGCATGGCCGATCAACCCCGCAGCGCCGCCGATGTGATCCGGCTCGTCAAGGACCACGACGTGCGCTTCATCCGCCTCTGGTTCACCGACGTGCTGGGCCAGCTGAAGAGCTTCTCGGTCAACGCCTCCGAGCTGGAGGACGCTTTCGCGGGGGGAATGGGCTTCGACGGCTCCTCGATCACCGGCTTCAACCCGATCGAGGAGTCCGACATGCTGGCGGTGCCGGATCCCTCGACCTTCGCCCTGATTCCCTGGCGGCCCGAGGAGGACGCGGTGGCGCGGATGTTCTGTGACGTCCAGGTCCCCGGCGGCGAGCCTTACGAGGGAGACCCGCGCTGGATCATGCGGCGGGCGCTGAAGCGGGCCGAGGAGATGGGCTTCGACGCCTACAACATCGGCCCCGAGCTGGAGTACTTCTACTTCCGCTCGGCCAAGCCCGAGGAGGGGACCCCCGAGCCCCTCGACGAGGGCGGCTACTTCGACCTGACCACGCTCGACGCCGGCTCCGATCTGCGCCGGGAGACGGTGCTGGCGCTGGAGAAGATGGGGATCCACGTCGAGTACACCCACCACGAGGTCGGCCCCTCCCAGCACGAGGTCGACATGCGCTACAAGAACGCGCTCGAGATGGCCGACGACTGCATGACCTACCGGATCGTCGTCAAGGAGTACGCGATGAAGTACGGCTACCACGCGACCTTCATGCCGAAGCCGCTGTTCGGCGAGAACGGCTCAGGGATGCACGTCCACCAGTCGCTCAGCCGCGACGGCAAGAACGCCTTCTACGACGAGGACGATCCCTACTTCCTCTCGCCGGTAGCAAAGTCGTTCATCGCCGGGCAGCTCAAGCACGCGCGCGAGATCTCGCCGCTCTTCGCCCAGTGGGTAAACAGCTACAAGCGGCTCGTCCCCGGCTACGAGGCGCCGGTCTACCTCGCCTGGTCGCGCCGCAACCGCTCGGCCCTGATCCGGGTGCCGCTCTACCACCCCGGCAAGGAGGGGGCTACGAGGGCCGAGCTGCGCTGCCCCGACCCGGCCGCCAACCCCTACCTCTGCTTCGCGGCGATGCTGCAGGCGGGGCTGGAAGGGGTCGAGAAGGGCTACGAGCTGCCGGAGCCGATGGAGCAGAACCTCTACCACCTCTCCCAGGAGGAGCTGGCACATCAGGGAATCGAGCAGCTGCCGGCGACGCTGGGCGAGGCGATCGAGATCGCCGCCGAGTCGGAGCTGGTCCTGCGCACGCTGGGCGAGCACACCTTCCGCCGCTTCGTTGAGATCAAGCGGCAGGAATGGGACGACTACCGCGTTCAGGTCACCCCGTACGAGATCGAGAACTTCCTGCCAATTCTCTAGCGAGCTCAGCCGGCTCCGTGACCGGGAGCCGGCAGGTGAAGTTCTGGCAGACGTAGGCGGCCGGTTTGCCATCGACGGTGGTCCGGCCCTTTAGGAGCGGCGGCGACTCACTGCCCTCTGGGCCACCGGCGAGGACGAGATGGAAAAGCGGCTGCTCGCGGACGACCGCGGCCTGCACGGCGAGCTCGTCGCCGACCAGGGCCACCTCGCGGGTGGGGGAGAGGCGGAAGTCGAGGGCGCGCAGGAGGTGGGCGAATGCGTCGGGGTGCTGGACGGCAGGTTTGGCGAAGGGGCGAAAAACGCCTTCGGCCTCCTCCTCGAAGCGGCGCTCTCCGGTCAAGGCGCCAAGGCGCAGCAGCCCCATCGCCGCCGAGCTGTTGCCGGAGGGGATCGGGTGGTCGCCGACCTCCTTGCGGCGGGCGATCAGCTCCTCGTGGTCGGATGAGGTTGAGTAGAAGCCGCCGCGCTCGGGGTCGCCGAAGCGCTCGATCATCGTCTCGGCCAAGGAGCGCGCCTCCGCGAACCAGCGCTCTTCGAAGCTCGACTCGTACAGGGTCAGCAGTGCCTCGAGCAGGAAGGCGTGGTCCTCGAGGTAGGCGTTGAGGTGGGCGCGGCCGTCTTTGTAGGTGCGCAGGAGGCGGCCGTCGGCATCCCGCAGCTGGTCGAGGACGAACTCGGCGCAGGCGCGGGCAGCGTCGAGGTAGTCCTCCCGGCCGAGGACGGCGCCGGCGTCGGCCAAAGCCGCGATCGCCAGGGCGTTCCAGGAGGTCAGCCGCTTGTCGTCCAGCCCGGGCCAGACCCGCTGCGCCCGCGCCTCGAATAGAGCCCGTCGCATCTCGGCAAGTCCCTCAGGCTCCTCGGCCTCGACGCCTTCTGCCAGATGCAGGATGTTCTTCCCCTCGAAGTTCCCGCTCTCGCTGACTCCGTAGAACTGCAGCAGCCTCTCCACCTGCTGACCCGAGAGGCCGCTGCAGTTCGGGTCTTTGCCGATGACCCCGCGGATCTCCTCCGCCGTCCAGACGTAGAACTTCCCCTCCTCGCCCTCGGAGTCGGCGTCGAGCGCCGAGTAGAAGCCGCCCTCCGGGCCGCGCATCTCGCGCAGCATCCAGTCGAGCGTCTCCTCGCAGGCGCGGCGGTAGCGCGCGTGGCCCAGGGCCTGCCAGCCGTGCAGGTAGGCGCGGGCGAGCAGGGCGTTGTCGTAAAGCATCTTCTCGAAGTGGGGGACGAGCCAGATCGCGTCGACCGAGTAGCGGGCAAAGCCGCCGCCGAGCTGGTCGTAGATGCCGCCGGCCAGCATCCGGTCGAGGGTCAGCTCGACCACCTCGGCCTCGCCGCGCGCCATCAGCAGCTCCAGCGAGGAGGCCGGAGGGAACTTCGGCGCTCCGCCAAAGCCGCCGTTACGGCGGTCGGCCGCGCCGAGCAGCCGCCGCACCGCCTCCTCCAGCGCCTCTCCTCCCGGCAGGTCGCGCGGCTCGGCCTCGCCGATGGCCCCCAGGCGCGCCCGCGCGATCGGCGCTTTCTCACGGATCTCCTCGCGCTGAGTCTCGAAGGCGTGGACCACCGCTTCCATCACCATCCGGAAGCTCGGCATCCCGCGGTTGTCGTCCGGCGGGAAGTAGGTGCCGCCGTAGAAGGGGACGCCGTCGGGGTCGAGGAAGACCGTCATCGGCCAGCCGCCGTGTCCGGTGATCGTCTGCACCGCCTCCATGTAGATCGCGTCGACGTCGGGCCGCTCCTCGCGGTCGACCTTGACGCTGACGAAGTGCTCGTTCATGTAGGCGGCGGTCTCGGGGTCCTCGAAGGACTCGCGCTCCATCACGTGGCACCAGTGGCAGGCCGAGTAGCCGACCGAGAGCAGGATCGGCTTGTCCTCCTCGCGCGCGCGTGCCAGCGCTTCCGGCCCCCATGGGTACCAGTCCACCGGGTTGTCCCGGTGCTGAAGCAGGTAGGGGCTGGTCTCCTGCGCGAGGCGGTTCGGCATCGCTCTCAACCTACCCGCGCGCGGACAAGTCAAGTATTGGGCGCCGGGGCTCGCGGAAACTTGGGTCGAGTGGGCGGTTTGAAGGAGAAAGATCTCTTTCCCCTGGGTAACCGAATACCGTCAATCTCGTGAAGAACAAGCAGGGACAAGGGCAGTCGGATCCGGCTGTCGACGCCGTCTTGGCGAAGCTGGCGCCCGAGGACCGGGCGGTGGTCCAGGGTGCGCTGGAGCGGGCCGAGCGGACCGAGGCCGAACTGCGCTTCCTCGCCGACCACGACTCGCTTACCGGGCTGGTCAACCGGCGCCGGTTCCGGGCCGAGCTGGACCAGTACGTCTCCTTCTCCGCCCGCTACGGCGGCCGGGGAGCGGTGATGGTGATCGACATCGACGGGCTGAAGGGAGTCAACGACAGCCTCGGCCACCAGGCCGGCGACACCCTGATCCGCCGCGTCTCCGAGATCATGCGCGAACGGGTTCGCGCCACCGACATCGTCGCCCGCCTTTCCGGTGACGAGTTCGCGGTGCTGATGCCCCAGACCGACACCGCCGGCGCCCTGCAGCTGGGGGAGGACCTGCGCGCCCAGGTCGCCGAAGGGCTGCCGCTGAACTCGGAGATCGACGGCGCCACGATCAGCGTCGGGATCGCGATGTTCGGCGGTCCGGGAGAGGTCGGCGCCGAGTCGGTGCTGGTCGCCGCCGACCAGGCGATGTACGAGGCCAAGCACGAGGGACGGAACCGGATCACCCTCTTCCACGCCGCCAGCGAGGATGCGGGCACGCCGCGCCCGCAGACCACCAGCGCCAGGATCCGCGACGCCCTCACCCAGAACCGCCTGCGCCTGGCGACGCAGCCGATCCGTGATCTTGCCTCCGGCGGCATCGAGCGCTACGAGCTGTTGCTGCGGATGACCGGGGAAGGCGGGGAGCTGCTGCCCGCAGCATCCTTTATCGACGTCGCCGAGCGCTCGGGGATGGTGCAGGAGCTCGACCGCTGGGTCGTCACCCAGGCGCTGGAGCTGATCGGCGAGCGCGAGAAGGCCGGCTCTCCCGTCTCCCTGCACATGAACATCTCCGGCGCCTCGGTCACCGACCTCTCGGTGCTCGAGTTCATCGAACGGCGGCTCGACGAAGGCGAGGCCGACCCCGCCCGCTGCACCTTCGAGATCACGCAGACGGCGCGGGTCGAGGATTACGACACCGCCGCCGGCTTCGCCGACCGGCTGACCGAGTTCGGCTGCGAAGTCGCGATCGACGACTACGGTGCCGGCTTCGGGCCCTTCGCCTACCTGCAGAAGGTCCCCTTCGACGTGATCAAGATCGACGGCGCCTTCATCCGCGACCTCCCCCGCAACGACGCCGACCAGCTGACGGTGAAGGCGATCGTCGACATCGCCCGCGGCCTCGGCAAGCGCACGATCGCCGAGTTCGTCGAGGACGAGGACACGCGGGCGCTGCTGCAGGAGTACGGCGTCGATATGGCCCAGGGCTACCACCTGGGCAGGCCGACCGACGTGGCCGAAGGGCTGGCTCCCGCCTAACTGCGCTGCGCGGCTTCACCGCGCAGCAGGGCCCGCTTGATCTTGCCGCTGCTGGTCTTCGGCAGCTCGTCGGCGAACTCGACGATGCGGGGGAACTTGTAGGGAGCGGTCTCGCGTTTGCAGTGCTCCTGCAGCTCGCGGGCGAGTTCGTCGGCGCCGCCGCCGTCGGGCGTGCCGTCGCGGAGGACGACGATCGCACGGACGACCGAGCCGCGCTCGGGGTCCGGGGCGGCGACCGCGGCGGCGTCGGCGACGGCGGGGTGGGAGAGGAGGGCGGACTCGACCTCGGTCGGGCCGATCCGGTAGCCGGAGGAGAGGATGATGTCGTCGCCGCGGCCCTCGAAGTAGAGGTAGCCGTCCTCGTCTTCCCGCACGAGGTCGCCCGTCTTCCACCACTCGCCCTCGAAGCGCTCGCCGTCGAGGTAGCGGGAGAAGAAGGTGGGGGAGGAGGCGGCGCGCAGCTGCAGTTCCCCCTCGACGATCCGCGTTTCCATTCCCGGCAGCGCCCTGCCCATCGATCCGAGGCGCACCGGCTCGCCGACGAGGTTGGCGGTGACCTGGCCGGTCTCGGTCTGCCCGTAGCCGTCGGCGGGCTCGAGCCCGGTTGCCTCGCGGAAGGCCGCGATCGTCTCCGGGTCGAGCGGCTCCCCAGCCGAGACCATCCTCCGCAGCTTCGGCAGCGGCCGCAGCTGCGTGCGCCGCGCCAGCATCCGGTACTCCGTCGGCGCCTGGCAGAGCAGGTTGACCCCCAGCGCTTCTGCGAAGTCCAGCCGCTCGGCGGGGTCGAAGCGACCGTCGTGGATCACCGCCGCAGCCCCGGTAATCCAGGGCGCCAGAAAGACGTTCCGCGCCGACTTCGACCACCCCGTCGCCGTGGTGCACCAGGCCAAGTCCCCTTTCCGCGACCCGAACCAGTGCTCCGCCTGCGTCCGCTGCCCCAGCAAATAGCGGTACCCATGCACAACCCCCCGCGGCTCCTCCGTCGTGCCCGAAGTGAAGACGATCAAAGCCGGATCCTCGGAGTCCATGTCCTCGACCGCAGCGGGAGTCTCCTGTGCCTGGTCCTCATCAAGCACCCGAGCAACGTCCCCCATCGTCATCGACGGCACGCCGTCAGGCATCTCCGCCAGCAGCCCTTCCTCCCCAACGCACAGCTTCGGATCGGAGGCGGCGACCCGATGCTCCAGATCATGCCGCCGCAACATCGTGTTGCAGGGCAAGGCGACCGCCCCCATCCGCCAACAGGCAAGCAGCGTCAAAACCCACTCGATCCGATTCCCCACCAGCGTCATCACCACATCCCCCCGCCGCACCCCCCGGGCAGCAAACGCCCCCGACAACCCAGCCGACTGCGCAATCAATTCGCCGAAGTAGTGATCCCGCCGATCCCCCTCAGCGTCCACCGCCACGATCCCCAGCCGCGAAGCCGGCGACCGCTCCATCAAGTCCTCGATCAGGTTCACGACCCGGCAGTCTGCCTAGAGCTACTAACGTCGAGACGAAGCTGGCTCGTCAGCGCTGCTGATTTGCCAGCGGACGCCGGGGCCAAACTCCAACAGGATTCCACCCGGGGTGATCAGCTCCCAATTCGGTGGGTCGTCGTCGGCCTCTTTACGGGCGGGCTTGACATCAAGGAGAGATCCGTTCGAGAGTTTGCAGCGAAGCTCACCGCTCTCCTCGTCGATATGGGCATCCTCGACAGACTGGCCGATGAGCTCGCTTGGATCAGTGGGAGTCCAATCAGCATCCTGCGTAGCGAGTCGCCACGTCTCGCCTGCCGGGTCTTTAATCTCAACATGCAGGACCTCTGGATATCCGAATTGAGCATCGACGATCGCCCCGCGCATATGACGCAGGACATTCGCAGGCGAAGAATCTAGGGCTACGACAGTTGCCATCAGTGCTCCTCCCTCCATTGTCGCAACCAGGCCAATAGATCTCCATAGTCCATGTGTTCGCGCCTGCCGGACGTTCGCTTGTCGGCATGGAGATCTAGGCTCGCGTTGCGGCGTTCCTGTGCTGACATGCGCAACTCGGCACATGCCTGCCGGAACTGCTTGATATCTGCCTTATTCGCCAACTCGCCGCGAGTCTATGCACCGACTCCGGCGACCGCTCCATCAAGTCAACGCGCGGATCGTAGTAGGACCCAGTGCCCCTCTCCCAGAGGCTCCTGAGACCACGCGGGCACCCAGCACCCCGCCCCAGCTGCGCGACGGTCTCTGGGAGAGGGGTACTGGGTCCTACGCCTACCTACCGGGCTACCGAAGTTCCGCCGACGTCTTCTTCAGCAACTGCCGGGCGATGATCAGCAGCTGGATCTGCTGAGTTCCCTCGAAGATGTCGAGGATCTTCGAGTCCCGGGCCCACTTCTCCAGCAACTCGTTCTCGCCGTAGCCGATCGAGCCACACAGCTCGACGCAACCGAGCGTCACGTCGACGCCGGTGCGCCCAGCCTTCGCCTTCGCCATCGATGCTTGCAGCGAGTTCGGCTTCGAATTATCGGCCATCCAAGCGGCCTGGAGCGTCAGCAGCCAGGCAGCCTCGTAGTCGGCCTCCATCTCGAGGAAGCGCGCCGCGGCGGCGTGCTGGTTGTTGGCGGGGACGTCGTAGTCGATCGTCACGCCGGCCTTTTTGAGCTGCTTGCGCGTCTCTTCGAGCGCGGCGCGGGTAACGCCGACGGCCATCGCGGCGACCAGCGGCCGCGTGTTGTCGAACGTTTCCATCACCCCGGCGAAACCCTTCTCCTTGACCTCCGGGTCGCCGAGCAGCGCCTCTTTCGGCACCCGGCAGTCCTGCAGGGTGAAGTTGGCGGTGTCGGAGGCGCGGATCCCGAGCTTGTGCTCGAGCCGGTCCAGCTTCAGGCCGGGGTTGTCGCGCTCGACGATGAACGACTTGATCGCCGCCCGGCCTTTCGAGCGGTCGAGCGAGGCCCAGACGACGATCAGGTCGGCCCGGTCGCCCGAGGTGACGAAGATCTTCTCGCCGTTGAGGACGTATTCGTCGCCGTCGAGCTCCGCGGTGGCGCGGATCGCGGCGGAGTCCGAGCCTGCTTCCGGCTCGGTGATCGCCATCGCCGCCCACTTGCCGCCGTACTTCTTCAGCTGCTCCTCGGTCGCGACCGAGGCGATCGCCGAGTTGCCGAGTCCTTGGCGCGGCATCGAGAGCAGCAGGCCGACGTCGCCCCAGCAGAGCTCGATGATGCCGAGCGCGGTGGAGAGGTTAGAGCCGTTGCGATTCTCGCCGTCAGCGGCTTTCTCGCGTCGGACGCCCGCGGCGCCTGCCCCGCCGATGTCGGAGCCCTCGTTCATGCCGTCGATCAGCGACGCCAGCATGTCGAGCTCTTTCGGGTATGAGTGCTCGGCCTCGTCGTATTTGCGCGAGATCGGGCGGAACACCTCCGTGGCGACCTGGTTTGCCTGGTTCGCCAGCGGCTTGAACTTCTTCGGTATCTCGAGGTTGATCGTCATGTCTCTTTCCTTTCGCTCGTCAGGCGGGGCCTAGACGAGCAGGGCGCCCTCCATCACGCCCGCAGCTCGGAGGTCGCGGTACCAGCGCTCGACCGGGTGCTCCTTGACGAAGCCGTGGCCGCCGAGCAGCTGGACGCCGTCGGAGCCGATCTTCATCCCCTTCGTCGTGCAGAGCTTGCGGGCGATCGCCGCCTCGCGGCCGAAGCTCTCGCCGCGGTCGGCGCGGCTCGTCGCCCGGTAGGTCGCCAGCCGCATCGCGTTCGACTCGATGCCGATGTCGGAGACGGCGAAGGCGACGCCCTGCCGGTTGGAGATCGGTTCGCCGAAGGCCTGGCGGTCGTTGACGTAGGGGATCACGTAGTCGAGAACGGCCTGAGCGGTCCCGCTGGCGAGCCCGCACCAGGCGATCCGCGAGCGGTTGACGCAGGCGGCGTAGTCCTTGGCTTTCGCGTTGCCCTCGCCGAGCAGCGCGCTGCCCGGCAGTTTGACTTTGTCGATCAGGAGGCGGCCGGTGGCGGCGGGGCGGAGCCCCATCGCCGGCTCGTCCTCGATCGTGAGGCCTTTGGCACCGGACTCGACCACGAACAGGGCCGGGCCGATGCCCTCGGCGTCGGCGGCGATGACGAACAGCTCGCAGTCTTGGGCGCGGGCGAGCAGCGACTTGGCGCCGCTGAGGACCCACTCGTCGCCTTTGCGTTTCGCCTTCGTCTCCAGCTGGAAGGGGTCGAAGAGCGGTCGCGGCTCGAGGATCGCCAGCGCCGCAGCAGGGATGTCCTCGCCGGTGAAGGCGGGGAGGTAGGTCGCCTCCTGCTCGGCGCTGCCCCAGAGGCCGATCGCGGTGGCGACCGCGCCCGGAGCCATGGCGGCGTAGGCGATGCCCATGTCGCCGTGGGCGAGGGCCTCCCCGATCAGGACGGTGGTGACAGCCGACTGTTCAGTCATCACGCCACCGAGCTCCTCGGGGACGCCGAGCATGTTGACGCCGAGCTCGTTTGCCTGGTCGAGGATCTCCTTCGGCGTCTCCCGCACCTCGTCGGCTTTCAATGCAGCCTTGCGGATCTGGTCCTCGGCGAAGGCGCGGCCCGCCTCCTGGAACATCTGCTGCTCGTCGTCGGGCGTGAGGTCGAAGAGCCCCGTCGACCTGCCCTTCTTCTGGCGGGCGGGTTTGCCGAGCTTCTGCGCCGCCTTGAAGGTGCGCCCGGCCGCGGTCGCGCTTTTGAACCCGTTCTTGGTGCCCTGGAAGAGGGCCCTCTCGACCTGCTTGCGGATGCGGATGCGGTCCAGCAGGTCAGAGCCCGCGAGGCGGTTGAGCTGTCGCAGGCCGAAGCCCATCCCGCGCTCCGCCATCCCCTTGTTCTCAGTGGTGGTCGTCACTTCGTCTTCTTCCTTCCGGTTTTGGCGGTTTTGGAATCGGTTTTCAGCGGTTGCACACGGCCGTCTAGGTGAACCGTGCCCTTCTTGGCGTCGCGGACGGCGAAGAGGATCTCCTCGCCGTGTTCCCGGGAGGCGAACTCCACCCGCGCCGGCAGCAGCACCGGCTTGCGGAAGCGGACCTCGACCTCGAAGCTCTGCGGCAGCTTGCTTTCGAGCTGGGCCAGCGCCCGTGCCTTCGTCCACATCCCGTGCGCGATCGCGCCGGGGAAGCCGAGGGGCTTCGCGGTCAGCGAGTGCATGTGGATCGGGTTGCGGTCGCCGGAGACGCCGCCGTAGCGGCGCCCGAGGTCGCCGGGCAGCTTCCACTCGGCGCCGGCCGGGGCGTCGGCGGGAAGCGAGTCGAAGCCCTTTTCCTGTCTCGGGGCCTCGCCGTTGGAGCCGCCTCTGCGTAGCATCGTGCTGACGCTCTCCCAGACAACCTTGCCGTCGACCAGGACCTCGGTCTCCAGCGAGAAGGTCTTCCCTTTCGGGTGCGGTTGCAGCTTCGTGGGGCGGACGCGGATCGTCATCTCCTCGTCGATTCCGATCGGCCGCTTCTGGGCGATCGAGTTCTCGACGTGGACGAGGCCGACTGCGCCGAACGGGAAGGAGCCGTCGCTCATCACCGCCATGTGCAGCGGGAAAGCGAGCATGTGCGGGTAGGTCGGCGGCAGGGTGCCGCGGAGTGCGAAGCCGCAGACCTTGGCGTAGGCGGCGACGTCACCGGGCTCGGCGCGGACCCCCGTCAGCTTGAGGTCTAGCCCGTCGGGGATCTCGCCGCCGCCGCCCGGGACGAACGGGAGCAGCGAGGCGCCGGGGATCATCGGCAGCGCCGCCCGCGCGTAGAGCGGGAGGATGCTGGGGGAGCTGTCGAGGGTCTTCGTCATGCGGTTACGCCCCCAGCAGGCTCTGGCCGCAGACGCGGACCACGTTGCCGTTGACGCCGGTCGAGGCGGGGCTGGCGAACCAGGCGATCGTCTCGGCGACGTCGACCGGGAGGCCGCCCTGCGAGAGGCTGGAGAGCCGGCGGCCGGCTTCGCGCGGGCCGATCGGCATCGCCGCGGTCATCTGCGTCTCGATGAAGCCCGGGGCGACCGCGTTGATCGTCGCTTTGCGTTTCGCCAGCTCCGGCGCCATCGCTTCGACCATCCCGATCACGCCGGCCTTGGAGGAGGCGTAGTTGGTCTGGCCGTTGTTGCCGGCGATCCCGGCCATCGAGGAGACGCCGACGATGCGCCCGTTGCCGTTCAGCAGTTTCTTGCCGAGCAGGGCGTCGTTGATCCGCTCCTCCGAGGAGAGGTTGATCTCCATCAGCTGCGCCCAGCGCTCTTCCGGCATCTTCGCGATCGTCCGGTCTTTGGTGACGCCGGCGTTGTGGACGACGACGTCGACCCCGCCTGACAGCTCGGAGGCGATCGTCTCCGGGGCCTCGTCGGCGGTGATGTCGGTCTCGATCGAGCGGCCGCCGATCGCGTCGGTGACCGCCTTCAGGTCGGCCGACATCTGCGGGATGTCGAGGCCGACGACTTCGGCGCCGTCGCGGGCGAGGGTGTTGGCGATCGCGGCGCCGATCCCGCGCGAGGCGCCGGTGACCAGCGCCACCTTGCCCGCGAGCGGCTGCTCCCAGTCGATCTTCGGGCTCGGCGCGACGCCCTTTCCGACGCGGATCACCTGGCCGGAGACATAGGCCGATTTGGGCGAGAGGAGGAAGCGCAGAGTCGACTCCAGCTGGTCCTCGGCGCCCGGTTCGACGTAGACGAGCTGCGCGGTCGAGCCGCGGCCGCCGATCTCCTTGCCGATCGAGCGGGTGAAGCCCTCCAGCGCCCGCTGGGCGATGTGGGCGGGGACGGAGCCGGCTTCCTCGGGCGGGGTGCCGAGGACGACCACGCGGCCGCTGCGCTGCAGGCGGGCGACCGCCGGGTAGAAGAAACGCTGCAGGTCGACCAGCTCGGTCGAGTCGGCGATCCCGGTCGCGTCGAAGACCAGCGCCTTCGCCTTGCCCTCGGCGCCGGCGCGTTCGGCCTTGATGCTGTCGAGGATCCCGGCGATTGCTTTGCCGAGGCGTCCGGCGGGGGCCCCGTCATAGAGGACCGGGCCGGCGACCACCGGCTGGCCCTCCTGGTGGCGGTCGAGCGCGACCGGCTGCGGCAGCCCGAGCTGCTTGGCGATCGTGCCGACGAGCGGCGCGTTGACAACCTGTGAGTAGCGGTCAGCCATCGTTACTTGGCACCTCCCGGGGCCTCGAGGATCGCGACGACACCCTGGCCGGCGGCGGCGCAGATGCTGATCACGCCGCGGCCTTTGCCGTCTTCGTTCAGTTGCTTGGCGAGACTGGCGACGATCCGGCCGCCGGTCGCGGCGAACGGGTGGGCGGCTGCCAGCGAGCCGCCGTTGACGTTGAGCTTCTTGCGGTCGATCGGCCCGAGCGGTTTTTTGCGGCCGAGCTTCTCGGAGCAGAACTCCTTGTCTTCCCAGGCCTTCAGGGTGCAGAGCACCTGCGCGGCGAAAGCCTCGTGGATCTCGTAGTAGTCGAAGTCCTGCAGTTTGAGGCCGGCGCGGTCGAGCATCCGCGGCATCGCGTAGGCGGGTGCCATCAGCAGGCCTTCCCGCTTGTGGACGTGGTCGACGGCGGCGGTCTGCGCCTCGGTGACGTAGGCGAGGATCGGCAGGCCGCGCTCTTTCGCCCACTCCTCGGAGGCGAGGAGGACGGCCGAGGCGCCGTCCGAGAGCGGCGTCGAATTGGCCGCGGTCATCGTCCCCTCGGGGCCGCCGAAGACCGGCTTCAGCTTCGCCAGCTTCTCCATGCTTGAGTCCGGCCGCAGGTTCTGGTCGCGGTCGAGCCCGATGTAGGGGGTGATCATGTCGTCGAAGAAGCCGCGGTCGTAGGCGGCGGCCAGGTTCTTGTGGCTCTTCACCGCGAGCTCGTCCTGCTCCTCGCGGCCGATCTCCCATTCGGTCGCCATGATCGCGCAGTGCTCGCCCATCGAGAGGCCGGTGCGGGGCTCCTCGTTGCGGGGGATCGCCGGGACGATGTGGCCGGGGCGGACCTTGGTCAGCGTCTTCAGCTTGCCGACGGTGGAGCGCTCGCGGTTGGCCTCGAGCAGGGTCTCGCGCAGGTCCTCGTTGAGTGCGATCGGCGCATCGGAGGTGGTATCCGCCCCGCAGGCGATGCCGAAGTCGATCTGGCCGAGGGCGATCTTGTTGGCGACGAGGATCGTCGTCTCCAGGCCGGTGCCGCAGGCCTGCTGGACGTCGTAGGCGGGCGTCTCGGGGGCAAGCCGGGTGCTGAGCACGCTCTCGCGGGTGAGGTCGCGGTCGCGCGAGTGCTTGAGGACGGCGCCGCCGGCGACCTCGCCGAGCGTCTCGCCCTGGAGGCCGTAGCGGTCGATCAGGCCGTCGAGCGCGGCGGTCAGCATGTCCTGGTTGCTGGCGTGCGAGTAGACGCTGTTGGAGCGCGCGAAGGGGATCCGGTTGCCGCCGACGACGGCGACTTTGCGGGTTTTGGCGTTCATTTGGGGGAGGGTCCTCCTTGGGGTGAGTTGGAAGGGGGGGTGGGGGCCGAGCGGCCGCGGAGGCCGGGCTCGACGGTGGAGACGAGGAGCGCGGCGGCGTCCTCGGCGGTGATCGCCTCGGTCCGCAGCCACCAGCGCGCCAGCGCCTCGGAGGCGCCGAGCAGGGCGGTGGAGAGGGCTTCGACTTCGACCTTCGCCCCTTCGCGGCGACGCATCGGAATCTGCGCCAGCAGCGAGGCGGAGACGAGGTCGACGATCTGGCCGCGGTAGGTGGCGACCCGGTCGAAGACCTCACCGGCCTGGGGGAGGGTCTCGTCGAAGAGCACCGCCCAGGCGGAACGGTCGCTGTCGAGGAAGGAGAAGAAGGCGCGGACGCCTGCCCCGAGCGCATCGCCGGGATTTTCCGTCTCCCGCACCGCCTCGGCGATCGTCGCGATCAGGGCGTCCCCCGCCCGCTCCATGCAGGCGATGTAGAGCCGCTCCTTGTTGCCGAAGTAGTTGTAGAGCAGCGGCTTCGTGACCCCGATCGCCGCCGCGATCTCATCCATCGTCACCGCCGCATAGCCGCGCTCCGCAAACAACGCGCGCGCCGCCTCCAAAGTCTGCTCCATGCGGTCATCCCGCGAGAGCCGAGTGCGAACCGATGCATCCATTGGTGTAGACGTTACCGCAATATAAATTTATACCAGCGTAACGTGATGCACCTCACGCATATCCCTTCTATGTAGAAGCGCTCTGGCCACTTCAGAGCGGGGTAGGCCGTGGCTGAAGGGCCAGCGGAAGGATCTACTGCGGGGGAAAGAACCCAAAGAAGGCTTGTCTTAAGCGACGCCCTTGAGGCGTTCGGGTAGATCAGGTGCAGCCACGAAATGGTGGCGACGCCCCACCTGCTTCTGCTCGAGGAGCCCCTTCTCGACCAGCGCATTCAAGTCTTGCCGGGCGCTCTCGTGGGTCACGCTATGGCTGAGAGCGTGGGAGTTATAGGTGTAGGTCGTATCTGGGTCCCGCACGGCATTCCCGAGAAGTGCAAGCTGGCGGTGGTTGAACTCCGGCGAGCCTTTGATGAGTTTCTCGACGGCCCGGATCTCGTTGACCTTCTTTTGCAGATACGCGTGCAGCTCGTCAATCGCCCGCTTGATGACCTTGAGCTGGTAGGCAATGAAGTAGGTGGTGTCTCGGGCATCAGTCTCCGTGTAGAGGTAGGCCCGCGTGTATTTGCCTGGCGCTTTGCGCAGGATGCTTGAGATCGATAGATACTCGGCCAGCCAATACCCGTGAGTGCGCATGTACCAGTAGAACAGCGCCCGTGCCGTGCGGCCATTGCCGTCTTCAAAGGGATGGTCATAGCCGATCCAGAAGTGAAGCAGGATGGCGCGGATTACCGGATGAATGAAGCGCTCAGAGTCTTCTTCTTCGTTGGCAAAGCGGCATAGAGCCTCCAGCCGCTCGGGAAGCTGCTCAGCAGGCGGCGGTTTATGGAGGAGCGTGTGATCGTTGCGATCAAAGACTGCGACCCTCTCCTCGTCAGGCCGCTGAAGTCGGCCTGCCGCATCAGGATTGTCAAGGGTCCCCTCGGTGAGGATCCGCTGTAGCTCCACTACCGCCTCAGGCGTAAGGGTGTCGCCAATCCCTTCTCGCATGAATTGCAGGGCCCGATAGTTGTTGAGGATCATCCGCTCGCTTCGGTCTTTGGGTTTCCGACCAGAGCGCAAAAGGGCCTTCGCTGCTTGCCGCGAGGTCGTCGCCCCCTCCAATTGGCTGGAGCGAATCGCCTCCTCCATCAAGGAATTGACCAAATAATGCTGACGGGCTTGCTCGTCGGCGGTGACGACATCGCCCATCGCAATCTCACCGCTGCACCGCTGATCGACGTAGTGGAGAGCTTGGAAGATCAGATCGGGAACTGCATAAACGAAGTTCTCCCCCTGGGGATCTGAAAGCGGGATCTCTCGATAGAGCTGTCGCCGATTGACCTTAAGGCCGAACCACCATTCCCGATGATTCAGCTCAGCAGGCGGTTTGAGATGTTTCAGCTTGTCCCAGTGGATGTATTCGCCGCTCCGCTCCTCAACGTCAGCCCGGAGAATGTCCAAAATCCGGTCGGCTCCAAGTTCTCCAAGGAGAGCGGCGTATTCGGGGGCGGGCTCTACGTGCATCTCCATCTCCAAGTTATCTCCAAATATCTCCAACGGCTTGGAGATACTAGCAACCTCCAAGTCCTTGGCAAAATTTGGAGATAACTTGGAGATAGGGCTATTCCGCTGCAATTGACCACCAAACAACTCCAAGGGAAGCGGTCTTCGTGATTCAGGGGAACTGACTGTTCGGTCAGCTCTCGGAGAAGCCGAAGCGCAGCTGCAGGCGCCGCAGGGGGGCAGGTGCCCACCAGTTCCACTCGCCGAGCAGCTGCATCAGCGCCGGCACCAGCAGGGCGCGGACGATCGTCGCGTCGATCATCACCCCGACCGCCATCCCGATCGCGATCTGCTTGACGAAGAAGACGCTGCTGACGCCGAAGGCGAGGAAGACGACGGCGATCGCCAGCGCGGCGGCGGTGATCACGCGGCCCGTGCGGGCGATGCCGGTGGCGACCGCCTCCTCGTTGGAGTCGCCGCGGTCGTAGCGCTCTTTGATCCGCGCCATGACGAGGACCGCGTAATCGGTGGCGAGGCCGAAGAGGACAGCGAAGAGGAAGACGAGGCTGGTCACCTCGATCGCGGCCGGGCCGGTGTAGTCGAGCGGCCAGTCGAGCCAACCGGCCTCGAAGGAGAGGACGAGGATCCCGAGGGTGGCGCCGAGGGTGAGGGTGTTCATCAGCAGCGTCTTCAGCGGCAGCAGCACCGAACCGGTGAGCAGGAAGAGCAGGACCAGCGTGGTCAGGGCGACCAGCGCGACCACCACCGGCGCATGCTCGACCAGGCTCTCCTTCTGGTCGATGAAGCCGGCGGTGTTGCCGGAGACCAGTGAGGCCGTCCCGGCAGGGGGAACGAGATCGCGAATCGCGTGAACCGAGTCCTGCGAGTCGCCGCTGAGCGCCGGCCCGGAAAGCGCGAAGTTGGCGAAGGCGACTCCATCGGCGGCCGCAAACGGGCTGCCGACCACAACGCCGTCCACGGCTTCGATCCGGCGTGCGAAGGCGGCGAGCTGTGCCGGGCGCGCAGGGCCCTCGATGGTCACCGTCACCGCCTCGGTGACGTCGCGCGGGTAGTGGCCCTCGAGGTAGCGATAGGCGTCGTAGGAGGGCTGGCCGGGCGGCATCGCTTCGGCGCTAGGGCCGGTGAGGGTGGTCCAGAGCAGCGGCGCCGCGGCCGCCAGCAGCAGCGCTGAGCTCGCCAGGGCGACCAGCAGCGGCCGCCGCATCACGCCGCGGGCCAGCCGGTACCAGCCGTCGGAGGTGTCCGAGACCGCTGGGCCGCGCCGCACGGAGAGCGCGTCGATGCGGGTGCCGAGCAGGGCCAGCAGCGAGGGGACGACCAGCAGGGCCATCAGTGCCGAAAGGATCGCCACCGAGGCGCCGGCCACGGCCATCGAGTACAGGAACCGCTGCGGCATCACGATCAGCGCCGCCATCGCCGCCGCGACGGTGAGACCGGAGAAGAGGGCGGTGCGCCCGGCGGTCTGCACGGTGCGGCGATGGGCCTCGCGGCTCGGCCCATCGCGGGCCAGTTCCTCGCGATAGCGCGAGACCAGCAAGAGGGCGTAGTCGACTGCGAGGCCGAGGCTGAGGCCGGTGGCGATGTTGAGCGCGAACAGCGAGGTGTCGGCGAAGGTCGACATCACGCGCAGGGCGAGCAGGGTCCCGACGATCGAGATCACGCCCATCAGCAGCGGGATCGCCGCGGCGATGACACCGCGGAAGACGAACAGCAGCAGCAGGGCCAGGACGGGGAAGGCGATCAGCTCGGCCTTGGTGAGGTCCTCCCGAGTCTGGTCGTTGGTCTCGTCGAAGCCGGCGGCGAATCCGCCGACGGCGACATCGAGGGGACTCGCTGCGGCGATCGGCTGGACCTGTTCGGCAGCGATCCCGCCCTTGTCCTCGGCGTCGTCGGTTGCGAGAAAGGCGGTGATCGCCACCGATTCGCCGTCGGCGGCGAGCAGGTTGGCGGCGCCCGGGTCGCGAAGGGGGTTGACGACGCGCCCCACGTAGTCCACTCCGGCGAGGCGGTCGCTGAGCTGGGCGACCTGGCGCCGGACGGCCGGATCCTTCACGTCCAGCTTGCCCCCCTGCGGCGCCCGCACGACCAGGACCAGGGCGGGGTTGGGGTTGTAGCCGAGCGACTCGCGCAGCAGGTGGTTGGCGCGCTCGCTCTCCGAGGCGCTGTCGGTGAAGCCGGCCGCCTTGAGGTGCTGCTCGACATCGTGGCCGACGGCGGCGGCGACCAGGGTGAAGACGGCGATGACGCTCAGAACCAGCTTCGGGTGCTTCCAGGTCAGATCGGCGATCCTGGTCATGCGGCGGGACTGTACCAGAAGTCAAAGTAAGTCCTTTGAAACTCAAAGTGTCCTTGCTAGCCTTTGGCAATGGCGCGACGTGAGTACGGTCAGGAGTGCAGCTTCGCGACGGCGCTCGACACGGTGGGTGAGCGCTGGTCGCTGCTGATCGTGCGGGAGCTGCTGCTGGGTCCTCTGCGCTTCTCCGATCTGGCGCGCCTGGTCGGGAACGCTCCTACCGACGTGCTCACGAAGCGCCTGCGCGACCTCGAAGCCGACGGCATCGTTCGGCGCCGCCAGCTCGATCCGCCCGCCTCGGCCACCGTCTACGAGCTGAGCGAGCTCGGTCGCGGTCTCGAACGCCCTCTGGTCGAGTTGGGCCGGTGGGGGATGCAGTTGCAGCGCCTGCCCGACGTGGTCGGGCTGCCCGCGACCTCTCTCGCCAGCGCCCTGCGGGCGATCCTCCGGCCGCCGCCTGAGGTGGCGATGACGATCGCCCTGTTCAGCGAAGGCCACCGCTCCCATGTCCGCCTCGAGGACGGCCACGTGCTCGCCGCTCGCGGGGAGGCCCCCGCCGCCGACCTCAGGCTCGCCGGCCCTCCCGTCGACGTGCTCGCGGGTTTCGTGGTCGGCGGGCCGGCCGAGGAGCGACTCAAAGTCCAAGGCGACCCCTCGCTGATCGGGCAGTTGCGCGCGATGGTCGTGATCCCCGACCAGTTGCGCGAAGAAGCGACGGCGGCTTTCACCGCGCCCGTCGTCTCTGGTCACTAGCTCCGAAGGATCAAGCTGCCGGGCAAAGGCTGGAGGCGCGATGGGAGCTACCCCTCGGCCGCATGACATGGCGACCTCTCCAGTTCTTCCCTGCCCGACAGCAAGTCGTGAGGAGGACGGGGGACTCGAACCCCATCCAGAGTGCTACTCCGGACTTCCGAGTGTCAATCGGTCGCGGCACCTCGCCGCTTCATCCTCCATCCCTATAAGTCGTGAGCCGGGCAAAACTCTCCCCCTTGACGAGATAGATCCCCCGACCTACCCTCCTGGCACGAGTGTCAGTCGGTCCGGGGGTAGCTCCCCCGCACGAAAAAGACCCGCTTCGGCGGGTCTTCGTGATTCAGGGGTGGGGCGGGTCGCTAGGAAAGCTCGGTGCCGTCGTAGAGCTTCTTGACGTGCACGGTGCCCGGGGGGCTGGCTTCGATGCAGAGGCGGCAGAGGACGCACTCGTCGACGTTCTCGTCGACGATCTCGACGGTGCCCCCGGCGTCCTTGAAGATGTCGACGGGGCAGACTTCCTCGAGCTTGGCGGCGATTGCGGCGTCGTTCTTGATCGAGTCCTCGACCTCGATGTCGATGAAGACCTTGTTCAGTTGCTCCGGCATCAGGCGGCGGCCCCCAGTTTCTCCTTGACGACGTCCGGGATCTCGTCGATGCGCTCGACGACGCGGATCCCGGCGGCTTCGAGGCGGGCGATCTTCTCGGTCGCGGTGTCCTCCTTGCCCTCGACGATCGTGCCGGCGTGGCCGAAGGACATGCCTTTCATCTCCTCGTCGTCCATGAATTTGCCGGCCATGAAGGCGACGATCGGAAGGCGGCTGTTGTTGTCCTTGACCCACTCGGCGAGCTGGGCCTCCATGCGGCCGCCCGGCTCGGTGTAGATGACGATCGCCTCGGTCTGCTCGTCGGCCTCGAAGTAGGGCATCAGCTCGGCGTAGGTGGAGCCGATGATCGCGTCGCCGCCGATCGAGACGGCGGTGGAGACGCCGAGGCCGGCCTGGGTCAGCGAGGAGGAGATCTCGGTGGTCATCCCGCCGGAGCGGCTCATCACGCCGACGCGGCCGGGCTGGTAGGCCTTGGCGGCGTCTTTGGCCGGGCCGCCGATGCCGCCCATCTTGCAGACCTCGGGGACGATCAGGCCGAGGCAGTTGGGGCCGATGATGCGGGCGCCGCGCATGTCGGCCAGCTCGACCATCTCGGCGACGTCGCCGCGCGGGATCCGCTCGGTGACGATGACGATCAGCTTGATCCCGTTCTCGATCGCCTCCAGCACGGCGTCCTTGGTGAAGGCGGGGGGGACGGTGACGACGGAGCCGTCGATCGGGCCGCCGTGGTGCTCGACCGCCTGGGCGACGGTGTCGAAGACCGGGACGCCGTGGACCTCGCGGCCCTTGCGGCCGGGGGTGACGCCGCCGACGACCTTGGAGCCGTAGTCGAGGCACTCCTTCGTCAGGTTGACCGCCTCGCGGCCGGTGATCCCCTGGACGATGAAGGTCGTGTCCTTGTTCAGAAGGATGCTCATCAGGCGGGCGCCCCCTGGATCTTGGCGACGGCGCGGCCGGCCGCCTCCCACATCGAGACCGAGCGGTCGCAATACTCGACCCCGTACTTCTCGAGGATCTTGAAGCCCTCGTCCTCCCAGGCGCCGGGGATGCGGAAGATCGCGATCGTCTCACCCGGGTCCTTGCCGAGCTCGAGGCAGGCCTTGATCACGCCGCGGGCGACGATGTCGACGCGGGTGTTGGAGACGATCGACATCATCACCGCGATCTTCTCGACACCGTCCTTTTCCAGCACCTCCTTGGCGAGGCCGCAGGCCTTCTGGACCGAGGGGTTGCCGCCGATCTCCGAGTAGTTGGCCGGCTGGCCGCCCTGGTTGCGGACCGCGTCGGTCAGGGTCAGCGAGCCGCCGCCGGCGCCGATCACGAGGCCGAGGTTGCCGGTGAAGCCGTGGTCCTTCCCCTGGATCACGCCGCGGTGGTCTGCGGCGTCGATCGCGCTGACGTTCTTCTCGAAGTCGGAGGGCTCGTAGGTCTCGCGGGTGTCGTCCTCGGCGATCGACAGCTCCACCCGCAGCAGTCTTTTTTGACGCCCGACCGCCTCGTTCTCCATCTCCATGTGGGCGTCGAGGGCGACGAAGGAGCCGTCGGTCAGCTCCGCCAGCGGGTTGATCTCGGCCAGGGTCATGTCGTTCTCGCGGAAGAGACGGGCGAGGCGGGCGAGGACCAGGGTCGCGCGGTTCAGCTGCGAGCCGGTGACGCCGGTCGCGGCGACGACCTGCTTGGCCTCGAAGTCGGAGACGGGGAGGAGGTTGGAGACGTGCCCTTTGCCGACGTGGTCGGGATGGGTCTCGGCGACCTCCTCGATGTCGATCCCGCCCATGTCGCTGAACAGCATCAGCGGCATCTTCGCGGTCCCGTCCCAGACCACGCTCGCGTAGTACTCCTGCTTGACCTCGGCCTTCGGGTCGACGAGGACGCCGCGCGGCATGTGGCCGCTGATTTCGAGCTTGAGGATCTCCTCGGCGTGCTGGGCGGCCTCCTCGGGCGTATCGGCGAACTTTACGCCGCCGGCCTTCATCCGGCCCCCGGTCAGCACCTGGCTCTTGATCACGACCGGACCGCCGATCTCCTCGGCGACCTTCCGCGCCTCGTCGGCAGACGTGCAGAATCCGTACTTGGTGACGGGAATCCCCGCCAGCTCAACGATCTTCCTGGCCTCGTACTCGTAAAAGCGCATCAGCGGCGCGGAACCCTATCCAAGACCCCCGGAAGAAGGTCGAGCCCTCCAATCACCGAGACCGCAAAAACCCGTGTAGAGCAAGGGTTTTTGCGGTCTCGCGAATCCGCTCCACCTCAGACCCTGCCGCTGCGATCGAAGTGGGGGTCGGGTGGGGTCGCTGGGTACTCAGCATGGAGCCGGGCCAGAAAGGCCTGAGGCGTCAGCTCGGGGACGCTCCTCCCGGCGGAGGTGCTCCCAGCGACCCCCACCCGGGCCCCACCCCCACCAAGTCACCCGGCAATGTCGACCCCCCTTGCTTTACTGCCGCGGGTGCTTCCCGTCTCCCCCCGGCGGAAGATCCGCCTGCGGTCTCCCGTTTTCCTCGTGCTGACGCTGATTTACGGTGCTGTGGCGCTGCCTGGATGCGGCACGGTTGTCAGCCAGGAAAAGCTCCAGGACACCGTCCAGGCGTCCCTCGAAGACTCGATTCATGAAAAGATCAAGAAGGTCGAATGCCCTTCTGATCAGTCTGTGGACCCGGGCGCGACGTTCACCTGCGACGTGATTTTTTCCGATGACAGGCGGGAAGTAGCGATCTTGAAGATCCGCAACAAGGATGCCGACATCTCGATGATCGGCCTCAAACCGAAAAATTAAGAGAGGCGAATTAGAGGCGAATGAGCGACCTGACGACTGCCCCGGACGAGTTGACGACCCACTCCAAGCTGCTCAGCTGGGTCGATGAAATCGCCTCCCTCACCGAACCGGACTCCGTCTCATGGTGCGACGGCAGCGCCGAGGAGTACGACCGCCTCGCTCAGGTCCTGATCGACGCCGGCACCTTCGAGCGCCTCGACGAAGCCAAGCGCCCGAACTCCTATCTCGCCCTCTCCGATCCCGGCGACGTCGCCCGCGTCGAAGACCGCACCTTCATCTGCTCGGAGAAGGAGGAGGATGCCGGCCCCACCAACAACTGGCGTGACCCGGCGGAGATGCGGGCGACCCTGAACGAGCTCTTCAAGGGCTCGATGAAGGGGCGCACGATGTACGTCGTCCCCTTCTCGATGGGCCCGCTGGGGTCGGATATCTCCGAGATCGGCGTGCAACTGACCGACTCGGCCTACGTCGCCACCAACATGCGGATCATGACCCGGATGGGCAAGGCCGCCCTCGACGTGCTCGGCTCCGACGGCGATTTCGTCCCCTGCGTCCACTCGGTGGGGATGCCGCTGGCGGAGGGCGCCGAAGACGTCTCCTGGCCCTGCAACGAGGCCAACAAGTACATCGTCCACTACCCGGACACGCGGGAAATCTGGTCCTTCGGCTCGGGCTACGGCGGCAACGCCCTGCTCGGCAAGAAGTGCTTCGCGCTGCGGATCGCCTCGGCGATGGCGCGCGACGAGGGCTGGCTGGCCGAGCACATGCTGATTCTCAAACTGACCTCGCCCGAGGGCAAGGTCAAGTACATCACCGGCGCCTTCCCCTCGGCCTGCGGCAAGACCAACCTGGCGATGCTGGTCCCGACCCTGCCCGACTGGAAGGTCGAGACCGTCGGCGACGACATCGCCTGGATGAAATTCGGCGACGACGGCCGCCTCTACGCAGTCAACCCCGAGGCCGGGTTCTTCGGCGTGGCGCCCAACACCAGCCACAAGACGAACCCGAACGCGATGGACACGATCGAGCGGAACACGATCTTCACCAACTGCGCCAAGACCGACGACGGCGACATCTGGTGGGAGGGGATGACCGGCGAGCCGCCGTCGCACGCGATCGACTGGCACGGCAACGACTGGACCCCCGAGTCCGAGACGCCCGCCGCGCACCCCAACGCGCGCTTCACCACCCCCGCCTCCCAGTGCCCCTCGATCGCACCGGAGTGGGAGGACCCCGCCGGCGTCCCGATCGACGCCTTCCTCTTCGGCGGCCGCCGCGCCACCGTGGTGCCGCTGGTCCAGGAAGCCTTCGACTGGGAGCACGCGGTCTTCATGGGGGCGACGATGTCCTCGGAGACGACCGCCGCCGCGGCCGGCGCCGTCGGCCAGCTGCGCTTCGACCCGATGGCGATGCTGCCCTTCTGCGGCTACAACATGGCCGACTACTTCGCCCACTGGCTGAAGATCGGCGAGCGTGAGGGCGCCAAGCTGCCGCGCGTCTTCTACGTCAACTGGTTCCGCAAAGACGCCGACGGCAAGTTCCTCTGGCCAGGCTTCGGCGAGAACAGCCGTGTGCTGGAGTGGGTCTTCCGCCGCTGCGAGGGCGAAGGCGAGGCGGTCGAGACCCCGGTCGGGCTGCTGCCGGCCGAGGGTGAGATCAACACCGAGGGGCTCGACATCTCTGCGGAGGCGATGAAGGAGCTGCTCAGTGTCGACCTCGACCTGGTCAAGGAGCAGCTGCCGCAGGTCAAAGAGCACCTGGCGAAATTCGGCGACAGGCTGCCGGCCGAGGTCGGCGCTCAGCTCGAGGCGCTGGAACAGCGGCTGGGCTAAACGGGGAAACGCCGGGCGGCTGCGGCCGCCCGGCGGGATCACTCAGGCCGCAGGACGAACTGCCAGGCCCACGGCCAGACCCGCATCGGGCGCTCCAGCAGGCGTGCGATCCAGCGCACCTTCTCCGGGATCACCTCGGGCGGGTAGTTGAACTTCCGCACCATCGCCAGCCGCATGCCGCCGGCGGCGGCATCGCGCCGCAGATGCTTCGGGGTGACGACGAAGAAGTCGTGCTCCCAGGGGGCGGGCGAGAGCTTCCAGTAGAGCTTCTGCAGGCGCATCGGCAGCCAGCCCATGAACGGCAGCCGGGAGTGCGACTCGATCGGGAAGTAGGGGTTGGGGATCTGGCCGACGAGAACGCCGCCCGGGCGCAGGACCCGCCGCATCTCGCGGAAGGAGGCGATCCGGTCCTCGGGGAAGATGTGCTCGTAGACGTTGGCCAGCATCAGGACGTCGAAGGAGTCGTCGGGGAAGTCGAGCTTGTTGCTGAACCCCGGGTAGAGCGCGACGCCATCGGGCGAGCGCCGCTCCTCCTTCAGGGCGGGGTCGATCCCGACCCAGTCGAGCCCGGTCAGCTTCACGTAGCGATCGGTGGTCCAGCCGTTCTGACAGCCGATGTCGAGGGCCTCTTTTGCATTATCAGGTCCTTCGCTGCGGACGAGCTCGGTCAGCGTCTCTGAAAGAACTCGGTTACGGACATCCCACTCCGCGTCCGATTGAAGAAGGGCATGGCTAGGGGACGAACTCAAAAATGCCTCCAAATGTCGCGGCCTGGGCGGGTTCGGCTGCCCGACCCTAGCAAGCGTGTCAGCGCCTGCTCCATGCGTAAGATCGCGGGATGCCGCCGATGAACAGGAGGGATTCCCGCGCCTCTGGGCGCCGACAGCGACTGCTCGCGGCGGGTCCCGCGCCGCTGGTCCTGATCGTGCTCGCAGCGGCCGTCGGCCTCCTGCTCTGCGCCTACACCAACGCCCTCTCGCGTGAAGGCGGCGACCCGACCCAGATCGTCTACTGGGCCGGGGTGTTGCTGGTGGTCGTGCCGATCGCGGCGCGGGTCGGGATGGAGGACGTCAGCCTGCGGGAGCGCTTCGCCCTCGTCGCCCTCTTCGGCCTCACGCTCTACGCGATCAAGGTGGTCCGCGACCCCTTCCTCTTCACCTTCCCCGACGAGCCGATCCACGCCTACAACGCCGACCAGACGCTGCTCCACCACGGGTTGTTCAACGGCAACCCGGTGCTGGCGGTGACCTCCGGCTATCCCGGCCTCGCCAGCGCCACCAACGCCCTGATGTCGCTGACCGGGATGTCGGCCTTCGGCGCCGGAGTGATCCTGATCGGCGTGGCGCGGCTGCTCCTGGTAATGGCGCTCTTCGTCCTCTTCACCCGGGTCAGCGGCTCCCACCGGCTTGCTGGCCTCGCCGTCGTCATCTACGCCGGCAGCTCCAACTTCCTCTACTGGGGAGTCCAGTACTCCTACGAGTCCCTCTCGCTGCCGCTGCTGGTGGCGGTCCTCGCCGCCTTCGCCGAGCGCGAGGCGGCCGGGCCGAGGCTGGCGCGCTCGTGGGTGGTGCCGATCGTCCTCGGCACCCTCGCCGTGGTCGTCACCCACCACCTCACCTCCTACGCGCTGGTCATCGTCCTCGTGCTGCTGGCGGTCATCTACCGCCTCGTCCGTTCGCCGAAGCCGAACCCGTGGCCGTTCGCCGTCTTCGCCGCGGTCCTCGCCCTGGGCTGGATGCTGATCGCCGCCGGCAACACGGTCGACTACCTGAGCCCTGTCTTCTCGGGCGCGGTGAAGTCGGTCTGGAACACGATCTTCGGCGAGTCGAAGGCGCGCACTCTCTTCCAGTCTCCCTCCTCCGAGGTCGTCCACGAGACCCCGTTCCTCGCCCGCCTGATCACCGTGGCCGCCGTCGGCCTCCTCCTGCTCGGATACCTGGCCGGGTTCCGCGAAGCCTGGGCGCGCCGGGCGAAACGGCCCTTCGTCGTGCTCTTCTGCCTCGGCGGCGCTGCCTTCTTCGCGACCCTGGGTCTGCGCTTCGCGCCCGACGCCTGGGAGACCGGCAACCGCGCAGCCATGTACCTGTTCATCGGGCTCGCCTTCGTCATCGCCTACGCGGTCCTGCGGCTGATCCGCAAGGGGCCGCGCCTGCGCCTGCGCCAGGCCGGGGTGCTCGCCGGCATCGGCATCGTCGTCATCGGCGGCGCGATCGCCGGCTGGCCCTGGGACAGCCAGCTCGCCCAGCCGACGCGGATCACCGCCGCCGGGACCGAGATCGAATCCGAACCGATCGCGCTCGCGCACTGGATCGGCGAGCAGTTGCCGGAGGGGAAGTTCGCGGCGGCCGACGCCGATGCGCGGATGATCCTGGCGCCGGGGGAAGCGGAGGCGAAAACCGGCGATGCCCTGGCGATCAAGACGATCCTGCCGGAGACCTCGCTCTCCAGCTGGGAGCTGCCGTCCCTGCGCGGCAACGGCCTCGACTACATAGTCGCCGACCGCCGTCGGGTCGCAACCGACCCCGGTCGCGGTTCCTTCTTCTACGTGCCGGGATCCGAACCTGATGCGCTGCTGCCCCTTGCCGCGATGCACAAGTTCGGTGAAAGGCCGCTCGGGCGGACCTACGACAGCGGCAACATCGTCGTCTTCGACCTCCGGGACCGCCCGTGAAAGGCCATCGCGACCTGAAGTGGATCTGCGTCGCGGCGATCGTCGCCGCGCTGGTGGCGGTGGTGGTGCCGTGGGAGGTCGTGCGGCTGCCCGCGGCGCTGCTGCTGGCGATTTTCCTCCCTGGCTACGCGATTACCGCCGCGGCCTTCGGATCGCAGCGGCTCGACCCCCAGCGGCTGGCGATGCTGACCCTGCTCTGCGGCCTCTCGTTGCTCTGTCTCGGCGGCCTCGTCCTCAACTACCTGCCCGGCGGGCTGCGGACCGTGACCTGGACGCTGCTGCTGGTCGTGGTCATCCTTGCCGCGGCGCGGGGGGCGGCGGTGCGGCGGCGCAAGCCGGACCGGCCCGGCGCGGGCTGGACGCGCCCGCGCCTGCGCGGCGCCGACGTCGCCTGCCTCGTGCTCGCAGTGGCCGCGGCCGCCGGCGCTCTGATCTTCGCCTCCACGCCGCTCCCGGCGAGCAAGGCCGTCGGCTACACCGCGCTCTGGATGCTGCCGGCAGAGGACGCCCCGGGCGCCGCGTTGGAGGTCGGCGTGATCAGCTCCGAGCAGGGGCCGCGGCGCTACCGCCTCGAGGTGCGGGTCGGCGAGAAAGGAAAGCCGACGAGGTACCACCTGGCGCTCGACCCGGACCAGGAACGGGTCTTCGAGGTCCCCCTCGAAATCCCGCCAGGGAAGAAAGCCCGTGTGGTCGCCTCGCTCTACGACTCGGAGCGGCCGCAGGAGCTCTATCGCCGGGTCACGACCTGGAGCGTGGAGTCGACGTCGGGCGAAGGCTGAGGACGCCCGGTCTTGCTCCCCGTCGACGTCGTCATCACCAACCACAACTACGCCCGCTTCCTTCCCGACGCGATCGAGAGCGCCTGCGCACAGACGCACCCCGACGTCAGCGTCGTTGTCGTCGACGACGGCTCCAGCGACGACTCGCGGGAGGTGCTGCGGAGGTTCTCCGACCGGGTGGAGGTGGTCCTGAAGGAGCAGGGCGGCCAGGCTTCGGCGGTCAACGCCGGCGTCGAGCGCTGCCGGGGCGAGGTCCTGCTTCTGCTCGACGCCGACGACGTCCTCCGCCCGCAGGCGGCGGAGCGAGTCGCCGCCGCCTTCGCCGCCGGGCCGCGGCTCTCGAAGGTTCAGTTCCCGATGGCGCTCGTCGACGCCGACCGGCGCCCGACCGGCGAGGTGAAGCCGGGCGGCCACCTGCGGGCGCCGGTCGGCGACCAGCGGGCTGCCGAGCTCGCCTTTCCTTTCGACCTCGCCTGGCTGCCGGGCGGCGGCACCGGCTTCCGGACCGAGGCGGTGCGGCGGATCCTGCCGATCCCCGAGGCCGACTACCCTCGCAGCGGCGCCGACTGGTACCTGGTCCACCTGGTCGCGCTGCTGGGGGAGGCGGCGCTGCTCGACGAGGTCTGCGCCGAGTACCGGATCCACGGCGGCAACGCCTACGAGCTCGTCCGCGACGAGATCGACCTCGACCACGTGCGGGAGTCGATCGGCTTCGCCCGGGCTACGACGCGCTCGCTGGAAGCGCTGGCGGACGAGCTGGGGCTGGAGCGGCCGCAGCCGATCCTCTCCTACGCCGACCTGGCCAACCGGCTCGTCTCACTGAAGCTGGAGCCGCAACGCCACCCGGTGCCATCGGACCGGCCGCGGGCGCTGCTCGCCGACGCGGTTCGCGCCAGCCGCCGCCGCTTCGACGTCTCGGCGCCGATGAAGGTGCTCCTGGTCGCCTGGTTCGCGCTGGAGGCGGCGGCGCCGCGGCGGCTCGCCCGCCCCTTGGCCGAGATCTTCCTCTTCCCCGGCAGGCGCGCACGCTTCAACCGAGTGCTGGGAAGATGGCGGCGCGGGTGACTATGAGGATCCTGATCGCCACCGATCATTACCCGCCGTTCATCGGCGGGGCCCATCGCCAGGCGCGGCTGCTCGCCGCCGGGATGGCCGAGCGCGGCCACGACGTCGCCGTCGCCACCACCTGGCACGGAGGCCTGCCCGGCCTCGACTGGGAAGAACACGTGACCGTCCACCGCCTGCGCCAGGTGCGGACCGCGTTCCGCTCCCTGATCCGCGACGAGGCGCAGCGCCACCAGCCGCCCTTCCCCGACCCGATCACGCTCATCGGCCTGCGGCGCCTGATCGCCGGCTTCGAACCCGACGTGATTCACGCCTACGGCTGGCTCGCCTTCTCGGTCGCGGCGGCTCTGGGGCGCCGCCGGATACCGATGCTGGTCTCGGCCCGCGACTACGGCTACTTCTGCGCCAACCGCACCCTGCTGCGCAAAGGAGAGCCCTGTGCCGGACCGGCGCCGCTGAAGTGCGCGACCTGCGCCAGCGACTACTACGGCGGCGCCCCGAAGGGGCTGGCCGCGACCGCCGGCGTCTACGCCTGCCGGCCGCTGCTGGCGAAGAGGATGACCGGGCTGCACAGCGTCAGCACCTTCGTCCACGAGGTCACCACCCGCTACCTCTTCGGGCCGGGCGGGGCTCCGGAGGACCTGGTCCAGGTGACGATCCCGAGCTTCCAGGAAGTCGCCCCGGACGAGGCGATCGACAGCTCTGGGGGCGAAGTCGGCGCCTACCTGGCGCGGCTGCCGGAGGAACCGTTCATCCTCTACGTCGGCGCCTTCCGCAAGGTCAAGGGCCTGGAGACCCTCTTCGGCGCCTACGAACGGCTGGAGTCGCCGCCGCCGCTGGTGCTGATGGGGACCTACGAGCGCGACACCCCCGACGGCTTCCCGCCCGACGCGGTCGTCCTCACCGACGTGCCCAACACAGCCGTGATGGCCGCCTGGGACCGGGCGATGTTCGGGGTGATGCCGTCGCTGTGGCCCGAGCCCTTCGGCGCGACGGTCGCCGAGGCGATGAACCGCGGCAAGCCGGTGATCGGGACCACCCTCGGCGGCCACGTCGACATGATCGGCGACAACGCCGGGCTCTTGGTGCCGCAGGGTGACGTCGGCGCGCTCGAGCGCGCGATGCGGGAGCTGATCGACGACCCCGAGCAGCGCAACCGCTTCGGCCAGGCGGCCAGCGAGAAAGCGCGCTCTTTCGCGGCGGCCGCGGTGATCCCGCGTTTCGAGCAGGCCTATCGCGACGTGCTCGCGGCGGGATGAGGGTCCTGCTCGTCGTCCCGGTGCCGCCGCAGGCCGACGGCGCCGGAGCGATCCCGGTCCTCCTCCACGCCGAGCTGCTGGGCCTGCGGCAGCGGCACGAGGTGACGCTGGTGACGGCGATCGGCGACGAGCCGGGTGAAGAGGAGGCGGTGGCGGGGCTGCGCGAGCAGGTCGAGGTCCACGCCGCCGACCGGCGGCGGCCGCCGCCGGGGGCGCGCAGGCGCCGCCGGCAGCTGCGGATGGCGGCGCGCTGGGCCCGTGGCAGCTGGCCCTGGCGCACGGTCTGGTACGCCGACCCCGGGATCCAGCGGCTGCTCGACCGCGTGGCGGCCGGGCGCGAGTTCGACGTCATCGCGGTCGAGGACAGCGCGATGTCGGTCTTCCGCTATCCGGCTGGGGTGGCGACGGTCTTCACCCACCACGAGGTGCTGCGGCCCCGGCCGGTGGAGTGGCGGCCGGGGCCGCCGCGGAGCTGGCCCGGCTGGGCCTTCGGCGAGCTCGACTGGCGCCGCTGGGGCCGTTTCCAGCGCCAGGCGTGGGGCAGGTTCGACCGGGTCCAGGTCTTCAGCCGCCGCGACGCCGAGGCGATCGCCGGGCTGGCGCCCGAGGCGGCGCCGCGGGTGCGCGTCGATCCCTTCGGGCTGGTCCTGCCGCCGGCCGCCGATCCAGCCCGGCAGGCGGAAGGGACGATGCTCTTCGTCGGCGCCTTCCACCATCCCCCCAACCGGGACGCGGCGCTGTGGCTGGCGCGCGAGATCCTCCCGGCGGTGCGGGAGCGCTGCCCGGAGGCGCGGCTGCGGATCGTCGGCAGCGGCCCGCCGCCGGAGGTGCGCGAGCTGGCGGGACCGGCGGTCGAGGTGGTCGCCGACGCGCCCAGCGTCCTCCCGCACACCGAAGAAGCCGCAGTGGTGATGGCCCCGGTGCGGACCGGGGGCGGGATGCGGATGAAGGTCCTGCAGGCGATGGCCGCCGGCAAGGCCGTGGTCACCACCCCGCGCGGGACGGAGGGGTACACGGGCTTCGGCGAGGAGCCGCCGCTGGCGGTGGGCGAGAGCGCGACGGAGATCGCGGCGGCGACGGCGGCGCTGCTCGGGGACGACGAGCGACGGCTGGCGCTGGGCGAGCGGGCGCGCGAGTTCGCCGAGCGCCACCACAGCCCGGAGGCCTGGGCCGAGCGGCAGACGGCTGTCTTCGAAGAGGCGATCGCCGAGCGGAGGGGGACGAGCCATGACTGAGACGCCGCAGGTCAGCGTCGTCATCCCCACCCACCAGCGGCGCGAGGCGCTGCGGCGGGTGCTGGAGTCGCTGGCGGTGCAGACGCTCGACCCGGAGGCCTATGAGGTTGTCGTGGCCGTCGACGGCTCCACCGACGGCACCCTGGAGATGCTGGAGGCGTTCCCGCCGCCGCTGCAGCTGCGCTGGGTCTCGCCGCCGGGACGCGGCCGCGCCGGCGCCTGCAACGCCGCCGCAGCGGCGGCCCGGGGCGAGGTGACGGTGATCCTCGACGACGACATGCGCTGCGTCCCCGAGTTCGTCGAGCGCCACCGCGACGACCACCCGCCGGGCTCCCGACGCTGCGTCCTCGGCGCCGTCCCGGTCGAGCTGGAGGAGAGCAGCCCCCATGCCGCCCGCTACGTGAAGGAGAAGTTCGACCTCCACCTCGCGCGCCTCCCCGACTCCGCCCACCTGGCGCTGCCGCGTTCCTTCTACACCGGCAACGCCTCGCTGCGGAGCGAGGTGATGCGCGAGGTCGGCGGCTTCGACGACTCCTTCGGCATCTACGGCAACGAGGACGTCGAGCTGGCGCTGCGGCTGCGGGAGGCCGGCGTCGAGCTCCGCTACGACCCCGAAGCGCTGGCCTACCAGTCCTACGACAAGGACCTGGGCGGCCTGCAGCGCGACACCCTCGCGAAAGGCAGGACCACCGTGCGACTCGCGCGTCGCCATCCCGAGGTTTTCTCCGACCTCCGCCTCGCCCATCCCGACGACAGCTCCCGTCCCTGGCTGGCCGCACGGGCGCTGCTGCTGGCGCTGACCCGGCGGCTGCCGGCGGCTAGTGGCGCGGTGTTCGCCCTCTGCTCCCTTCTGGAGCGGCTGGGAGGCCGGCGCTTTGCGCTCTTCTACCGGCCGGTCCTCGACTACGCCTTCTGGGCAGGGGTCGACGCGGAGCTGGGCGAATCAAACGACGAAGGCGAGCTGTCGAAGCTGGCCGGAGAGCTGCAGCGTGGCCCACTCGATCTTCTTCTACACCGATAGCCGCGTTCTCGGCGGGGCCGAGAACGCGATGTTCATGCTGCTCGCCTCGCTCGACCGGGAGGAGTGGGCGCCGACGCTGCTGCTCGAGGACGCGCCCGAGGTGGAGCCGCTGCGCGTGCGCGCGGCGGCGCTGGGGGTGCCGGTGCGGCTGGTGGCGCCGCTGCCGCTGGGGCTGACCGGGGCGCGCCGTATGCCGGCCCTCGCCCGCCTGCTGTGGCGCGAGCGGCCGAAGGTCTTCCACGCCCACATGAGCTCCCCGGTTGCCTGCAAGTGGGGGCTGGCGGCGGCGGTGCTGGCACGGGTGCCGGCTGTGCTGGGGACGGTGCAGGTCGGCGCCTACGAGCCGCCGAACCGCTCCGCCTACATGCAGCTTCGGGCGCTGGCGCGCGGCGTCGACCGCTATCTCGCGGTCTCGCGCGAGATCGCCGCCGAGCTGACCGGGAAGCTCGGCTGGCCGGCGGAGAAGGTCGAGGTCGTCTACAACGCCGTCGACAGCGAGCGGGCAGCCGTCGAGGCGCCCCCGGGGCTGCGCGAGCAGCTGGGCGGCAGCGGAACACGGCCGCTGGTCCTGACCCCCGCGCGGCTGAACCCGCAGAAGGGTCACCGGGTCCTGCTCGAGGCGATCTCCGAGGTGCCGGACGCGCTTTTCCTTTTCGCCGGCGAGGGTTCCGAGCGCGCCGCCCTGGAGACCGAGGCCGAGCGCCTCGGTGTCAGCGATCGCGTCCGCTTCCTCGGCCGCCGCGAGGACGTGCCGGAGCTGCTCGCCGTCTGCGACGTCTTCGCCCTGCCGTCCCTCTACGAGGGCTCATCGCTGGCGGTGCTGGAGGCGATGGCGGCGGGGATCCCGATCGTCTCCACGGCGATCGGCGGCACCGAAGAGCTGATCGAAGACGGCCGCAGCGGGTTGCTGGTGCCGCCGGGCGACGCGAAGGCGCTGGCAGCGGCGCTGCACCGGGCGCTCGGAGATCCGGAGCTGCGGCATGCCCTCGCCGCGCGAGCGCGCGAGCGCATCGACGCCGGCCTCACCCGCGAGCAGACGGCAAGCCGCGTCACCGCCGTCTACCACGAGCTGTTGGGTCTCGATCACACCGTGGAGGTGATGCCGGAGTCGCAGCGGAACCCGCTGGTGCGGCAGCTTGACTGGCGCTTCCTCCTGCCGGACGCGGAGCTGCTTGCGCACTGGCGGCTGCCGCGGCCGGGGGGCATCGGGCGGGCCCGGCGCCGGGCCGAGGCCGCCGGGTACACGGACGTGCGGGCCTACTGGGCGGGGCCGCTTCCCCACCGGCAGCCCCAGTTCTGGCTCCCGGTCGAAGTCGAGGAGGCGACGCACTACCTGCTGGCGACCCGGGCGCCGCGCTCGATCGCGGCGACGCTGTTGCGGCACCTCTGGCGCCTGGTGCGGGGCGCGGGCATGCTCGCCCCGGTCTACGTCGTCGGCCGCCGCGCGGACGGGGCGGACGAGGACGGGTTTCCCGTCTCGTCCTCCAGTCCGCTGCTGTTGCTGACCACCGGGCACCGCAGCATCAACAAGGCCGTCGGCCTCGCCTTCGAGGGTGGAGCGGAGAAGCCGGCGAAGGCGGTCAAATTCGCCCGCGTCGGGGAGGCCGAGCCCGGCCTCGAGCGCGAGGCGGCGGTGCTGGGCCGGCTGGGGGAGGAGCGGCCGGACCTCGCCGGGATCCCGCGCCTGGTCGGCAAGGGATCCCGCGACGGTCGCCTCGCGGTCGTCCAGGAGGCGGTCGAGGGGAAGTCCCTGCTCGAGACCCTCGCCCCCGGCAACTTCGAGGAAGTGGCGATGCGGGTTACCCGGCTCTTGATCGAGCTCGCCCGCGGCCCGCAACGGCAGCCTGATCCGAAGTGCCGCGCACGCCTGGTCGACGAGCCGCTCGACTGGTTCAACGCGCACTTCGGCGCCCCCCTCGACCATAGGCATCCGTCCCCGGATACCGGGGACAACACGGTTCACGCTTCCGTGACGACCTTGCTCGAAGGGCTCGGCGAGCTGTCGCCCGCGGTCGAGCACCGCGACTGCTCGCCCTGGAACGTCCTCCTCACGCCCGCCGGGGACCCCGTCCTGCTCGACTGGGAGTCGAGCGAGCCCGAGGGGTTGCCGGGCCTCGACCTCGTCTACTTCCTCGCCAACTGCGCCTTCGTCCTCGATGGCGCCCTCGAGAGCGGACGCACCCGCGAGGCCTACGCCCGGCTGCTCGATCCCTCGACCCCTCACGGCGCAGTCGCCGCCCGGGCGGTCGCCGAGTACACCGCCGCCCTCGGCATCTCCGCCGCCGACTTCCGCCGTCTCCGCCTCCTCTGCTGGATCGTCCACAGCCGTAGCGACTACCGCCACCTCCAGCTCGAGTCTCCGGGCGCACCCTCCCCGCGTGCGCTTCGCGCCTCGGCCTTCTTCGGCCTGGTGGAAGAGGAGCTGGCGCGCGACTAACGCCGCCGCCGCCAGGCCGGCAGCGCTTCGCCGGTGAGCACCTTCCAGAGCACCGCGACCGGGCCGTCGGCACCGTGGACGCTGACGCGACGGAGGCGGTAGCGGTCGGTGGCGGCGCCGTTGCGGCCCTTCTCGGTGGTGAAGGCGGCCTCGTAGCCGGCCGCGGCGGCGGCGGCGCAGACGGCGTCGTCGTGATCGCCGTTCGGGTAGGCGATGACGGCGACGGCCCCGGGGATCTGTTCGCGCAGCTCGGCGAGGGAGCCGGCCAGCTCGACCTCGCGCTCGGCCTCGCCGGCCTGGGTGAGACGCCGGTGGTGGCGCGTGTGGGAGCCGATCGCGACGCCGGCGGAGGCGAGCTGGCGGATCTCCTCCCAGCCCGCGACCGGCTCGCCGTCGATCCAGTGGGCGCTGCCGCCGGCCTCGGCGGTGGGGACGAAGAGCTGTGGCGCGAGGCCGGCCGCGCGGCGCAGCGGCTTGATCGCGTCGGCCATCGCGTCGTCGACCGTGATCGCGAAGCGGCGACGGGGCAGCGCCTTCAGCTCGCCCCGGTGGAAGGCGAGCAGGTCCTCCAGCGGCAGCGGCCGGAACCCCAGCACCCGCAGCAGGCGCAGGTGCCGCCGGAACCGCTGCGGCGCGATGTCGATCCGCTCCTGCCCGGGTTTCAGCTCACCGGCGAAGCGGTGGTAGACGAGGACCGAGTAGGAGCTGGTCAGCCGCCGCCACTCCGCTGGCGTGGCTTCGGCCCGCACCGCTCGCCAGTGCGCAAGGTCCTCGGCCAGCCCGGCCCAGCGCGAAGAGCGAGAGGCAAGCGGAGCGAGCAGCGCGGGGGGAACGCGCAGCCGCCGCAGAAGGCGCGTCCGCCATGGCGCGTCGCACCAGTCGCGGCTCGACAGCTCGTTCACGCCGCCGCCGAGGCTTCGGGAATGATGGGCGGATGAGCCTTCTCGGCAAGCTCCGCGCCCTCCTCGAGGAGGGGCTGGCGCTGATGGCACCGGCGCGGCGCCTGCGCCTCGCGCTCGCCGACCGCACCCTCAGCCGTTGCTCCGAGGGCCGGCCGATCCGGCTGCTCGACGCCGGCTGCGGCGACGGCCTCCTCTCGATGGCCCTGGCGAGGAGGCATCCGGCGTGGACGCTGGTGGGGGTCGACCGGCACGAGGGCATCCTCTCCGGCGCCCGCGCCCGGGCCGAAGGGAAGGGCCTCGGCAACCTCAGCTTCCAGGCCGCGGACCTGCTCCAGCCCCTGCCGGTCTCCGGCTTCGACGCTGTCGCCGCGCTCGAGTGCCTGAGCGAGATCCCCGACGACGCCGGCGCCCTGCGGACGATGGCTGCGGCGCTTGCGCCGGACGGCCTGCTGGCGGTGCAGGTGCCCGACCGCGAGTGGCGGCCGGTCCTGCCCGGGAGCGCCGATACCTGGCGCGAACAGGTTCGGCAGGGCTACGGCCGCGAGGACCTCGCGGCCCTCCTGCGGGACGCCGGCCTCGAGGCGGTGGAGATGGTCGGCACCTACCGCTCCCTGGCGGCCGCCGCGCAGGAGATCAGGGACCGGGTCAAAGGGGCGCCGCTGCCGGTCCGCCTGTTCGCCTTCCCGTTCCTGGCCGCGGCGGTTCGCCTCGAGGATCTCGGAATCACCTGGGGCCCTCCGAACGCGATCTTCGCCACCGCGCGCAAGCCCGCCCGCTAGGCGCACCGCCCCGGCGCGGCTCACCGGCGCCGGCCCTTTTCCACCAGGCGGGCCTGAGCCGCCCTGAGCTTGGCGCGAAACAGGTGTCCCTGCTCTGCATGTCCTCTGGCCAGGGAGCGGTAGACCGAGGCCACCAGCGCCGGCGACCCCGACTCCGAGCGGGCTTTCGCGTAGGCGACGTCGAAGAGGCGCCGGGCGGCGTCGGAGTAGCCGGCACGAGCGCTGGTTCGTCCGAGCCACGAGGCGGAAGTGACGACGGAGGCGGTGATCTCCTCCCTGCTCACGCCCTGGGAGAGCAGGAACGGCTCATCGACGACGGCGCCCGCGAAGGGATCGGGCCGGCCGCCCGCGCGCGCCCTGGCGGAGGCGCGTGCCGCGGCGGAGAAGGTGGCCTGTTCCTCCTGCTTGCGGAAGGTCTGCTGGCTGCCGTGGAGCCGGTAGGCGGCGATGACCTCGGGGACGTTGGCCACCCGGCGCCCTTCGGAGAGACGGAGCCAGAGGTCGAGGTCCTCGGCGTGGTCGAAGTTGAGCCGGTAGCCGCCCACCGCTTCGAACGCCTCCCGCCGCATCGTCACCGCAGAGTGCACGAAAGGGTTGCCCGTCAGCAGGGACGTCCGCAGCTGCTCGTCGCACAGGGGGTATTCGGCCCTGCCGAAGGCTCGTCCGCTGCCGTCGATCATCAGTGCCTGGCCACCGAGGAGGACAACCTCGGGATGGGCAGCCAGGAAGTCGGTCTGGACCTGCAAGCGGTTCGGAAGGGCGAGGTCGTCGGCGTCCAGACGGGCGAGGAGAGGCGCCCGGGCAAGCTCCGCCGCGAAGTTCAGGACCTCTGAGAGGTTGCGGCCGGGATCGCGCCGGTAGACCACCAGCCGCGGGTCCCTGGCGGCGATCCGCTCGAGGATCTGCGGCGTCGAATCCGTCGAGCCGTCGTCGACGACGATCAGCTCGAGGCCAGCGAAGGTTTGAGCGAGCGCACTCTCCACCGCTTCGGCGAGGAACCGTTCACCGTTCCTCACCGGCATCAGAACGGAGACAGCAGGCGCTGCACCCATGTCAGGAGCTGCCTCCGGGGACCCGACGGGAGAGCTGCGAGGTGGCGCCGGCGCGGCGACTGAGCCAGGGGCGGAGGGCACGCGGCGAGGCGGCGACGGCCAGTCCCCAAAACCTATCCCGCGGCGAGCAGCCGGAGGTGAGGGCGAGCTCGGCGCAGCGGAGTCGGGCGTCGGGCCGGTCGGTGGCGACGGCCGCCTGGGCGTCGCCGAGAGCCGCGCGGGCTCGCTGCGTGCCCAGCATCCGCTTCGCAGCCGATCTCTCCTCGGGCCGGAGGTTCGGATCGGCGAGCGCCTTCTCCATGATCCGCGCCCGGTCCCGAAAGGTGTCGGACCGCGCGCTGGTGAGACTGCCCTGCCGAATCCGGTAGACCGCCAGCGGGGTCTTCTCGAAGCCGGCGGTTGAGCCGGCGAGGACGAGGCGCAGCACCGCGTCCCAGTCGGAGCCGCTACGCAGCTCCTCGTCAAAGCCGCCGAGCGCGAGCAGGCTCGAGCGGCGGAGGGTGGCCTGGGCGACGAAGCAGCGTTCGAGGATGGTGCGGCGCTGATCCTCGGGCGCTGGGAAGGGGTTGGCATCGCTGAAGCGCCCGACGCGACGGCCGTCCCGCTCGAACCAGAGGTCGGTGCCCAGCACGTCGAAGGCCGGCTCAGCGCGGGCGAGCCGGGTAAGGGCCTCCAGCTTTCCCGGCAGCAGCAGGTCGTCGGCGTCGAGGAAGAGGACGAACTCGCTGCAGGCATGGCGACAGGCCTCGTTGCGAGCGGCGGCCACGCCCCGGTGCTGTAGCCGGAGCACCACGATCCGGTCGCGGTAGGGCTCCAGCGCCTGCTCGAGCCGGTCAGTGGAACCGTCGTCGGCAACGATCACCGCGTCTGGCGGGGGGTCCTGCGAGAGCGCTGAGTCGAGCGCCTCGACGATCGTCTCGGCCCCGTCATGGACCGCGAGCACGACTGCGATCGTGGCCGGCTCGCTCATAGGAGAACCTCCCCCTTGTTCTTCTGAGATCTAGATATGGAGGCCGAGCGAAGCGAGGCCGTCGAAGATCCCGGTCGAACGCATAGAGAAGCCGACCGCCGTCGGGAGAGCGCCTCGCTCG
>Ga0307288_10000012_pt1 | contig 146794 bp, 144 predicted proteins | sample ER_DNA_142_FD_194469 | JGI IMG/M metagenome (GOLD analysis project Ga0307288, IMG submission 194469) | Bulk soil microbial communities from the East River watershed near Crested Butte, Colorado, United States - ER_DNA_142 | ecosystem: Environmental > Terrestrial > Soil > Floodplain | place... | reverse complement strand
CGCTTTCCAGACCCTCCTCGGGCTCGGTGCGATCCACGATCCGACGACCTATGGCGAGATCACCGCGCTCAGGCATGCGGCCTGAGTCAACCGGATACGCATCAGGCCGCTAGTCCTCCTGGCGCAGCGCCCGTTCGAACCAGAGGTCGGCTTTCGGGTTCTCGTTGTAGGCCGGGACCTCACGGTAGCCGGCCGAGCGGTAGAGGCCGACGGCCGGGGTGAGGTAGTCGGAGGTGTCGAGGCGGACCGCGCTGCAGCCGTGTTCGAGCGCGATCTCGTCGAGCCGGGCGAGGATGCGGCGGCCGAGGCCGGTCCCGCGGTAGGCCGGCGCCACGTACATGCTCTTCACCTCGGCGACACCGGTGTCGAAGTGGCGGACGCCGCCGAGGCCCGCGGGCACGCCGTCGGCGAGGGCGAGGAGGAGGACGCCGTTCGGCGGAGCCAGGTCGGCCGGCGGCCCCTTCGCGATCTCGGCCTCGAGGTCGATGCCGCTGCCTTCGCGGTCGTAGATGAGCGGCCCGTCGGCCTCGTGGACGAAGTCGGCGTAGAGGTGGAGAACCCGTGGATCGTCGCGCTGCACCGGCTCCAGGGAGAAATTCACAAAACGACGCTAACGGTTGTTCAGACCCGCAGTTCGTAGCTGAACCACTCGCTGCGCTCGGCGCCGGTGGACTCGTAGAGGCGCTGGGCGGTGCGGTTGTCGGGGGCGGTCGACCACTCGACGAGGGGGACGTTGCGCTCACGGGCTACATCTGCGGTTGCCTCGATCAGCGCGCGACCGACTCCTTGCCCGCGCGCCTCCTCGGCGACGAAAAGGTCGTTCATCAGGACGCTCTCGCAGGCCTCCAGGGAGCTGAAGTGCCAGTAGAGGCAGGCGTAGCCGAGCATCCGGCCTTCGCTGCGGGCGCCGAGCAGAAGGCCGTCCTCGCTTGGGGCCAGAAAGCGGCGGAAGAAGGCGCGGTTGCGCTCCTCGTCGATCTCCTCCACCTCGTAGAAGCGCTGGTAAGCGGCGATCAGCGGCAGGAGCCGCTCGAACTCCTCGACTGCGACCGGGGTGATCCCTAGCGCGGCGGGCACCGGCCCACGGTAGCGCTGCGCAAGCCGGCGCTCACGTGAAGGGACCGCCGAGCCGATGCCGTAAACGACCTCCACAGACCGGTGCAGGTCCCTCTCTAAGCTTGGGGGCGCCGCCGGAGGCAAGAGATCGTCCCGTTTAGGAGGGGATTCCCCTGGCACGTCCTTCAGATTCGAACGAGCAGCTCCTCTGCAGCTTCTGCGGCAAGTCGCAGCGGCAGGTGAAAAAGCTGATCGCCGGTCCCGGCGTCTACATCTGCGACGAGTGCATCGACCTCTGCAACGAGATCATCGACGAGGAGCTGACGGCGCCCCCCGCCTTCGAGCTGGAGAACCTGCCGAAGCCGCAGGAAATCCACGCTGTGCTGGAGGAGTACGTGGTCGGGCAGGACGCCGCCAAGCGCGCCCTCTCGGTCGCCGTCTACAACCACTACAAGCGGGTCCAGATCGCCCAGTCCGAGGAGACCGAGGTCGAGCTGCAGAAGTCGAACATCATGATGCTGGGCCCGACCGGCTGCGGCAAGACGCTGCTGGCGCAGACCCTGGCACGGATCCTCAACGTTCCCTTCGCGATCGCCGACGCGACCGCGCTGACCGAGGCCGGCTACGTCGGAGAGGACGTCGAGAACATCCTCCTGAAGCTGATCCAGGCCGCCGACTTCGATGTCAAGAAGGCGGAAACGGGGATCATCTACATCGACGAGATCGACAAGATCGCGCGCAAAGCCGACAACCCGTCGATCACCCGGGACGTCTCCGGTGAAGGCGTCCAGCAGGCGCTGCTGAAGATCCTCGAGGGGACGACCGCCTCGGTTCCCCCGCAGGGCGGCCGCAAGCACCCCCACCAGGAGTTCCTGACGATTGACACCACCAACATCCTCTTCGTCTGCGGCGGCTCCTTCGCCGAGCTCGACAAGGTGATCGAGCGCCGGGTCGGCGACCGCGGTATCGGCTTCGGCGCCGAAATCTCCTCGCGGGAGAAAAAAGACACCGGCGAGTGGTTCGAGCAGGTGCTGCCCGAGGACCTGATCGAGTACGGCCTGATCCCCGAGTTCATCGGCCGCCTGCCGGTGATCACCGCAATCCATCAGCTCAGCCGCGACGACCTGACCACGATCCTGACCGAGCCGCGTCACGCGCTCACCCGCCAGTTCCAGCGCTTTTTCGAGTTCGACGACATCGAGCTCGTCTTCTCCGAGGACAGCCTCGAGGCGATCGCCGACAAAGCCTTGGAGCGCGAGACCGGCGCCCGCGGCCTGCGTTCGATCCTTGAGGAGACCCTGCTCGACGTCCAGTTCGAGCTGCCCTCCCGCCGTGACGTCACCAAGTGCGTCGTCACCAAGGAGACGATCACCGAGGGCCGCCGCCCGACGCTCGTCACCGAGGCCGTCCAGCAGGACATCGGCCCGGCTGACGAGGGGCTCAGCGAGGAATCCGCCTAGGTGGAGGAGGGGCGGGTGCCCCTCTCCCAGAGACCGTCGCGCAGCTGAGGCGGAGTGCTGGGCGCCACCGGGGTCTCAGGAGCCTCTGTGAGAGGGGCACCCGCCCCTCCTTGATATGCGCGGCTATTTAGACTCGCCGCGTGGAAGCGGCTGAGCGGAAAAAGCTGGAAGACACCACCCGCTACGACCCAAGTGAGGTCGAGGGGCGGGTCTTCGCAGAGTGGATCGAGGGGGGGTACTTCCACCCTGAGGCGGAGGGGTCGGCGGAGGAGAGCTTCTCGGTGGCGATTCCGCCGCCGAACGTGACCGGGGCGCTGCACATGGGGCACGCGCTGAACGGGTCGATGCAGGACGCGCTGGTACGGATGAACCGGATGCGGGGCAAGAACACGCTCTGGATCCTGGGGACCGACCACGCCGGGATCGCGACCCAGGCGGTGGTCGAGAAAGAGCTGAAGAAAGAGGGGAAGAGCCGCCACGATCTCGGCCGCGAGGCCTTCGTCGAGCGGGTCTGGGACTGGAAAGCCGAGTACGGCTCGCGGATCGTCGAGCAGTACAAGCGGCTCGGCGCCTCCTGCGACTACGAGCGCGAGCGCTTCACCCTCGACGAGGGTTACGCGAAGGCCGTCTACCGCGTCTTCAAGCAGCTCTACGACAAGGGCTACATCTACCGCGACAACTACATGGTCAACTGGGACCCGGGCTCGCACTCGGCAATCTCCGACCTCGAGGTCGAGAACCGCGAGGTCGCGGACGCCCTCTATTCGATCGACTACCCGGTCGAGGACTCCGACCGGGTGCTTACGGTCGCCACCGTGCGGCCGGAGACGATGCTGGCCGACACCGCCGTTGCGGTGAACCCCGGCGACGAGCGCTATAAGGACCTCGTCGGCAAGCACTGCGTGCTGCCGCTGGTCGGCCGCCGGATCCCGATCATCGCCGACGACCACGTCGACGTCGAGTTCGGCACCGGGGCGCTGAAGATCACCCCAGGCCACGACCCCAACGACTTCGAGATCGGCCGCAAGCACGGGCTCGAGGAGATCGGCGTGATCGGCCCGGACGGGCGGATGACCGAAGAGGCGGGGGAGTTCGCCGGCCTCACCGCGGCCGAGGCGCAGAAGGCGGTCGTCGAGGCTCTGCGCAGTGGGGGCCGGCTCAGTGCCGAGGAGCCGTACACCCACTCGGTCCCGTTCTCCCACCGCTCCGGAGAGCGGATAGAGCCGCTGATCTCGCTGCAGTGGTTCTGCCGCATGGACGAGCTGGCGCGCCCGGCGATCGAGGTCGTCGAACGGGACGAGGTACGGATCACGCCGCCGCAGTGGAAGCGCGTCTACCTCGACTGGATGCGGGAAATCCGCCCCTGGTGCATCTCGCGCCAGCTCTGGTGGGGTCACCGGATCCCGGTCTGGTACTGCGACGCCTGCGAGGAGACGATCGTCGCCGAGTCCGCACCCGAGCGCTGCGGCGCCTGCGGCGGCGAGCTGCGCCAGGAGGAGGACGTTTTAGATACCTGGTTCAGCTCGGCGATCTGGCCCTTCGCCACCCTCGGCTGGCCCGACGACACCCCTGAGCTGCGCGCCTTCTACCCGACCAGCTTCCTGACCACGGCGCGGGAGATCCTCTTCCTCTGGGTGGCGCGGATGATCATGACCGGGCTCGAGTTCCCGGGCGCGATCCCGTTCCGCGACGTCTACGTCCACTCGGTGATCCAGGCCCGCGACGGGCGCCGGATGTCGAAGAGCCTCGGCACCGGGATCGACCCGCTGGAGGAAATCGACGTCCATGGCGCCGACGCGCTGCGTTTCGGCCTGCTGGCGATGTCCTCGACCCAGGACGTCCGCTTCTCCGACGCCAAGGTGCAGCAGGGGCGGGACCTCGCCAACAAGCTCTGGAACGCCAGCCGGCTGATCTTGCTGAACGCGGCCGAGGTTGCGCCGGCGCCGCGGCCGGCCTGCGTCGAGGACCGCTGGCTGCTCTCGCGGCTGGAGCGCACCGTCGCCTCGGTGACCGAGAAGCTCGAGACCTATGATTTCGCCCACGCTGTCCAGGAGGCCTATGCGTTCTTCTGGCGCGACCTCTGCGACTGGTACCTGGAGATCGTCAAGCCGCGCCTCTACGACGGCGAGGAGGAGGTCGCGGCGACGTTGCTCTACGCGCTGGAACGGGTGCTGGCGCTGCTGCACCCGCTGATGCCGTTCGTCAGCGAGGAGATATGGAGCTACCACCCGGCTCGCGAGGGGCACCTGGCGGTGCACCGGTTCCCGGCAGCAGACGAGTCCCTGGTCGACCCGGCCGCCGAGGAGGACGTCGAGAGCGGGATCCGGCTAACCCAGCGCCTGCGGGCCTGGCGCGACCTCGCCGGGGTGCCCGCGGGGGCGACGCTGCCGGCGGTGATCGACGGGGTCGAGCCGCCGGATTTCGTCTCCCGGCTCTCGCGCTTCGAGTTCGACGGTGCCGGCGCCGCGCCGATGGCCTCGGTCGGCCCGGTGAGGGTGCTCGACTCTGATCAGCTCGACACCGCCGCCGTCGCCGAGCGGCTGCAGAAGCGGAGGGAAGAACTGCAGGCCGAGGTCGAGCGGGGCGAGCGCAAACTCGGCAACGAGAAGTTCGTCGCCAAGGCCCCGGCCGAGGTGGTCGAGGAGGAGCGGGGGAAGCTGGAGCGCTACCGCAACGAACTCGCCGAGCTGAGCTGATCGACCCCGACGCATACCTGGATTCGCTGGAACCGGTCGGCTGGCGGCTCGGGCTGGAGCGGATGCGCAAGCTGACGACGGCCCTCGGCCTGCCGCAGCACCGCTTCGCCTCGGTCCACGTCGTCGGCACCAACGGCAAGTCCTCGGTGACGCGGATGACCGCGGCGCTGCTGGAAGCGCACGGCCTTCGCGCAGGCGCCTGCGTCTCACCCCACACCGAGCGCTGGTCGCAGCGGACGCTCATCGGCGCCGAGGAGGTCGATCGGGCACGGTGGGCGCGGGCGGTCGAGCTGGTCGCCCGCGCCGCCGAGGGGGTCGACCGCAGCCTCGAGGAGGAAGAGGCGGTGACGCAGTTCGAGGCCGCGACCGCTGCCGGCTTCGTCGCTCTTGCGGACGCGCGGGTGGAGGTGGCGGTGATCGAGGCCGGTCTAGGCGGCCGCCTCGACGCAACCAACACGATTCCGTCCAAGGTCACCGTCCTCACCTCGATCGGCCTCGACCACACCGAGTGGCTGGGCGAGACCGAGGCCGAGATCGCGGCTGAGAAGCTGGCGGTCCTGCGGGATCAGACGACGCTGGTCCTGGGCCAGGTCTCCCCCGAGGTGGGGGAACTCGCCGAGGCGACGGCGCGGAAGCGGGGGGCGCGTCTGGTGCGGGCGGCCGCGGATCCGGGGGCAGGGGTGCGGCTGCGGGCCCCGGGGGAGTTCCAGCGTCGCAACTTCGCGATCGCCTGCGCCGCCGCCGCGGCGTTCCTCGAGCGGCCGCTCGAAGCAGGCCGAGTCGACGCGGCTGCCGCTGCGGTCACAGTTCCGGGCCGGCTGGAGCAGGTCGCCGAGAACCCGCCGGTCTTCCTCGATGCCGCCCACAACCCGGCCGGCGCCGCGGCGCTGGCGGGTTCGCTTCCGGCGATCGCCGGCGAAAGGCGAGTGGTCGCCGTCCTCGCGGTCCTCGCCGACAAGGATGCGGCGGCGATGGTCGCGGCGCTGGCGCCGGTCCTCGAACGTGCCGTTTGCACCGAGCTCCCCCCGAGCGCTCTGGAGGGCCACGGCCGTCCCGGCGCCCGGTCGCGGCCCGCGGCGGAGCTGGTCGCCGCCTGCGAAGCGGTCGGTTTGGAAGCCGAGCCCGAGCCCGATTTCGCCGCCGCGCTCGTGCGCGGCAGGGCCGAGGCCGCGGCGGATCCCGAAGGCCTGCTCCTCGTTGCCGGTTCCCACTATGCAATCGCCCCCGCACGAGCGCTGATCGCCGCTTGACTATGCGAGGATTCTCCGATGGATCGCCCTCGCAGCGCCGGTTCCGAACTGCTCTCGATGATGGGGCTGGTTGCCGCCGTCGTCGCGATCGTGATCCTCGTCTTCTTCGGCGTCGGCTACCTGTTCGGAAGGCTTTTCCTCTAGCAACAGGGTTAGCGTCGGCCGCGGCGAAGTAGACTGCCGCCTCTTCAGCGCGCCTGAACCCCACGCCTTTGCCTATGCCCCTAGCGATCTTCGGCATCACCAACGACGGCCTCAATCTGGTCGCCACCCTCTTCCTGCTGATGCTGGTGGTGCTCTGGCTGGCGCTTATCGTCTACACCTACCTCGACGCCCGCCGCCGTATCTCCGACCCCTTCCTGGTCGCCTGCGCCACCGTCGCCTCCTTCTTTCCCTACATCGGTACCGCCGTCTACGCGATCGTGCGCCCGCCGGAGTACCTCGAGGACGCACACGAGCGCGAGCTGGAGATCAAAGCGGCCGAGCTACGAGTACGGCAGCTCCGCGACCAGAGCTGTCCCAACTGCGAATACCCGATCGAGAAAAACTACCTGCGCTGCCCCAACTGCCAGCAGCGGCTGAAGGACCCCTGCCCGACCTGCGGCAAGCCGGTCGATCCGCGCTGGGGGCTCTGCCCCTACTGCGAGACCAGCCTCGGCGGCGGCGCCGGTGAGCGGCAGCGCCGCAAACGTAGGGACCCCGAAGAGCGTCCGCCACAGCAGCGCCAAGCGCCGCCGCGCCGCAGGAAAGCGCCGCCGGAGGCGGAGCAAGGGGACTCGGAAACCAAAGAGCAAAGGAGCCCCCGCCGTGAGCCGGACCCTGATCCTCGTCAAGCCTGACGCCTTCGAACGTGCCCTCACCGGCGAGGTGATCGCCCGCTTCGAGCGCAAGGGGCTGCGGGTCGCCGCGCTGAAGTCGATGCGCGCCGACGAGGAGATCGCCAACCAGCACTACGCCGAGCACACCGACAAGCCCTTCTTCGGCGAGCTGGTCTCCTTCATCACCGGCGGGACCCTGGTGGCCATGGTCCTGGAGGGCGAGGAAGCCGTGAAGGCGGCGCGGCAGCTGATCGGCGCCACCAACCCGGTCGAGGCCGCGCCCGGCTCGATCCGCGGCGACTTCGCGCTCGAGGTGACCTTCAACATGGTCCACGGCTCCGACTCCGACGAGTCGGCCGAGCGCGAGATCGGGATCTGGTTTCCCGAGCTGTCCTGAGGGTCACGCTTGCATCCGGGTCTCCGCAGAGGCGGGAGATCCTCGAGAAGCTAGGGCTTGAGTTTGAGGTTGTGGTTCCTGGCGTGGAGGAGCTCTCGAGTGGAGATCCTGAACAGCTGGTTCGCTTGAACGCGCTTCGTAAGGCGAGGGCGCTGGGGGAGGGCGGGGTACCTGCGCGCGCCAAAAACGTGCTCGGCACCCCGCCCTTCCAACCGGAGCGCTTCGTAATTGCTTGCGACACCGATGTGGTTTTGGACAACGAGGTGCTCGGTAAGCCGGCGGATCAGGATGAGGCCCGCGAATACCTGGATCGGATGAGTGGCAGGGCTCATACGGTGATGAGTGGGCTCGTCGTCATTGCCGATGGTGAGGAGCGGGTGGGTGTGGAGAGGACGACGGTGGCCTTCAAGCGGTTGTCAGACCCTGAAAAGGAGCGCTACGTCACCTTCGGGGAGTGGCACGGGCGTTCAGGCGGTTACGCGATCCAGACCCTCGGCTCCTCGCTGGTCGAACGCGTGGAGGGCAGCGTCTCCAACGTCGTCGGGCTCCCGGTCGGGCTTCTCGCCGAGCTTGCCCCTGCGCTGTTCGAGCGGCGCTAGCTCACTCGCCTCCGCTGCGGGTGACCTCCCGCAGATGCAGAGGGGCCATTAGTCGCCTGCAAAGGCGGATTTTGCGGCTCTGCGATGATTTGTCTCCCGGAAGATCGAGCCGACCTGCAAAGGGGCACCCACTCAGGCATGTTTAGTCGTTTGATCCGCCTCGGCGGCCGCGACATGGCCGTCGACCTCGGTACCGCCAACACGCTCGTTTATGTGCGTGGGCGCGGAATCGTCCTCTCGGAGCCTTCCGTAGTTGCAATCGACTCGCTCAGTGGCCATGTCCACGCCGTCGGGGTCGAAGCGAAGCGGATGCTGGGCCGGACGCCGGGGACGATCACCGCGATCCGGCCGCTCAAGGACGGGGTGATCGCCGACTTCGACGTCACCGAGCAGATGCTCCGCCACTTCATCCTCTCCGTCCACTCCAGCCGCTTCGCCCACCCGCGGGTCGTCGTCTGCGTCCCGTCCGGCGTCACCGGGGTCGAGAAGCGGGCCGTCGAGGAGGCCTGCCTCTCGGCCGGCGCCCGCCAGGCCTACCTGATCGAGGAGCCGATGGCGGCGGCGATCGGTGCCGGGCTGCCGGTGGCCGAGCCGACCGGCTCGATGATCGTCGACGTCGGCGGCGGGACCACCGAGGTTGCGGTGATCAGCCTCGGCGGCATCGTCGTCTCGCAGTCGATCCGGGTCGGCGGGGACGAGCTCGACGAAGCGATCGTCACCCACTGCAAGCAGAGCTACAAACTGGCGATCGGCACCCAGACCGCGGAGGAGGTGAAGCTCGAGGCCGGCTCCGCCTCGCCGCTGGCCGAAGAGGTGCGGACCGAGATCCGCGGCCGCGACCTCGTCTCCGGCCTGCCGAAGACGATCGAGCTGACCTCCGAGGAGGTGCGGGGGGCGCTGGAGGAGCCGGTCAGCCACATCGTCGCCGCGGTCAAGGAGACCCTCGACCGCACGCCGCCGGAGCTCGCAGGTGACATCATGGACCGCGGCATCACCCTGGCCGGAGGCGGAGCGCTGCTGCAAGGCTTGGAGCAGCGCCTGCGCGACGAGTGCCAGATGCCCTGCCAACTGGCAGAGTCGCCATTGACGTGCGTGGCGGTCGGCTCGGGCATCTCGCTCGAGGAGGTCGAGACGATCCACCGCGCCGGTAAGAACAACGGAGCGCGACCCCGGCGCTAGCCGGCCGCAGCCCCGATGCGAACCACCCGAGAACTTAGGTCCACAACGTGTATCGAAAGCAAGTACGCCGCCGCAGGGCGGTGCTCGCGCTGCTGATAGTCAGCTCCTTCGTCCTGCTCACCCTCACCTACGGACAGGGCTCGAACGGCGTGCAGCGAAGCGTCAGCGCCGTTTTCAGCCCGATTCAGTCGGTCGCCGACCGGGCGCTGAAGCCCGCCCGCGACCTCGTCAACTGGTTCGACGAGACCTTCGACGCGAAGGGCCGCAACGAGCGCCTGCACTCCGAACTGGAAGCGGCGCGCAAGCAGGCGGTGGGAGCGAAGGCGGCACTCGCCGAAAACGAACAGATGCGCAAGCTGCTCAAGCTCGACAACGGCGGTGCCATCCCCGGCGGCTACACGGAGGTGACCGGCCGCGTGGTCGGTCGCTCGCCGACGGTCTGGTTCGCCGACCTGACGATCGACCTCGGCTCCGGCGACGGGGTTGAGGTCGACGACCCGGTCGTCAACGGCGACGGCCTCGTCGGCAAAGTCTCCGCGGTGACCGGCGGCTCGGCCCGGGTGACGCTGATTGCCGACCACTCAAGCGCCGTCGGGGCAAAGATCGTTCCGAAGGGCGTTCAGGGGGTCCTGAAGCCTTCGGTCGGCGACCCCGGCGACCTCATCCTCGACTTCCTCAGCGCCGAAAAGCTGATCGGCAAGGGCCAGGACGTCGTCACCTCAGGCTGGCGTGGCCAGGGGATCGAATCGGACTACCCCCCGAACCTGCCGATCGGCGAAGTGGTCGAAGCCCCACTGCTCGAGCAGGAGGCCCAGCAGCAGGTCCACGTCCGGCCCTTCGCAGACCTACGGAACTTAGACGTGGTTCAGGTCCTGACCGGAGGATCTCGCGGGTGATCCTCACCCCGAACATCCTCGTTCGCCTCGTCGCGATCGTCGTCGGCGGCGTCATCCTGCAGCTCACCTTCTTCTCCCAGGTCGCCCTTTTCCACGTCAGCCCCGACCTGCTGCCCGCCCTCATCGTCGTCCTCGGCCTTCTCGGCGGCTCCCTCACCGGCGCCGTCTGCGGCTTCTCGGTCGGCTTCCTGCTCGACTGTCTGCTGATCGTGCCGCTCGGCGGCGGCTCCCTGGTTCTGCTCGCGACCGGCTACCTGGCCGGGCTCTTCCGCGAGCGCTTCGAGATTCACAGCCCGCTGGTGCCGCCGCTGCTCTGCATGGGGCTGACCCTGTTCGCCGAGCTCGGCTTCGGCGCGGTCGAGCTGATGCTCGGCTTCGATGCCCCGGTCAGCGCCCTGGTCGTCCGCGACATCCTGCTGAAGAGCATCTTCGCCTTCTTCGGCGGCTGGGCGATCTATGCCGGGGTGCGGCGGGCGCTGCGGCCTGCCCTGGTCGAGGAGCCGATGCTGCGACGCAACCGGCGACCGTCGGTGTTGGGAGCCTAGACAACGTGTTCGCCCGCAACGACCATATGCCCCAGGGCAGCCGCCTCTCGCTGCGCGTGGCCGTCGTCGGCGGCGCCGGGGTGGTCCTCTTCGCGATCCTCTTCTTTCGGCTCTGGAACCTGCAGATCCTCTCCGGCGACGAGTACCTCGCTGAAGCGAAGAACAACCGCACTCACGAGCTCAAAGTGATCGCGCCCCGGGGCGACATCCTCGACCGCAACGGCGAGGTTCTGGTCGACAACCGCACCAGTCTGGCGCTACAGCTGAACCCGCAGAAACTGCCTGGAGACCCGGCCGAAGAACGGGCCGAGCTGGCGCGGCTGGGAGAGCTGGCGCATATGTCCCCGCGGAAGGTCCGGCGGACGATTGCCGAGGGTGAAAAAGTCGCCGCCGGGGCGCCGGTGACGCTTCGCCGGGACGTCGGCTTCGACCTCGTCGCCTACGTCGAAGAGAACCAGGACGAATTCCCCGGCGTGGCCGTCCAGCGCGTGTTCGTTCGCCACTACCCCGACGAATCGCGGGCCGCGCACATCCTCGGCAGCGTCGGCGAGATAACCGAAGACGAGCTGAAGGAATCGCAGTACGACGAGCTCGAGCCCGGGGACGAGATCGGGCAGTCGGGGGCCGAGTACGCCTACGACAAGTTCCTGCGCGGAGACCCAGGGCTGACCAGGATCCAGGTGAACGCGCTGGGCCAGCCGACCCCTGGGGGGCAGCTGGTCTCGATTCCGCCGACGCCGGGGAACAGCCTGAAACTGACGATCGACGGCGACGTCCAGAGCGCCGGCGAAGTGGGCCTGGCGGAAAAGGGTCGAGGAGGCTTCATCTCGATGGACATCGATACCGGGGAAATCATCGCGCTGGGTTCGTATCCCACCTTCGATCCCAGCCAGTTGATCGAACCCACCCAGGCGGAGGTGGACGAACTCTATAGAGACGAAGAACTGGCGCCGCTGGTCAACCGGGCGACCGAAGGCGCCTATCCGACGGGGTCGATCTTCAAGATCATCACCGCGCTGGCGGCGCTGGAAAGCGGTGTCATCACCCCCGACGAGGTGGTTCAGGACAACGGCAAGATCGAAGTCGGCGGTCAGCCGTTCGAAAACGCGGGTGGGGTCGCCCATGGGCCGGTCGAACTGCGCCGCGCGCTGCAGGTCTCCTCCGACGTCTACTTCTACCTGCTCGGCCTTGAGATGTGGGAAACCAACGACCTGCAGGAAGAGGCGCACAAGCTCGGCATCGGCCGGCCGGCCGGCTTCGACCTGCCCGAGGAAGGCGAAACCCTGCTGCCGAGCAAAGCCTGGCACGAACAGTTCGTCAAGGAAGGTCTGGCGCTGGAAGACCGGCCCTGGTCGGCCGGCGACAACATCCAGCTGGCAACCGGCCAGGGTGATCTGCAGACCAATCCGCTGCAGATGGCGCTCGCCTACGCGGCGCTCGGCAACGGCGGCAGGATCGTCACCCCGCACGTGGGGCTGGAAGTCGAGGACGCGGCCGGCCGGGTGCTGAAAGAATTCGACTTCAATCCCCAGCGCCGGGTCCACATCGACCCCGGCTACCGAACCGCGATCCTCGAAGGCCTGCACGCCGCCGCGCAGGAAGGCGAAGGCACCGCGGCCGGCGTCTTCGGCGGCTTCCCGGTCGATATCGCCGGAAAGACCGGGACGGCGGAAAGGCCCGGTCACGCCGACCAATCCTGGTTCGCGGCACTCTCTCCGTATCCCGACCCGCGTATCGTGACGGTTGCCACCGTCGAGGAAGGGGGCTTCGGAGCCGACTCAGCGGCCCCCGTCGTGCTCGACATCCTCGAGGCGATCTACGACAAGCAGGCCGCGGAAGTCTCCAGCGGCGGTGGAGCCGAATGAACACCTACGCCACCCGCACCAGGAACACCCGGCCCGAGCCCTTCGCGGTCCGCGTCGGCATCGCCGAGCGCCTCGGCCTCGCCCACATGGACTGGCCGCTGACGATCGCCGCCGTTGCCCTGATCGCCTTCAGCGTCTTCGTGCTCGGCGAGGCGACCCAGAACGACATCCCCGGCGATTCCCACTACTTCCTCGAGCGGCAAGCGATCTACGCCGGCCTCGGCATCATCGGGATGGTGCTGCTGACCCGGATCGACTACTCGCGCTTCCGCGAGCTGCGGGTCGGGATATACACCTTCCTCTGCGCCGGCGTCTCGCTCGTCTTCGTCTTCGGCTTCGCCGCCCGCGGCTCGCGGCGCGCCTTCGAACTTCCCTTCTTCAGCTTCCAGCCGTCGGAGCTCGGCAAGCTCCTGCTCGTGCTCGCGCTTGCCGGGTTCGTGATCGACGGCGCCAGACGGGGCTCGGCGGTGCAGCGCACCGTCCGCTACCTCTGCCTCGGCCTGGCCCCGGCCGGGCTCGTCTTCCTTCAACCAGACCTCGGCACCTCCCTGGTGTACGTGGTCGCCACCCTTGCCGTCATGTACTTCGGAGGCGTCGCATGGACGCACTTCGCGGTCATCGGCGGCGCCCTGATCGCCGTTGTCTCGGTCGTCCTGGTTGCCGCTCCGGCGGCCGGGGTCCCGCTGCTCAAGGGGTACCAGGAGGAACGTCTGACGTCCTTCCTCAACCCCCACGAGCACGAAGGCGGTGCGGGGTACCAGCAGAATCAATCGAAAGTCGCAATCGGCTCCGGTGAGCTCACCGGCCGTGGCGACAAAGCCACCCAGACGCGGCTCGACTTCGTTCCCGAGCGGCACACCGACTTCATCTTCGCGGTGATCGGTGAGCGCTACGGGTTCATGGGCGCCGCGTTCGTCCTATCCCTTTACGCCCTGCTCTTCTGGCGGGCGCTGCGGATCACGACACTCTCGAAGAACGCCTACGGAACCCTGGTGGCCGGCGGCATCGCCGTCGCGCTGCTGTTCCAGACCTTCGTCAACGTGGGGATGAACCTCGGGATCATGCCGATCACCGGGATCCCCCTGCCGTTGATGAGCTACGGAGGGTCCTCCGTACTCGCTACTTTCCTGGCGATCGGAGTTCTTCAGAGCATCAACGTCCAAGCGCATCTCAGCCGGAAGGGAAGGTTCGCCTGGTGATCTCTGGAAAGAGTGCCGGCATCGCGTACCTAACCGAACTGAGCTGAAACACAGATGAAAAAAACGATTTTGGTCTCCGCCGAGCGCGGCGAGACCCGTGTCGCCGTCCTCGAGGCAAAGCAGAAGGGCGGCAAAGCCGGCGTCGCGGAGCTCTACATCGAGCGCCGCGGCCGGCGATCCATCGTCGGCAACATCTACAAGGGCAAGGTCGACAACGTCCTGCCCGGGATGGAGGCCGCCTTCGTCGACATCGGCCTCGAGCGCAACGGCTTCCTCCACGTCGACGAGATCGTCCTCCCCAACGGCGAACAAGCGCCGAAGCGCGGCCGCGGCAGCGGCCGCCGCATCAACGAGCTGATCAAGCCGGGACAGGAGATCCTCGTCGCGGTCGTCAAGGATCCGCTGAAGTCGAAGGGCGCCCGGCTCTCGATGAACCTCTCGATCGCCGGCCGCTATCTCGTCTATGCCCCCCAGGGCAGCGGCGTCGGCGTCAGCCGCAGGCTGGCCGACAAAGAGCGCGACCGGTTGCGGAAGATGGTCGACCGTACCTACAAAGGCCCGGGCGGGCTGATCGTTCGCACCGCCGCCCACGGGGCGAAAAAAGCCGACTTCGTGCGCGAGATCAGCTACCTGCAGAAGCTGAACGAGGTGCTCCAGCGCCGCTCCGAGCAGACCAAGGCGCCGGCCCTCGTCTTCCAGGAGGCCGACCTCTCGGTCCGCGTCCTCCGCGACGTCTTTCTCAACGAGTTCGAAAAGGCGGTGATCGACTCGCCGAAGCAGTTCGAGCGGGTCACCAGCTTCTTCCAGCGCACCGCCCCCGAGCTGGTCGGCGGGGTCGAACTCTACGAGGGCACCAAGCCGCTGTTCGACAAATGGAAGGTCAACGAGGCGATCGAGTCGACCCTGAACCGGCGCGTCGACCTGCCATCCGGCGGCTACCTGATCATCGACTACGCCGAGGCGCTGACGGTAATCGACGTCAACAGCGGCTCCTTCACCGGTCGCGGCAAAGGCGGCCTCGAGGAGACGATCACCAAGGTCAACACCGAGGCCGCCGAGGAGGCGGTGCGGCAGCTGCGCCTGCGCGACATCGGCGGCATCATCGTCGTCGATTTCATCGACATGGCCCGGGCCAGCAATCGCGACAAGGTCCTGAAGACGATGCGCAAAGCGCTCGACGCCGACAAGTCGAAGAGCTACGTGGTTGAGGTCTCGCCGCTGGGCCTGGTCGAGATGACCCGCCAGAACGTGACCGACGGGGTGCGGGAGATCCTCACCGCTCCCTGCCCGACCTGCCACGGCGAGGGGGTCGTCCTCTCGGCCGAGACGGTGGCGCTGGAAGGGGTGCAGAAGCTGCGCGAAATCGCCGGCGAGCACCGCGACGTCGAGGCCTTCCTGATCCGCGTCAACCCGAAGGTGGCGCACGAGCTGACCGCCGAGGAGAGCGGCCTCGCCGAGCTGGAGGAGGAAACCGGCAAGCGCTTCCACTTCGAGGGCGGCGACGCGCTGCCGATCGGCAGCTTCGAGTTGGTCGAGTCCGGCAGCCGAAGCGAGATCGAGGAGCGGGCGTTGCCGTTCAAGGTCGGCGAGGAGGTGCTTGTCAAGATCGACGAGCCGCACATGTACAACGCCGACGACGCCGTCGCCCGGATCGACTCCTACATCGTCAGCGTGACCGGCGGCGGTCCCTTCGTCGGCGAGCGCAAGCTGGTGCGGATCGACGAGGTCGAGCGCTCGGCGGCGATCGCTTCCCTGCTGGGCGGCGAGTCCCCCAACGGTTCCGGTGGAGGCGAGGAGAACGGCTCCCAGCTAGAATCCTCCGCTCCGTCGCGCAAACGCAGTCGGGGCCGCCGGGGCGGTCGTGGGCGTTCGCGCGCCAAACAAGGCAGCAAGGACGAATGAGCGATTACGCAGTCATAGAGAGCGGCGGCAAGCAGTACAAAGTCGAGGAGGGCACGTCCCTGCTCGTCGACCGGCTCGATGCCAAGGAGGGGGACAAAGTCGCCCTGCGCCCGGTCCTCTTCCGCGGGAAAGACGTCGTCGCCGGGGCGAAAGACCTGGCGAAAGTCAAAGTCGAGGCCAAAGTCACCGAGCACCTGCGCGGGCCGAAGATCAAAGTCTTCAAATACAAGGCGAAGAAGGGCTACCGCCGCCGCGCCGGCCACCGCTCCGAGCTGACCCGGCTCGAGGTCACGAAACTGAAAGGGAAAGGCTAGGCATGGCGCACAAGAAAGGTCTCGGCTCCAGCCGCAACGGCCGCGAATCGAACCCGAACATGCTCGGCGTCAAGGTCTTCGCCGGCCAGCGCGTCTCCGGCGGTGAGATCATCGTGCGCCAGCGCGGCACCCGCTTCTGGCCCGGCGAGGGCGTCGGCCTCGGCCGCGACCACACGATCTTCGCCACCCGCGAAGGTAGGGTGGACTTCAAGCCCTCGCGCAAGGGCCGCACCATCAGCGTCCTTCAGGACTAGGAAAGGAAACTCCATGCTGCTCGCTCGTGAGCGCAGAGGCCTGATCTTCAAGGCCGCTGTGTCGATCGCCCTTGCCCTGGTTGCAATGTCGGCGCTGGTCGCTCAGGCGCAGGGGGGCGAACTCGTCTACTGGGATAACTACGCAGACGAACCCGCCACGGTGGCCGTCGCCAACATCGACGGCAGTGGGGGCGGGCTGCTCAACCTCAGCGGTGTCACGCTCAAGTACCCCGAAGGGATGGCGTTCGATTCGGCCACCGGCAGGCTCTACATCGCCAGCTCCTCGGGCGGGGCCGACGAAAAAGGCGAGATCGCCTACGTCAACGTCGACGGCAGTGGGGGTGGGGTCCTGGCCACTCCCGGCGCCGAAGTGAACGATCCTTTCGGCGTTGCCATCGACCCGGCCACGCGGACGATCTACTGGACCAACGGCGAAGGCGGCCCGGAAGGCAAAGGCTCGCTCGCCTTCGCCAAGCTCGACGGCAGCGGCGGGGGACCGCTGAACACCTCCCCGGTCGCCGTCGACGACCCATACAGGCTCGCGATCGACCCGGTGAATGGCAAGGTTTTCTGGGACAACGCAGGCTCCATGCCGGACGAGCTCGCCTACGCGAACATGAACAACACCGGCGGTGGCGGCACGCTCCCGCTGCCCGCCTCGGTGGACAACATGTGGGGAATCGCAGTAGACGCGGCCGCTGGCCGCGTCTACTGGCTCAACAGCGAAGAAGGCAGCGAACAGCTGCTGTTCGCGAACGTCAACGGAACCCCGGGCGGCGAAGTTAACCTGGCCGGCGCGGTGAACGAAGGCGGCTACGGCCTGGTGGTCGATCCCGGCATCGGCAGGATCTACTGGGCGAACTACGGTCGCGGCGCCAGCACGCCGAACGCGATCGGCTTCGTCAACCTCGTCGGCGGTGGCGGGGCGATAGCTCCGACCAGCACCCCGGTCAACCGCGCCCAAGATCCCGTCATCCTCAAGAGCCCGACCGGGACGGGCCCGCCGAATGCGACTCGAAGCAAGGCCGCTACCGCCACGCTCACGTGCTCCGCCGGCGAATGGGCCGCGGACCTGCCAGGTTCATTTTTCTACCAGGCTCCGCGCACGCTCGCCTATCAATGGCTGCGCAACGGCAGTGTTGTCGCCGGCGCTACCGCAACCACCCTTACCGCTGAATCGCCGGGCAGATACGCCTGTTCCGTGACCGCTGCCAACCAGGCCGGTACCGGCGCCCAGACCAGCCTCACGATCAATGTCAAGGCCGCGAAGCTGAAGCTGACGACCAAGAAGAAGGCCAAGGCCGACGCCGGCGAGCTGGTCAAGTTCAAGGTCAAGGCGACCAACCAGGGCGACCTGGCGGCGAAGAAGGGCGCCAAGCTCTGCGTGAAGCTGCCGAAGGCCGCCAGGGACGACCTGAAGGCGCCGAGGTGCAAGAAGCTCGGTGCCCTCAAGGGACGCGCCAAAAAGACCCTCACGATCAAGATCAAGGTCAAGCCCGGCGCCGACCTCGGCACCGACAAGCTGACCTTCAAGGTCAAAGGCGCCGCCGGCAAGGCGGCGAAGTCGAAGATCGTCGTTCGTTGAACCAGAAAGGATTCGAGTTGAGTCTCGTCACCCCACGCATAGTTCTCGGGCGCACCGTCGCCTTCATCTTCTTCCTCTCTCTGCTAGGAGCGCTCGCGAGTCGCGCCGAGGCGACGGAAACCCTCCTCTGGCAGAACTACGGGTCCGAACCGGCGACGATCGGCTACGCCAATCTGGACGGCAGCGGTGGCGGGCTCCTTAACCTCTCCGGGGCGGGGAGCTTCGACACCCCGGAAGGGATGGCCTACGACTCGGTGACCAACCGGCTCTTCGTCGCGAACGGGGCGCCCGGCCTCGGACAGATCACCTATGTCAACCTCGACGGCAGCGGAGCCGGAGTCTTCACTGCGCCGGGGGCGCCGGTGGAAGAACCGGAGGGGATCACGCTCGACCCCGCAGCTCGGACGATCTACTGGATCAACACCCGCAACGACACGATCTCCTGGGCGCGCCTCGACGGCAGCGCGGGAGGGCTCCTGAGCACGGATGGTGCGCCGCTGACCAACGCCTGGCGGTTGGCGATCGATCCGGTCGGGGGCAGGCTCTACTGGGGCGACGACCAGATCGGAAAAACGCAGATCGGCTACGCCAACCTCAACGGAAGCGGCGGGGGAGCGCTCGACACCACCGGCGCGCCCGAGCCCAAATTCGTCACCGGCCTTTCCGTGGATCCTGTCGCCGGCCGGCTCTACTGGAACGATGTCGCCAGCGAACGCAACTTGATCGCGTTCGCCGCCACCTCGGGCGGCAACGGGGGGACCATCAGCCATGATCCGGCTCCCTTCGAGGAACCGTATGGGCTGGCCCTCGACCCGGGCGCCGGCAAGCTCTATTGGGGCAACTACGACAACGCCGAACCGAAAGCCGCGGAGCAGTTCGGCTTCGCGCTGCTGTCGGGTGGGGCCGGCCCGATCACGATCTCCGGCGTCTCCACGGACGGGGTCCAGGATCCCCTTCTGATCAAGAGCCCGAGCGGCGCCGGCGCGCCGACGATTACGCGCAACCCGAAAGTCCCCGCCGAACTGGCCTGCTCGAGCGGGAGCTGGGGAGCGGATTACCCAGGCTCGTTCGTTTACCAGGCCCCTCGCTCGCTCGTCTATCAGTGGAGCATCAACGGCGTGGTGATCGGGGCGGGACCGGAACGGATCACCGCTGCCAAGGCTGGTCAGTACACCTGCACGGTGACGGCAGCCAACCAGGCCGGTTCCACCGCCCAGACCAGCGCCGGGGTGGGCATCAAGGCCACCAAAGTGAAGTTGAGCACGAAGAAGAAGAGCAAAAGCAGTCCCGGCAGCCGGGTGACCTTCAGGGTCAAAGCCGTCAACCAAGGTGACATCGCGACCAGGAGCTCGATCAAGCTCTGCGTGAAGCTGCCGAAGGCCGCCAGGGACGACCTGAAGGCGCCGAGGTGCAAGAAGCTCGGTGCCCTCAAGGGACGCGCCAAAAAGACCCTCACGATCAAGATCAAGGTCAAGCCCGGCGCCGACCTCGGCACCGACAAGCTGACCTTCAAGGTCAAAGGCGCCGCCGGCAAGGCGGCGAAGTCGAAGATCGTCGTCAAGTAGATCTCGGTTTGGGGAGGGGCGGGAGCCCCTTCCCAAGACTGAGAAGCTTCACGAAGTTGACCCGCAATTTTTACGGTGCGCGTACAAAACGTTGCATTCGATCCGCTAGCCTGCCACCATGGCGGTGATGGTCGGAGCCGGGCGGCCAGATCGCGGCGATGAACAGAACCATGATCCAGCTCTTCGCCGGAATGATCGTCACCCTGGTCTTGGGCTTCGCCGGATCGATCGTCACGCTCCTTACCCAGTCTTGAAGCCCGAGAATGTTCTCTCCTGATGTACGACAAGGCGAAAATCTGGGTCGAGGGCGGGGGCGGCGGTAACGGCAGCATCAGCTTCCGCCGCGAGGCACATGTGCCGCGAGGTGGTCCTGACGGCGGCGATGGGGGGCATGGCGGAGACGTCGTGCTGGTCTGCGACTCCTCACGCCGGGATCTCGGGGCGCTGAAGGGGAGCAAGCACTTCCGTGCCCAGCGGGGGAGGCATGGAGAAGGGTCAAACCGGCACGGGGCGCGGGGGGAGGACATGGAGATCCCGGTGCCGCCGGGAACGCAGGCGACGGCGGTCGACGGCAGCTCGATCGACCTCGTAGCGGCGGGGCAGCGAGCGGTGGTCGCGCGCGGCGGGCGCGGGGGCCACGGCAACCGGCGCTTTGCCAACTCGACCCGGCAGGCGCCGCGCTTCGCCGAGACTGGCAGCGCCGGGGAAGCGGGCTGGATCGAGCTGCGGCTGAAACTGCTTGCCGACGTCGGCTTGGTCGGCCTGCCGAACGCCGGCAAGTCCTCACTGCTGAGCCGGCTGACGCGAGCGACGCCGAAGGTCGCCGACTATCCCTTCACGACGATCTCACCGGTCCTCGGCACGATCGAGGGGGAGGACCGGCAGGCGGTGATTGCCGACATCCCAGGACTGATCGAAGGCGCGGCCGAGGGCGCCGGATTGGGGCACGAATTTCTCGCCCACGTCGAGCGCTGCTCGATGCTGGTCCATCTCGTCGATCTGGCGCCGCTCGAGGGTGATCCGCTCGCCAACTACGAGACCGTGCGGGCCGAGCTGGAGGCGCACGGCGCCGGGCTGGAGCAACTGCCCGAGCTGGTCGCCCTCAGCAAGCGGGACCTCCTGCCGCCCGAGCGGGTCGAAGGGGAGGTGGTGGCCTGGCGCGAGCGCCTCGGCGACCGCGCCCTCGATGTGCTCGCTGTCTCTGCGGCAACCAGCGAGGGGCTCGAGGAGCTGAGCCGGCAGATCCTCGCTAGGCTGCCCGAGGGCGCCCCGGCGCCGGCAACCGCAAGCGCGGCCCCGGCGGACGAATTCGAGGCTGAGCACCGCGTCTACCGTCCTGCCGGCGAGGGCGGCTACCGGGTCGAGCGCGAGGAGGACGGCGGCTTCCGCATCCTCGGCCGCGGCGTCGAGATGCTGTTCGAACGCCACGACACGAAAAACGAGGAGGCGCTCGCCTACCTGGAGCAGCGGCTGAAGGAGATGGGCGTCCTCGCCGCCTTGGATCGCGCCGGCTTCGAGCCTGGCGACGACGTCAGGATCGGAGAGCACGAGTTCGAGTTACATTTCTGACATATGTATGTCTTGATGATATGTTTTGACATATGAGAACGACCGTACGACTCGACGACGCTCTGCTCAAGGAGGCGAAGGTGCGCGCCGCCGAGCAGGGGATCACCCTGACCCAACTCATCGATGAGTCTCTTCGTGAGCGTCTCGCCGCTCGCCCGCGCCAGGGGAAGGCGAAGCCGTTCCGGCTTACCACGTACGGACGAGGTGGGACCCGGCCCGGGGTCAACCTGGACGACAACCGCGCCACCAGGGATCTGATGGATCAGGACCTGTCCGTCGCGCCTGAAGAGGCCACCGCATCGAAGTGATCCTGGCCGATGTAAACGTCCTCGTCTACGCTCACCGCGAGGACCTTCCTCAGCATGAACGTTTTTCTGCCTGGCTGGGAGAAGAGATCGGATCCGGCCGCAGTTATGCCCTTTGCGACGCCAGCCTCACGGGCTTTCTTCGCATCGTCACCAATGGGCGCATCTTTGATGAACCCACGCCCTTGCAGGTGGCCCTTCAGGCGATCGAGGACCTTCGAGGGCAGCCCGGGGCGACTCACCTCAGCCCTGGCGGAAGACACTGGGCTCTCTTCACCGATCTCTGCTCGGCAGTGGGCGCGCGGGGCAACGACGTCCCGGACGCCTACCTTGCTGCACTTGCAATCGAGTCCGGGAGTGAGCTGGTCACCGCCGACCGCGGCTTCGAGCGCTTCCCGGGTCTGCGTTGGTCCTGCCCCGTTTGATCGCCTAGTTCAGGCTGGAGAGCCCTGCCGCTACGGCGAAGCCGAGGACGGTGACGAGACCGGCGCCGCGGCCGGCGTCCTTGCGGGCGTCGGGGATCATCGAGTCGATCAGCATCACCAGAAGGGCGCCGGCGGCGAAGCCGTCGATCGCGGCCCGGGCGTCGGCGCTGACGGCATCGGCGGCGAGGTAGCCGACGACGGTGGCGACGGCACAGAGCGCCGCGACCAGCGCCCAAAGCCGCAGGATTGCCTCCCGCGAGCGGCCCGCGTCGCTCATGTCGGTAGCCGAGCCCAGGGACTCGGGCAGGTTGGAGACGAAGATCGCGACCAGCAGCGATATCCCGACCCCGGCGCCGCCGGCGATGCCGATCCCGAGCACCAGCTGCTCAGGGATCCCGTCGAGGAAGGCGCCGAGCGCCAGCGCGGTGCCGCTGCCGCTTCCTTCGGCCCGTCCCTGACGACCGCGCCCGGTCGACATCCGCCGCGAGATCAGGCCGTCGAGGAGGTAGTAGGTAAGGGCGCCGACAGCGAGGCCGATGCCGGTGAAGCCGGCTCCGCTGATCTCGATCCCCTCGGCGGCGAGCTCGAAGCTGACGGCGCTGATCAGCGCTCCGGCGCCGAAGGAGAGGACGTAGCCGACCTGTTGCTGCGGCCAGCGGCGGGCGAAGCTGAGCGCGGCGCCGATGACCAGCGAGCTTGCGGCCAGTGCCCCCCAGCCGATTGCGGACCCCATCTCGGCTACTTTCCCGGCCATGACCCTGGTCGTCAAGCTCGGATCCTCGATCGTCGCTGCCGACGACGGCGAGCTGCGCACCGACGTGCTCGACTCCGTCTGCGAGCAGGTGGCGCGGCTGGAGCAGGGTGGAGAGCGGGTGGTGATGGTCACCTCCGGTGCGATTGCCCGTGGGATGCGGATGCTGGAGCTGCCGGTACGGCCGCGGGCGATGGACGAGCTGCAGGCCGCCTCGGCGGTGGGCCAGGGCGACCTCTTCCGCGCCTACGAGAGCCGCCTTACCTCGCATGGCGCTCGTGCCGCCCAGGTATTGCTGACGGCGGCGGACATCGGCGCCCGCACCAACTACCTGAACGCGCGCCAGACCTTGCGCCGACTGATCGAGTGGGGGGTGGTGCCGGTGGTGAACGAGAACGACACCACCGCCACCGACGAGATCACCTTTGGCGACAACGACTTCCTAGCCGCCCAGGTGGCGGTGCTGCTGGATGCGCGCCTGCTTGTCCTCCTCACCAACGTTGACGGGCTGCTCTCGGGCGACCCGCGAACCGAACCGGAGGCGGAGCTGGTCGCGGAGATACCCGACTTCGACCAGCTCGACCAGCTCGAAATCGGTGACCGGACCTCGGTCTTCGGCTCCGGGGGCATGCGCAGCAAGGTCGCGGCGGCGGAGATGGCGAGCGAGGCCGGAATCCCGGCGGTGATCTGCAACGGCACCAAAGGCGGGACGCTGCTCTCGGCGGCTGGCGGCGAGACCTGCGGTACGCGCTTTGCGCCCGGCCAGGGCCGCACCTCGAGTTTCAAGCTCTGGCTCAAATACGCGAAGCCGGCCCGGGGCCGCCTCGTCGTCGACGCCGGCGCGGCGCGCGTCCTCCGCGAGAGCGGATCGAGCCTGTTGCCGGTGGGAATCGCCGCGGTCGAGGGGAGCTTCGAGGCCGGAGACGCGATCGACGTCGCCAGCGACGGCGAGACAATCGGTAAAGGGATCACCGACTACTCCTCGCGTGAGCTGCAGCGGGTGATCGGGATGCAAAGCGCCCAGGTCCGCGAGTTGCTCCCGCACGCCGCCGACGAGGTCATTCACCGCGACCGCTTCGTCCTCTTCTAGGCCCCAGCTACCCTTATCCGATGGCCGTCACCGAGAGCACCGTCACCGAAAGCTGCGCCGCCGCCAAGCGTGCGGCACGAGCGATCGCGACCGCGAGCACGGAGGCGAAGAACGCCGCCCTGGAGGCGACCGCGCGGCTGCTCGAAGAGCGATCCGGCGACATCGTCGGGGCCAACGCGGGCGACCTCGCCGACGAGCGCGCCGCCGGGCTCACCGATGCCCTGCGTGACCGGCTGCGGCTGACGCCGGAGCGGGTGAGCGGGATGGCCGAGGGGGTACGAGTGGTCGCCGGGCTCGACGACCCGGTCGGCGAGGAGCTGGAACAGAAAACCCTTGCCAGCGGCCTTGACCTGCGCAAGGTGCGGGTGCCGCTCGGGGTCGTCGCCGTCGTCTACGAGGCGCGGCCGAACGTGACGATCGACTGCGCGGCGCTGACGATCAAGAGCGGCAACGCGATCGTCCTCCGCGGATCCAGCTACGCCGAGCGCTCCAACGCGGCGCTGGCGGCGATCGCCCGCGAGGCGCTCGCCGAGGCCGGCCTGCCCGAGGACGCGGTGCTCTCGCTCGGCGGGGGTGGGCACGAGGAGCTGGCCGAGCTGGCGACCCAGGAGGGCCTTGTCGACCTGCTGATCCCGCGCGGCGGCGAAGGCCTGAAGGCGGCGATCAAGAAGGTGACGACGGTGCCGGTGATGTACGCCGCCGCCGGCAACTGCCACGTCTACATCCACGCCGACGCCGACCCGGAGATGGCGCGGCGGATCGCGCTCAACGCCAAGGTCCAGCGGCCGGGCGTCTGCAACGCGGCCGAGACCCTGCTGCTCGACGCGGCTGTCGCCGATCGGGTCGCCCCCGCGGTCCTTGCCGACCTCGCCGCCGCCGGCGTCGAGCTGGTCGGGGACGAGCGGGCCCGCGCCGCCGCCGGCGAGGTCGAGGTCGGCCCCGCCGGCGAGGAGGACTGGGACAGCGAGTACCTAGGCCTGAAGATGGCGGTCGCCGTCGTCGACGGGGTCGAGGAGGCGATCGAGCACGTCAACCGCCACGGCACCGGCCACTCGGAGGCGATCGTCACCGCCGACGAGGAGACGGCAGACGCCTTCGTCAGCGGCGTCGACGCCGCCGCCGTCTACGTCAACGCCTCGACCCGCTTCACCGACGGCTTCGAGTACGGGATGGGGGCCGAGATCGGCAACTCGACCCAGAAGCTGCACGCCCGCGGCCCGATCGGGATGCGCGAGCTGACCACCTTCAAGTACGTGGCGCGCGGCGACGGCCAGGTTCGTGAGTGACGACCACAGCACCGCGATCGGCGTGCTGGGGTCGGCCTTCAACCCCCCGCACCTCGGTCACCTGGCGCTCGCCCAGGAGGCGCACTGGCAGCTCGGGCTCGACGAGGTGATCCTGGTCCCCACCGGCCAGGCTCCTCACAAGCAGATCGCCGACGACCCTGGGGGGGAGGCGCGGATGGAGATGACGCGGATGGCGGCGGGCGAAGACAACCGCTTCTCGGTCTCCTCGCTGGAGGTCGATCGCGAGGGACCGTCCTACACGTATGAGACCTTGGAGGCGCTTGCAGAGGAACGGGCCGACAGGGAGCTGGTGTTCGTGATGGGCGCGGACGCTGCGGTCGGGCTGGAGAGCTGGCGGCGGCCGGAGCGGGTAGTCGAGCTGGCCGGTCTCGCGGTGGCGCGGCGCGAGGGGGTCTCCGACGCCCAGGTCGGCGCGGTGATGCGCAGTCTCGGCTGCGAGGGGCCGACGATGCTGGAGATGCCGCAGTTCGGGGTTTCCTCCTCCGCGGTCCGGCAACGGGCCAGGAACGGACGGCCGTTGCGCTATCTCGTGCCGCAGCCCGTCGCCGACTACATCGAAGAAAAGGGGATCTACCGGTGAACCAGGCGCAGTCCGAGCAGCTGGCGCGGCACCTGGCCGCGATCGCCGACTCGAAAAAAGCCGAAGAGATCGTCGTCCTCGACATGCGGAGTCTCGTCGCCTACACGGACTTCCTTGCGATCTGCACCGCCCGCGGCGAACGGCAGGCGCGGGCCATTGTCGACGAGGTGCGGCTCCGGGTGAAGCGGCAGACCGGCCTGCTTCCGGGCGGGGTGGACGGCGGCGGCGAAGCCGGCTGGACGATCCTCGACTACCTCGACTGCGTCCTCCACGTCTTCACGCCGGAGGCACGCGAGCGCTACGGCCTCGAGGAGCTTTGGCGCGACGCGCCCCGGCTGGAGCTCGACTTCGAAGCTCCGGAAGCCTCCTCTGCGGCTATGTGACGAAATAACGTCCGGGCGGCCCCATACGGTGCCGCGCAATGAGTGGGTTCAGGCGTTCGCTGTTCGGCTACCGGCGCACGGAAGTGGAAGATGCAATTTCCCTCCGCGACGCCCGCATCCTCGGACTCGAGCTGACGTCCGACTCCCGGCGCGAGAAGCTCGACGAGCTGGAAGGGGAGACCCAGGTCCTCTCCGGCATGGTGCTCGAGCGCGAGCGTGAGATCAGGGTCCTGGGCCAGCGGCTGCGCGAGGCCAACGAGTGCCACGACCGCAGCATTGCCTCGCTCGACGCGATCACTTCCCGGCTCGAGGAGCTGGAGGCGCAGGCGCGGGGCCAGGCGACCCGGATCCGGATGAAGGCCTTGCGCGAGGCGGTCGAGGTGAGCAAGAAGGTGAAGGCGCTGACCGACGCGGAGCCGGTTTTGCAAATGACTGAGCAGGTGCCGGCACCCGGAGCCGAAGACGAGGGCCTCTACGCGGGCCGCGTCAAGCTCGAGATCGGCCCGCTCGACGACTTCTCTCAGCTGGTCGGCTTCGAGGATGCGGTCGGCCAGATCGGCGCCTCAGAGATCTCGGTCGAGCGCTTCTCCGAGGGCCGCGCCACCTTTTCTATGAGTCTCGACCAGCCAACCGATCTGGTGCGGGAACTCGAGGAGCTCTCGAACCTCGACTTCAAGGTTCGCCACACCGCTCCGGACAACCTGATCCTCGACGTCGACGAGGATCAGGGCCCGGAGCAACGCGCCGCCTAGCACCGCTAAACTGACCCCCATGTATGGGGCTGTAGCTCAGCTGGAAGAGCGCATCGCTGGCAGCGATGAGGTCAGGGGTTCGAGCCCCCTCAGCTCCACTGCCGTCTTCTGCCCACCAGCTGGGCGGCGCCGGCTGTACCTGACGCAGCTCTAGCCGCCTCCCCTCATCGAGTCGTTGCGCCCGCGCGTGGCGCTGCCGTGGGCGAAACCAGAAGTACCGGAATGCGCATGTCGCGGGATCTATTCTGGCGCTTGAGTTCTTCTCTATGGACCTTGGGCCGAGAGCCCAATTCCCTGCGCTAGATGCCCCGGCGCGACGACCCCCAGATCGGCCTCGGGACGGCCATCCGCACCCTCCGCCAGGAAAAGGAGCTGAGCCAGGAGACGCTCGGCAACGAGGCCGGAATCCACCCGACCTGGATCTCCCACATCGAGTCCGGCCGGATCAACCCGACCTGGGGGAACGTGCGCCGCATCGCAGGAGGTTTGGACGTGCCGCTGGAGCAGCTCGCGGCCCTCGCCGAGAAGTTCGAGCGCGAACACGCAGCCGAGTCGTCGAAGCGCTGAGGACCTCAACCAAGCGGCGCTCGCTGCCGATGTTCTCGGGGATGAGCGCCGCGAACGAGCATGTCTTCAGCCACGGCATGCGGGATACGCGCGCGACGCTTGCGCTTTGGAGCGAACGGCCATGGCAGGTTTTGCGGGGCTGGCTGGCGCTCAGCGTGGCGATCGCGCTGGCGCTGCTGACGGCGACCTGGGCCGTGGCGGGACTGCTGACGCCGGACCTGACGCCGGTCCACATCGCCGGCCTCACCTACCCGAGCGAACCCGGCGACCTGCTGCCGATCCTCTGGCGCAACTCGCTCGTCCTCGCCCTCCACGGCACCGCCTGCGTCGCCGGCTTCATCGCCGGCGCCTCGATGCCGATCGCTGCCGCGCAGCGAACCGGATTCTCCCGCTGGATCCACGTCAAGGCTGGGGAGTTCGCGATCCTCTTCGTCTGCGCGGTGACCCTCTTCTCGCTCTCGACCCAGGCGCTCTTCCTCGGCTTCCAGGGCTCCTCGATCGCCTACCAGCTGCAGATCTCCCGCCTCGAGCTGATCCTCAGCGTGCTCCCGCACGCGCTCCCCGAGCTGACCGCGCTCTTCCTGCCGCTTGCCGCCTGGCTGATCGCCAGCCGCCGTGGCGAGTGGAACCAGCTCCTGGCCGCGACCTTCATTACCGTCGCCCTGGCGATTCCCGCCCTCGTCATCGCGGCGACGATCGAGGTCTACGTCTGGCCCCACATCCTGCGGGATCTCTCCTCGGTCACCTACTCCTACCCGGGCTGACGCGTCGCCGCGGGCGGCCCTCGTAAGATCGCACCCGCGATGGCGGGTTACGAGCCGAAAGAGATCGAGCGCAAGTGGCAGCGGGTCTGGGCCGAGGAGAAGACCTGGGAGGTTGCAAACCCGGGGCAGCCCGGATTCGATGCTGCGAAGCCGAAGTCCTACGTGCTGGAGATGTTGCCCTACCCCTCCGGCGAGCCCCACGTCGGGCACCTCAAGTGTTACGCGGTCGGCGACGCGATCGCCCACTTCCGCCGCCGCCACGGTTTCGAGGTGATCCACCCGATGGGCTACGACTCCTTCGGGCTGCCGGCGGAGAACAACGCGATCAAAACCGGCGAGCCGCCGCGGGTGGCGACCGAGCGCTCGATCGAGTCCTTCCGGCGCCAGTTCCGTGAGTGGGGGATCTCGATCGACTGGTCGCGTGAACTGGCGACCCACACCCCCGAGTACTACCGCTGGACCCAGTGGATCTTCCTGCAGCTGTTCGAGAGGGGGCTTGCCTACCGGACCGAGGCGCCGGTCCAGTGGTGCCCGAAAGACGCGACCGTCCTGGCCAACGAGCAGGTCGTCGACGGACGCTGCGAGCGCTGCGGCACCGAGGTCGTGCAGCGCAACCTCGAGCAGTGGTTCTTCCGCATCACCGAGTACGCCGACCGCCTGCTGGAGGACTTCGGTGCGCTTGAGTCCTGGCCCGAGCACGTGATCACGATGCAGCGCAACTGGATCGGCCGTTCCGAAGGCGCGCAGGTTGTCTTCCGCTGCGAGGAGGTCGACCTCGACTTCCCGGTCTTCACCACCCGTCCCGACACCCTCTTCGGCGCCACCTTCTTCGTCCTCGCGCCCGAGCATCCGGAGCTGGAGCGCCTGGTCGCGGGAACCGGCGCCGAGGAGGCGGTGCGCGAGTACGTCAACCGCGTCGGCCGCGAGTCGGCGGAGGAACGCGGGGCCGAGGACCGCGAGAAGACCGGGGTGCCGCTGGGGCGGTCGGTTGTCAACCCCGTCAACGGCGAGGAGATCCCGATGTTCGTTGCCGACTACGTGCTGATGGAGTACGGGACCGGCGCGATCATGGCAGTGCCGGGGCATGACTCGCGCGACTACGAATTCGCCCAGAAGTTCGGGCTGCCGGTCAAACGCGTGATCGAGGGTAGCCACGAGGAGGAGGAGGAGCGGGACGACGCGGGCCTGCCGTACGCGGGCGACGGGCCGATGGTCGGCTCCGGCCGCTTCGACGGGAAGAACAACCGCGAGGCATATGAGGAGATCGTCGCCTGGCTCGAGGGCGAGGGGCGCGGCAAGCCGGCGGTCAACTACCGCCTGCGCGACTGGCTGGTCTCGCGCCAGCGCTACTGGGGGGCGCCGATCCCGGTGGTCTACTGCGAGAAGTGCGGCATCGTGCCGGTGCCCGAGGAGCAGCTGCCGGTCGAGCTGCCGGAGATCGAGGACTACGCTCCGCAGGGCAAGAGCCCGCTGGCGGCAGCTGAGGACTGGGTCGCGGCCGAGTGCCCGCGCTGCGGTGCCGCCGCCCGGCGGGAGACCGACACGATGGACACCTTCGTCGACTCCTCCTGGTATTTCCTGCGCTACCTCGACGCCCGGAACAAGGACGCTGCATGGGAGCGGGGGGCGGCCGACCACTGGATGCCGGTCGACCAGTACATCGGCGGCGTCGAGCACGCGATCCTGCACCTGATGTACGCGCGCTTCTTCACCAAGGCGCTGGCGGATCTCGGCCACGTCGGCGTCCAGGAGCCGTTCGCCAACCTCTTCACCCAGGGGATGATCACCCGCGACGGGGCGAAGATGTCGAAGTCGAAGGGCAACACGGTCAGCCCCGGCGATTACGTCGAGCGCTACGGCGCCGACACCGCCCGCACCTACGTCTGCTTCATGGGCCCGCCCGAGCGCGGCGGCGACTGGACCGACGAGGGCGTCGAGGGGGTCAACCGCTTCCTCTCGCGGCTCTGGCGGCTCTGCGAGGAGGCCGAGGAGCGCACCGAAGCGGGAGAGCCGGCCCCTGCGGCCGGCGCTGAGGCGCACGAGCTGCTGGCGAAGGCCCACTGGGCGATCGACAAGGCAACCCGGGACTTCCAGCGGGGTTTCCAGTTCAACACCGTGATCTCGGCGGTGATGGAGCTGGTCAACGACACCTACCGGCTCAAGGACAACCTTTACGGAACGCCCGGGGGCGGGGGGGTGGTGCGCTTCGCGACCGCGACCGCGGCGTCGCTGATCTTCCCCTTCGCACCGCACCTCGGCAGCGAGGTCTACGAGCGGCTGGCCGGCGGCCGGGTCTGGGAGCAGCCCTGGCCGCAGGCCGATCCCGAACTTCTGTCCAGCGACACGGTGACCCTTGTGGTTCAGGTGAACGGCAAGCTGCGCGACCGGATCGAGGCGCCGGCGGAGGCGCCGAAGGAGGAGCTGCTGCGTCTGGCCCGCGCGAGTGACAAGGTGACCAAGCACCTCGACGGCGGAGAAATAGTCAAGGAAATTGTAGTTCCGGGCAAGCTGGTCAACCTGGTGGTTCGGTAGCGCCCTTCGCGGGCGCGTTCGCTTCTGCTAGAAAGCCGCGAAATGCTGGTCAGGAGATTGAACGAAGCCGCCGTCGAGGAGTGGCACCGACTCCGCGCCCATGTCCTCATGGACGCAGGCGAACTCGGCTCGCGCAACCTCTCCGTCACCTGGGTGACGGTGCCCGGCGGCACCAGGCAGACGCTGCACTCCTCCGGCGAGGCCGAGCAGGCCTATGTGGTCGTCCGCGGAAGCGGCACGATGTCGGTGGCCGGCGACACGCAGGAGGTCGCCGAGGGCGACCTGATCCTCGTCCCGCCCGCGACCGAGCACTCGATCGGTAACGAGGGTGCGGGAGAGCTCGCCTGCGTCTCGATCCAGTCGCCGCCGGTAGCCGCGGCGGAGCTGTACAGCGACCAGCTCGCCGAGGTCGCGGGATATGACGACGATGATGATTACTGAGGCGCGGAGAGCGGCGCATTTCGGCGTCCTCGGTCGCTCGCGTGCAGAGCACGCCACGCTCCCTGCGTCCTTGAACTGCTTGCTCTCCACACCTCAGTAAGAGGTCTGTTGCAGAAATTTTCATTTTTGCGTGCCACGCGTGCGCTCAGTCTCGGCAGCATCGATGGGGATGCCGGAGATGAGTCGGAGCCAGGTGGTCGTGTACGCGGCGGTGGCAGTGGCGCTGCTGCTGGTGGGGGCTCGGGCGATCAGAGGAGAGGGAGCGGCTGAAAGCTCGTTTGCCGCGGCTAGCGGCGGCGGCGGCAGCAGCTTCTCGATCGGCGGCTCGGGTGGCGAGGTGGTCGTCGACGTCACCGGCGCCGTTCGCGACCCCGGCGTCTACCGGATGCCGGCGGGGAGCCGGGTGAACGACGCCGTGACCAGGGCCGGGGGCGCGGCGCCGGGAGCGGAGCTGGAAGCGATCAACCTGGCGGCGCGGCTGGCCGACGGGCAGCAGGTGGTGGTGCCGAAACGGGTGCCGGGAGGCGCTGCGGTCGCCGGGGCCGCGGGGGCGGAAGAAGGGCCCATCAGCCTCGGCACGGCAACCGCCGAGCAGCTGGAAGAGATCGAGGGGATCGGCCCCGTGACGGCGGGCGACATCGTTGAGTTCCGCGACGAACACGGCGGACTCTCCTCGATCGACCAGCTCGACCAGGTACCCGGCATCGGTCCGGCGACGATGGAGTCGCTGAGGGCCCGGCTGCAGCCGTAGGCCGTCGTGCGCTCGCCGCGCCTGCCGTTGCCGGTCCTGATCGGGATCGCCATCCTCCTCCTGATCGCGCTCGGGAAGAGCGGCGAGCTCCGCGCGCGGGGATCCGAGGGCCTAGGCCGGGGGATGCCGGCGCGGGAGGCGGCGCTGGCGCGGGGCTTCGTGCTCGGCGAAGACGAGGGGATCGACGCGAAGACCGAGGAAGACTTCCGCCGCGCCGGGCTCAGCCACCTGCTCGCGGTCTCCGGCCAGAACGTCACCTTGCTGGCGCTGCTGGCGATGCCGCTGCTGGGAGCGCTGGGGGTCCCGCTGCGGGAGCGGCTGGTCTGGGTGCTGGCCCTGATCGCCGTCTACGTCCCGGTCGCCGGCGCCGGCCCCTCGATCCAGCGGGCGGGGGTAATGGGCGCACTCGGCCTGCTGGCGACGCTGGGCGGCCGCCGCACCTCGCGCCTCTACGCGCTGGCGCTGGCGGCGGCGGTGACGCTGGCGATCGACCCTTCGATCGCCGGCGACGTCGGCTGGCAGCTCAGCTTTGCGGCCGTGCTCGGGATCCTGCTGCTGGCTTCACCGCTTCGGGAGCGCCTGCTCGGGTTGCTCGGCCGCGGGCGCTGGCGGCGGGCGCTGGCCGAGGGGCTCGCAGCGACCGTCGCCGCGACCCTGGCGACGGCGCCGCTGATCGCCTTCCACTTCGAAACGCTTTCGACGACCACGCTGGTCGCCAACGTGCTGGCGCTGCCGGCGGTGGCGCCGGCGATGTGGCTCGGGATGTGCGGCGCCTGCCTCGCCCAGCTGCCGGGAGTACCGCTGGAGCCGCTGAACGGGCTCGACGCCCTGCTCCTCGCCTATGTCGCCCAGGTGGCCGAGTGGTGCGCTGCCCCTGGCTGGGCCGAGCTGGAGGTGCATCTGGACGCCGCCGGCCTGATCCTCGCCTACCTGGGGCTCGGAGCCGGGTTGTTCGTTTGCCGGCGCCGGCCGCGTCTGGCGGTGGCCCTTGCCGCCATCGGACTTGCCTGCCGGCTGCCGCTGCCATGGCCCGGCGGAGCGGCTGCGGATCCGCCGGCGCGGGGCCTGCGGGTCGAGGTGCTGGACGTCGGCCAGGGTGATGCGATCCTCTTCCGGCCGGCCGCTGCCCCCGCCGTCCTGGTCGACGGCGGACCGCCCGGAGACGGGCTGGCCCGCAAGCTGTCGGAGGCCGGGGTGGACCGCCTCGGCGCGGCCATCGTCACCCACGACCAGTCCGACCATGCCGGTGGGATCGAAGAGCTGCTGGGGTCGCTGCCTGTCGAACGGCTGCTGTTCGCCAGGGTCCACCGCGGGCTGCTGGCGCGAGCCGCTGCAGCCGGAGCAGATTCGCAGCGGATCGCGGAGGGAAGCGAGCTGCGCGCCGGCGGGCTGCGGCTGCGCGTTCTCTGGCCGCCGCCGGAGTTGCTGGGCGCCTCCAGTCGCGGCGAAGACCCGAACCAGCTGGCGCTGGTCATGGAGGCACGCTGGCGCGACTTCAGCATGCTGCTTACGGCCGACGCCGAGGCCGAGTCGGTGCCGATCGAACCAGGACCGATCGACGTCCTCAAGGTTGCCCATCACGGCAGCGACGACGCCGGCCTCGGCCCTCTGCTTGAGCGAACGCGCCCCCGTCTCGCGGTGATTTCGGTCGGCGAGGGGAATCCATATGGCCACCCGACACCCGGCACGCTAGGGACGCTCCGCAGCCACGGCGTGCCGACGCTGCGCACCGACGAACGGGGCGACATCACGATCGATGTGGATCCGCATTCGATGCGGGTGGACAGATGACCGAATCGATAGTCGAGGAAGCCGATCTAATCGCTCGCGTCACCCTCGCCGGTGCCGATGCACGAACTGGTGCCCCCTCGCTTCCAAACCAGGATCTTCGGCCCGCTGCGTCGGCTCAGCTTCGCCGGCGAAGGCCTGCCGGAACGGATGCGCAGCACCGCCTTCGCCTTCCTCGGGCTGACCGCGGCCGCCGGTCTGGCACTGGTCGCGATCTTCGCCCAGCTCAGCTTTCCCCTCCTTTCGCCGGCACCGCTGCCGGGTGAACCGGCCGAGGACAGCGCCGTCGCCAAGGCGGTGGCGCTCGGCCATGGGCCGGGCTACTTCGAGGATGCGACCGCGGGTGTGACCAGCTGGCGAGAGCGCACCCTCGCCAGCGGAGGGGGCAGCGCCGCTGACGGTCGCAGCTCTAGGCAGTCCGCAGAGCCCGAAGCGGCTGCGCCTGCGGCGCCGACCGCTGCCGAGCCAGGGGGAGGAGCCTCAGGCGGCGAGGCAGTCGAAACGACGGCCTCGAGCCCGGCTCCCGCCCCAGCTCCGCCGTCGCAGCCGGCGCCGGACGAAGGCGGGGCAACTGCCCCGCCGGACCCCGCACCGACTTCGAAGCCCACTCCGGTAGCGCCCCGACCCGCCGCACCGACGCCCGCGCCGTCGCCTGGCAACTCGCACTCCTCAGCCGCGGCCGCCCATGCCAGCGATCGCGGGGTCGAAGCGTCGTCGAAGTCGAGTCCGGCATCGAGCACCTCCGGCGCCACCACCAGCGGGACCGGTCCCGCCCCGGAAGCCTCGCCGGGCAACGGCAACGGCAAAGCCCTCGGCCACAGCAAATAGGCGCCGCGCGCGAGCCGCGGCGTATCTAGACTCGCCCCGATGGCCGAGGAGATGAAGCCGCTTTACCTGATCGCGGGCAGCGACGGGGCAAAAATCGACGCCACCCGGTCCCGGCTGCGGGCGCGGGCCGAGCGCGAGGGTGGCACGGCGGCGCTGGAGGTCTTCGAGACCGCGGAGGGCAGGGGGATGCCCGACCACGAGGCGCTGCTGGCGGCGATCCCGGCGATGTCGCTGATGGACTCTCGTCGCTACCTGCTCGCCGACGGGATCGAGCGCTGGCGCGACAAGCAGCTCGAGCCGGTGATCGCGGCACTGGCCGAGCTGCCGCCTGACCTGACCCTGGTCTTGATCTGCCGCGACAAGCCGGCGGCGAAGCTGCTGAAAGCGGTGAAGGCCGCAGGGGGAGAGGTGCACGAATTCGAGGCGCCGAAGGCCCGGGAGATGCCGCGGGTGCTCGTCGGCGAAGCCCAGCGGCTCGGCTTTCGCCTCGACCAGCCGGCGGCACGGATGCTGGTCGAGCGGATGGGGGCCAACCCGGTGCGGCTCCGCAACGAGCTTGAGCGTCTCGCGCTTTGGGCGGGGGACGGGGGAACCGTGAGCGCCGCCGACCTGACCGAGATGATCGCCGACACCTCCGAAGCCGCCGTCTGGTCGCTCTCCGACGCGCTGATCGAAGGCGACGCCGCGGCGGCGCTGCGGATCGGGGAGCGGCTGATCGGGCAGGGGGAGAACGTCACCGGGCTGATCTACGGCCTCGCGTCGCGGCTGCGCAGCGCCTGTGCCGCCGCGGCCCAGCTGGAAGAGGGGATCCCGCCCCAGCAGGTCGAGTCCTCGCTGAAGATGCACCCCTACGCGGCGAAGCAGCTGGTCAAGCGCCTGCAGGGCACCGATCTCGCGGGCCTGCGGTCGGCTACCGAGACCCTCGCCGACCTCGAGCTCTGGTGCCGCGGAGGCGCCGACTACGGAGACGAGCTCGCGTTCACGCTGGCTTTGCGCAGGGCAGCGGCGGGCGCCGCTTGATCAGGAGGTGGAGCCGGAGGCGATTCGCGCGGCTTTGGCCTTCTTGCGCGCTCCGGTATTGCGGTGGAGAGCGCCCTTCTGCACGGCCTTGTCGATCTTCGAGACGAGATCGCGCTGCTCGCTGGCGATGTTGTCGGCATCGCCTGACTCCACCGCGCTTTCGAGGCGGCGGAAGTGCGTCTTCACCGTGCTCGTGAGCAGGCGGTTCTCGGTCCGCTCGCGCTCGCTGCGGAGTATCCGCTTCTTCTGTGAGGCTATGTTGGCCATGTCAAGTTCCCGAGCGGGCGCCTTGCCGGCTCCGGGCGGCCGCCGACTATAGCGATTGAGACGAAGCTTGGAGACGCCCAGGGCACCTGACACCCCGAACCCCGACGAGCGGCCGATCGACGCCGAGGCGGCCGCCCTCGCCTCCGATGTCGGGGTCCGCGAGGCCGAGGGGTTCGAACCGGGCGAGGAATTCGGCGCCGACCCTGCGCCCGGCAAGCAGGGCGGGCGGCTGGCCCGCTCCACCGCCTTCTTCTCGATCGCGACCGCTGCCTCGCGCGTCGCCGGCCTCGGGCGCGAAGTCGTCGCCGCCGGCTACTACGGGATCAGCGGGCCGATGTCGGCCTTCACGATCGCCTTCCAGGTCCCGAACCTGATCCGCGCCCTCTTCGCCGACGCGGCCCTGCAGCCGGCTTTCGTCCCCGTCTTCACCGAACTGCTCGGCAAGAAGGCGTACAAGGAGGCGTTCCGGCTCGCCTCGACGATGCTGCTGCTGGTGACGATGGTGCTGGGCGCGATCACCGCCCTCTTCGTCCTCCTGGCGCCGGTGGTGATGCCGCTCTTCGCGCCCGGCTTCAAAGACAACCCGCTGCTGCTCGACCTCACCGTCGCTCTCTCGCAGGTCCTCTTCCCGATCCTGGTCCTGCTCGGGGTCAGCGGCATCGTCGTCGGCATCCTCAACAGCTACGACCGCTTCGGCGCCTTCGCGATCGCGCCGCTGTTCTGGAACCTGACGATCATCCTCGTCCTCGTCGTCCTCGAGCCGATGTTCCACGGGCAGGACCGGATCTACGCCTACGCGATCGGGATCCTCGCCGGAACGCTCGTGCAGCTGCTGATCCCGGCCTGGGACCTGCGCCACACCCCCTACCGGTTCAGCTTCAGCTTCGACTGGCGTCATCCGGGGGTGCGGCGGGTGCTGGTGCTGATGCTGCCGGTGACGATCAGCCTCGGCCTGATCAACTTCAACCTGCTGATCAACAGCTTCTTCGGCAGCCTCGTCTCCGACCAGGCGCCGGCGGCGATCGACAAAGCCTTCCGCATCTATCAGCTGCCGCAGGGGATCTTCTCGGTGGCGATCGCGACGGTCCTCTTTCCGACCCTGGCGCGGTTCGCCAACGCCGGCGAGATCGAGAACCTGCGGGCGACGATGGCGAATGGGATGCGCCAGATCCTCTTCGTCCTGGTGCCGGCTGCGGCTGCGATCCTCGCCCTCTCGGAGCCGATGATCCGGCTCATCTACCAGCGCGGGGAGTTCGATCCTGGGCAGACCGCCGTGGTTGCGACCGCGCTCTTCTGGTTCGCGTTCTCGCTGCCGACCAATGGCCTCTATTTGCTGCAGACGCGCACCTTCTTCAGCCTGCAGAAACCGTGGCAGGCTACGGCCCTGGCGGTGATCGACCTCGTCGTCTCGGCCGTGGCGGCGCTGGCACTCTACGAGCCGTTCGGCGTCGGCGGGATCGTCGCCGGGACCGGGATCGGGACGACCGCCGCCGTGGTCGCCCAGGCAGTGATCCTGCGTCGCCGGTTCGGCGGTCTGGAGCTGCGACGGCTGTTCTCGACCGCGGCGCGGATCACGGTCGCAGCCGCCGCCCTGGCGGGAGTGGGGTACATGGTCTGGGACGTGCTTGACGAAGCACTCGGACGCGGGCTGGTGGGCCAGATCGTCTCCCTCAGCGTGGGTTTAGGGGCCGGGCTTGCCATCTACCTCTCGGTGGCGAAACTCCTGCGCGTCGCCGAGCTGGAGCAGATGAGCCGGCTGCTGCTGCGGCGGGGCCGCTAGCGGCGGATGCTCGACCTCGGGCGGTACCTGCTGGGGGTCGCCGAGATCCTGCTGCTGGGCGGGTTCGCTTGGGTCGGCGGAACCGCGGTGCGTGCGTGCCTGCTGCCGCGCTTCGAGGGGGCGCCTGCGCACCTCGTTAGTGCGGTGGTGGCGCTGGCGTTGCTGATCTGGTCGGCGGAGCTGCTCGGGAGCCTTGGTGCGCTCGACCCGGTGCCGTACTTGTTCGTCGTCGCTGCTGCTGGGCTCGCTCTCTGGAAACTCCTTCCGCGGCCGTCCGAGGGGGAGGGGGGGCGCTCCCACCCTCCTCAGCAAGTAAGGGTGGGAGCGCCCCCCCTCCCGACGCTGGTAGCGCTACTGGTTGCGGCGGTGGCGGTCGTCAAGTTCGCTTTGGAAGCGAAGACGAAGCTCTCGACGGGGATGACCGGGTTCGACAGCACGTGGTACCACGGACCCTTTGCGGCCGGGTTCTTCCAGAGCGGGGACACCTGGGACCTGCACTACATCGCTCCGCAGTTCCTGGCCTGGTTCTATCCCGCCAACGGTGAAATTTTCCACGCGGCCGGGATGCTGGCCTTCGGGAGGGACGTGCTCTCGCCGCTGCTGAACCTCGGGTGGTTCGTGGGGTGTTTGGTGGCGTGCTGGTGTATCGGGCGCCCGTTCCGGGTGGCACCGTGGTCGCTGGCGCTGGGTGCGGTGGCGCTCAGCGTGCCGGCGCTGGCGGACCAGGCCGGGGAGGCGAGGAACGACATCGTCGGGATCTTCTTCCTGCTGGCCGCGGTGGCGATCGCCCTCAACGCGGCTGTGTCACAGCTTCGTGAACCGATTTCTCCCCGCATACCGGGGACGCCAGGCCCAGGGTGGGGGCAGGGTCCCTGCGTGGTCGTGGGCCTGGCGGCGGGTTTGGCGGCCGGGACGAAGCTGAACTTCCTCTTGCCCGCGGTGGTGCTGGTGCTCGGCTTGGGGTTGGTGGCACCGCGCGGCTTAAAAGGCCGTGCGGTTGGATTCGGCGCCTTGGCTGCTCTCGCCGGCGGCGGCTACTGGTACCTCCGCAACCTCGTCCACAGCGGCAATCCGCTGCCCTGGATCCACCATCTCGGCCCGATCGACGTCCCGGCTCCCGAACAGGCCCTCGGCGGCCGCGAAGCCCACTCCGTCCTCGGCTACCTCACCGACGGAGATGTCTGGTCCGCCTGGTTCCTCCCCGGCCTCCACAGCGGCCTCTGGCTCCTCTGGCCACTCCTGTTGATCGCAGCCTTTGCGGGCCTCCTCCTCGCGATCGTGCCGCTGCTCCACCGCCGACGGGACGAAAACGGTCCATATAGGACCGAAATCGGCCCGTCGGCCGCTTTGGCGGTGGCGGGCGCGGTGGGGCTGGCGACCGCGTTGGCGTGGCTCGTCGCGCCCACGTCAGCCTCGGGGCCAGGCGGGATGCCGCGTGGCTTCGAGTCGGGCCTGCGCTACCTAGCCCCGGCACTCGTCCTCGGCCTGGCGTTGCTTCCCACGGTCTGGCCTCAGCGGCTTCGGTTCGAGCGCGAGGGGCACCCCTCGAACGGGCGGATACTCAAAATGCCGGGCTCATTAGCCCGGCATTTGTCCGGGCGAGGGGTGCCCGTTGCGCTCCTCACCGCGCTCATGCTGGCGGTAGTCATCGGCTACCCGATCCAGCGCCACTACCTCGAGTCCCGCTACAAGGCCCCCACCTTCACCGCCCCCGGCCTCAACGCCGCCTTCGCCTGGTCCCGAGACATCACCGGCGCTCGCATCGCCACCACCAGCACCCGCCAGTACCCCCTCTTCGGCACCGACCTCTCCAACCAAGTCCAGTACCTCGGCATCGAGCAACCCCACGGCGGCTTCAAACCCCCCGCCAACTGCCGGCAATACCTCCAGCTCCTCAAAGAAGGTGACTACGACTACGTCATAGCCACCCGCGACCGCGAGGAACCCGGCAAGCCTTCATACCCACCCTCGGCCAAGTGGACCGAAGCCGCCGGAGGAAAAGCCCTCTTACGCAAGCCCCCAGCGGTCGTCTTCGAATTGCCGACCCACCTTCGTCCCTCTGCGTGTAGCTAAACCGTTCCTCTGGCGGGTGGCGCGGGCGCCGGGGGTGCTGAGCATCCAGCGCAGGCACCCCCGAACAGCCCGCGACGGGTCCCGCCAGCCAGAACGCTCCGTCCCTCATACTCCCCACCCGCGCCCATGGACCACATCCGAAACTTCTCGATCATCGCCCACATCGACCACGGCAAGTCCACCCTGGCCGACCGCATCCTCGAGCTGACCGGCGCCGTCGATCCGAAGAAAATGCAGGCGCAGCTGCTCGACTCGATGGACCTCGAGCGCGAGCGCGGGATCACGATCAAGGCCCAGGCGGTGCGGGTGGAGTACACCGCCAGGAACGGCGAGACCTACCACCTGCACCTGATCGACACGCCGGGCCACGTCGACTTCTCCTACGAGGTCTCGCGCAGTCTCGCCGCCTGCGAGGGCGCCCTGCTCGTGGTCGACGCCGCCCAGGGGGTCGAGGCGCAGACCGTCGCCAACACCTACCTGGCGATCGAGAACGGGCTCGAGCTGATCCCGGTGATCAACAAGGTCGACCTCCCCGGCGCCGAGCCGGAGCGGGTTGCGCAGGAGATCGCCGATCTGCTCGGCGGCGACCCCGAGGAAGCGCTGCCGATCTCGGCCAAGACCGGGGAGGGGGTGCTGGAGGTCCTGGAGGCGATCGTCGAGCGGATCCCGGCGCCCCGCGGCAAGCCCGAGGCGCCGACCCGCGCCCTCATCTTCGACTCCGAGTTCGACCCGTACCGCGGAGTCATCGCCTACGTGCGGATGGTCGACGGCTCCTTCGGCAAGGGCGACCGGATCCTGGCGATGCAGAACGGGACGCAGGCCGACATCGACGACATCGGCTTCTTCAGGCCGACGATGGTCGGGGTCGAGGGGATGGACGCGGGCGACGTCGGCTACCTGATCACCGGGATCAAGGACGTGACCAAGCTGCGGGTCGGCGACACCCTGACCACGCAGGGCAACCCCGCCGGCGAGCCGCTGGAGGGCTACCGCGAGGTGCGGCCGATGGTCTTCTGCGGCCTCTTCCCGATCGACACCGACCGCTACGAAGACCTCCGCGACGCGCTCGAGAAGCTGTCGCTGAACGACGCCGCCCTCTCGTGGGAGCCGGAGACCTCCGAGGCGCTTGGGTTCGGCTTCCGCTGCGGCTTCCTCGGCCTCCTCCACATGGAGATCGTGCGCGAGCGGCTGGAGCGCGAGTACGACCTCGACCTGCTGGCGACGACGCCGAACGTGCGCTACCTCGTCAATCTCACCAGCGGCGAGGTCAAGGAGGTGCACAGCCCGACCGAGATGCCCGACCCGGGCACGATCGAGTCGATCGAAGAGCCCTACATCCGCGCCACGATCATCTGCCCGAAAGAACAGGTCGGGGCGGTGATGGAGCTCTGCCAGCAGCGCCGCGGCACCCACGTCGACATGCACTTCCTCAGCCCGCAGCGGGTGCAGATCCGCTACGACCTGCCGCTGGCGGAAATCGTCCTCGACTTCTTCGACCTCCTCAAGAGCTCCACCCGCGGCTACGCCTCGCTCGACTACGAGCCGATCGGCAACCGCGTCTCCGACCTGGTCAAAGTCGACATCCTCCTCGCCGGCGACCGCGTCGACGCGCTCTCGATCATCGTCTTCCGCGACTTCGCCTACGACCAGGGGAGGCGCCTGGTCGGCCGGCTGCGGAAGACGATCCCGCGCCAGCTCTTCGACGTCCCGGTCCAGGCCGCGGTCGGCTCCAACATCCTCGCCCGTGAGACCGTCAAGGCCCTGCGCAAGGACGTCACGGCAAAGCTCTACGGCGGCGACGTCACCCGCAAGAACAAGCTGCTGAAGAAGCAGAAAGCGGGGAAGAAGCGGATGAAGTCGGTGGGCCGCGTCGAAGTGCCGCAGGAGGCGTTCCTGGCGGTGCTCGAGATCGACGAGTAGCGGCACAGCAAGCGGCCGCGCTTTTGGCCAGGCGGCCAGTTAGAGTGCCCCGCCATGGCTCTCAAAACTGATGCAGTTGGGAAGGAATGGCCCGGCACCACCTATCAGGTGGGACGGGAGAAGATCAAGGAGTACGCGAACGCGCTGGGGATCGACAACCCGGTCCACTTCGACGTCGACGCGGCCCGCGCGGCCGGCTTCCGCGATGTCGTCGCGCCGCCGATGTTCGCCGTCGTCTACAGCAGCCCAGCGGTTGCGCCGGCGATCCTCGACCCCGAGGTCGAGCTCAACTTCGCGGCGATGGTCCACGGCGGCCAGGCCTTCGAGTGGGTCGAGCCCGCCTGCTCGGGCGACGAGATCACGACCAGCAGCAAGTGCCTCTCGATCGAGGAGAAGGACGGCAAGGGCTTCTACGTGTTCGAGACCAACAGCGTCAACCAGGACGGGGCCGAGGTCGCCCGCGGCACCTGGACGCTGATCGTCAGGGGGGTATGAAGATGAGTTTGAACGCAGGCGACCAGATCCCGGAGCTGCGCGTGACCCCGGACAAGTACCTGCCCCACCGCTACGCGGGAGCCTCGGGGGATTTCAACCCGATTCACATCGACGACGAGTTCGCCAAAGCCGTCGGGCTGCCGCGCAACATCCTCCATGGCCTTTACTCGATGGGGCTGGTGGCCAAAGCCAACGCGGCGCTGGCCGGCGGCGATCCGCGGGCGCTGAAGCGGCTCTCGGTGCAGATGCGCGGGATGGGGGTGCCCGAGCAGGAGATCGTCGTCACCGGGACCGTCAAATCGAGTGACGGCAACCGGATCGTCGTCGACACCGTCGCCGCTCAGGGCGAGACCACCTTGATCAAGAACGCAGAGGCGGAGCTGGAGCTTTAGCGGTGGGGGAGGGGGCCGGGCATCCCTCTTCACTCGGAGCCTTTGAGATGCGTCGCCGGTCGGTCCGTGCTGCCGTAGCGGCAAAGTTCCGCAAAACGTTCGGAGGGGCACCCGGCCCCTCCCGGGCACGCTCGGCTGGTTCCTAGAATGGTGGGCGTGCTTTCCGAGCGGCAGGAGCTGATTCTTCGGTTGGTAGTCGAGGCCCACCAGGGTTCGGCGCGTCCGGTGCCTTCGAAGGAGGTGGCTGAGCGGCCGGAGGTGGGGTGGGGGCCGTCGACGGTGCGGGCGGAGCTGGCGGCGCTGGAGGCTGCCGGGTACCTGACCCATCCGCATACGTCTGCGGGGCGGGTGCCGACGGATGCCGGGTACCGGCGGTATGTCGATCTGATGGTGGAAGAAGGGCCGGTTCCGGTGGCGGACGTGGGGCTCGAGCTGACGCGGCTGCGGCGCGAGGTGGACGAGGCGATGCGGGAGACGACGGTGGCGCTGGCCCAGGTCACCGATCTGGTGGCGATGGCGACGGCGCCGCAGGCGAGCCTGACGGCGACGATCCACCGGGTCGAGGTCCTGCGCCTGCAGCCGAACAAGGTGGTCGTGATCGCGATCGCCTCTACCGGCGACGTCACCCGCCGCGTCTACGCATTCGATCGCCCGGTCGACAGCGGCCTCGTCGAGTGGGCCTCCAGCTACCTCAACGAGCGGCTCTCCGGCCTCGGCGTCGGGGCGCGGATGATCGCCTCCCGCCTCGCCGATCCCGAGCTGTCCGGCGTCGAGGCCGACTTCATCACCACCCTGGGCCGGACCTTCACCGATCTCGTCGCCGAAGAAGGCGGCGAGCTGTACCTAGAGGGGACCTCGCGTCTGCTCTCCGACGCCCACCTGCCCGACCTCCCCCGGGCCGACGAGCTGATGACCGCGCTGGAACGGCGTGCCGACGTGCTGCAGATGCTGCGCTCCTCGCTGGAGGAGCGCTCGGTCTTCTTCTGGATCGGCGGCGAGAACCCGCAACCGGAGCTGCGCTCGGTCAGCGTCGTCGGCGCCAACTACGGGCTCGGCCATCGCAACCTCGGCGCCGTCGGCGTCGTCGGCCCGCTGCGGATGGACTACGCGACCGCGATCGCCTCGGTCCGCCACGCGGCCCGGGAGCTCTCCCGCTACTTCGAGACCGTCTACAGCGACTAGGACATGCCCCGCGACTACTACGAGATCCTGGGAGTTTCCCGGGACGCAGGCGAGACCGAGATCAAGAAGTCCTTCCGCCGCCTGGCGCGGGAGCTTCACCCCGACGTCAATCAGGAGCCCGACGCCGAGGAGCGGTTCAAGGAGGCTGCGGAGGCCTACGAGGTCCTCTCCGACGCCGAGAGGCGGCGCATTTACGACGCCCACGGTCACGAGGGCCTGCGCTCCGGCGGCTTCGATCCCGGCGCCGGCTTCGGCTCGATCGACGACATCTTCCAGGCCTTCTTCGGGGGCGGCGGCTTCGGCTTCGGCGGGCGGCGTGGGCCGGCCGGCGGCGGCGACGTCGCGGTCACGGTCGAGGTCGAGCTGGCCGAGGTTGCGGCCGGGGTCCGCCGCGAGATCACCTACGACGTCGTCGCCCCTTGCGAGCACTGCCACGGCAACGGCGCCGAGCCGGGAACGCCGATCACGACCTGCGAGCGCTGCGGCGGCGCCGGCGAGCTGCGGCAGGTGACGCGGACGCCGTTCGGCCAGATGGTCCGCGCCACCGCCTGCGACAACTGCGGCGGCGCCGGGAAGATCCCCGAGCAGCCCTGCGAGACCTGCGGCGGCAGTGGCCGCACCCGGCAGAGCCGGACCAGCATGATCGAGGTGCCGGCCGGGATCGAAGACGGCCAGCGGATGCGGATCACCGGCGCCGGGCACGCCGGCGAAGCGGGCGCGCCCGCGGGCGACCTCTACGTCGAGGTCCGCGTCGCCGAGGACGAGCGATTCGAGCGCGACGGCTCGGACCTGATCAGCACGGTCTCGATCCCGGCGACCGAGGCGATGCTGGGGACCACGGTGAGCGTGCCGACGCTGGAGGGCGAGGAGGAGATCGAGGTCGAGCCGGGCACGCAACCGGGAACCGAAAAGCTGCTGCGCGGAGCAGGGCTTCCCCGCCTCAACGGCCGTCGCCGCGGCAGCCAGCGGGTGATCCTTGACGTCTTCGTCCCGACCAACCTCAGCGACGAGCAGCGCGAGATCGCCGAGCGCCTCGACGAGAGCCTCGAGGAGGACAACCTCGCCCCGCGGCACGGCGGGGGCATCTTCTCCCGCGTGCGGCGAGCCTTCGGTTGATCCGCCTCGCCGTCCGCTGCGCCCCCGAGCAGGCGGAGCTGGTCCTCGCCGAGCTGACGGTGCTGGCGCCGAACGGGGTCGAGGAGGAGCGCGGCCCCGGCTACGTCGAGTACGCGATCTACGGGGGCGAGGGGGAGCTGCCGGAGCTGGGGGATCTCGACGCGGCGATCGCCGGAGGTCGGGTGGAGGTCAGCGCGACCGAGGTCCCGGACGACTGGGCCGACCGCTGGCGGGACTTCCACAAGCCGCTGCTGGTCGCCGAGCGGTTGTGGCTGCGGCCTTCCTGGGAGCCCCCGCGAGAGGGGACGATCGACGTCGTGGTCGATCCCGGCCAGGCGTTCGGCACCGGCGCCCATCCGACCACGCGTCTGTGCCTCGAGTTCCTCTGCGAATTGGAGGCTGCGGGCGAAGCCGGTGCTCCTTTGGTCGACCTCGGCACTGGCTCCGGCGTCCTCGCGATCGCCGCCGCGAAGCTGGGCTGGCAGCCGATCCGCGCCTACGACCACGAGCCGGCGGCGACTGAGGCCGCCGCGGCCAACGCCGAGGCCAACGGAATCGAGCTGCACTTGGAGCGGATGAACCTGCGCGAGCGGCTGCCCGAGCTGGCGCCGACCGTCGTCGCCAACATGACGGCGCCGATCCTGAGGGCGGTGGCAGGGCAGATCGAGGCGCCGCCGGAGACGCTTGTCTGTTCCGGGATCCTGCCGCATGAGCTCGACGAGGTGGCCACGGCCTTCGCCGCCTCCCGCCTACGAGAGGTCGAGCGCCGCCGAGACGGCGATTGGGCTGCGCTGCTGCTCCGTCGCAACTGAGAGATAGGGTTCCCACCGATGCTCCTGGCGAACATCACCGACTACAGCGTGGGATTGTTCCTCCACATCCTGGCCGTGGTCCTGACCTTCGGGCCCACCTTCGGATACGGCTTCCTCTTCTCGGTGCTGCCCAAGTACCCACGGGCGGCGCCGGGGTTGATCAGAGGGATTCAGAAGATCGACCTCTACCTGATCACTCCAGGGATGGTCGTGATCCTGCTGGCCGGCATCTATCTGCTGGTTGAAGGCCCCTGGGAGAGCAGCGAACCCTTCATCACCGTGGGGTTCGTCGCGATCGTCGCTTTGTTCGGGCTCCAGCACGGGTTCTTCCGTCCTCAGGAGGCGAAGGCCAGGGAGCTGGCCGAACGAGACCTGAAGGCTGGAGACACCCTGAGCGCCGAGTTCGAAGCGGTGTCGCGGCGGCTTGGCACCGTCGGGCCGATCGCCGGGCTGATCGTCGTCGTAACGATCTTCTTCATGACCGTCAAGCCCTGACCCCTGTCCGCCGCGGCTCCACAGCTGAGCCCGACCCAGCCGATCGGGATGTTCGACTCCGGGGTTGGTGGGCTGACCGTGCTGCACGAGTGCCTGGTCTCGCTGTCGCAGGAGGACTTCCTCTACCTCGGGGACACGACGATGTTCCCCTACGGCGACAAGGACCCGGCGGAGCTGCGGCGGCGGATCGCGCGGATCGCCGAGCTGCTGCTCGACCGCGGCGCCAAGCTGCTGGTGATCGCCTGCAACACCGCTACCTCGGTCGGCCAGGAGGTCGCCCGCGAAATCGCCGGGGCGCGCGGGGTCGAGGTGGTGCCAGTGGTCGAGCCGCAGGCCGAGATCGCCGCCGCGATTACCGTCAACGCCCGGGTGGGGGTCCTGGCGACGCCGAACACGGTCGCGAGCGGTGCCTACCGGCAGGCGCTGGAGGCGATCGGCCGCGGGCTTGACGTGATCGAGGTCGCGGCGCCCGACCTCGCCTCGTTCATCCAGGACGGGGCGCTCTTCGACGAGGACACGATGGCGATGGCCCGCTCCTACTGCCTGCCGCTGCTGAAGGCCGAAGTCGACACCCTGATCCTCGGCTGCACCCACTACCCGCTGGTGGCGCCGATGCTGCAGCGGATCCTCGGCCGCGACGTGCGCCTGGTCAGCGGCGGCCACGCTGTTGCCGCGGCGGTCCAGCGGACGCTCGATGGGTCCGGCCTCGCTCGCGAGCCGTGCGGCGAGGGCAGCTACGACTTCCTCTGCACCGGCGACTGCAATGCCTTCCACGCGATCGGCACCCGCTTCCTGCAGATGCCGCTCGGAAATGTCGAGCAGGTCGAAATCTGAGTTCTGCGCCGAAGTTGGCGCAGAATCGGCACGTTCTGCGAGCCACGCGTGCGGCGAGACCCGGCAGGCTTCGCCGCATGCCAACTGGTGCGTCCGGCAATACCGTATATACTCATCCTGTGGCGAAGGTGATGATCTCCATTCCCGACAAGCTCCTGGAGCGCCTCGACCTCCGCGCCAAGGAGGCGGGGGAGAGCCGCAGTGGCTTTCTCCAACACCTCGTTGAGCGCGAGGTGGAGGTCTCCGAGCTGCGTCGGCGAGAGGAGCTCAACCGCCTGTGGGACGAGGTCCGGATCGAGGTTCCAGCGGATAGACCCGAGCTGCTGGACGTAGCGCAGCTGATCCGAGAAGACCGCAATTCTCACTAACTTGCTCCTTCTCGACGCAAGCGTTTGGGTGGCGGCAGGAATCTCTTCGCATCCCGCTCATGAAACCGCGTCACCGCTGGTACGCGGGGGAGTGTCGGTTGCCGCGCTCGACCTAACTCTGTATGAGGTGATCAACGCGGTTGCTAGGCAGTACCGCCAACCCGACCAGGCTCAGAAAATCGCGCGGGCACTTCTCCGTACCTGCGGAGAGGAATTGGCGCGGATGGATCACGCGCTTGGTGAGGAAGTCGTAAAAGTGGTCTCCGAGCATGGCCTCACGGCTTACGACGCCGCCTACGTGGCCGCGGCGCGCAGGAACGGCTGGCAGCTGGTCAGCCTCGACATGCGCGACCTCGTCTCAAAGGGCCTCGCGGTCACTCCCGACGCCGCCGTTTACCCTTAAGCCCGATGGCGGTTCTCGAACAGGTCCAGGACGACGTCAGGACGGCGATGAAAGCGCGCGACCGCGAGCGCGCGGCCGCCCTGCGGCTGATCGTCGACGTGCTGCAGCAGGACGCGAAGCTGGGAAAGGGCGACGAGGTGGCGGTCCTGCAGCGCGAGCGCAAGAAGAGGGTCGAGGCGGCCGAGGCCTATGAGAAGGCGGGGCGGGCCGAGCAGGCGAGCGCCGAGCGCTTCGAGGCGGGGCTGATCGAGGCCTACCTGCCCCAGCAGCTCTCCGACGAGGAGCTGGCGCAGCTGGTGGAGGCGGCGATCGCCGAGACCGGGGCCGGCGAGCAGCGGCAGATGGGCCAGGTGATGTCGGCGCTGATGCCGAAGGTCGGCGGTCGCGCCGACGGCAAGCGGGTCAGCGCCGTGGTGCGAGAGAAGCTGGGTGCCTGAGGCCTGTGGCCCGCCGGCAGCTGACCCTCGACAACAACGTCGCGGCCGAGCTGGCCGGCTCCGAGGACAGCGTGCTCCGCGCCCTGCGGGGAAAGCTGGAGGCGGACCTGCACCTGCGCGGCAACGTGCTGACGCTGGAGGGCGAGCCCGACGACGTCGCCGCCGCCGCGGTGGTGGTGGACGAGATGGTCGAGCTGATCGAGCAGGGGCACGACGTCGCCCCGGGGACGATCGAAGCGGTGACGGGTGCCCTTGATGCCGACGAGAGCCCGGCGGAGATCCTCGAGGACGTCGTCTGGCGCCACCGCAACACCAAGGTCGCGCCGAAGACGCTGAACCAGAAGCGCTACGTCGACTCGATCCGCCGCCACACGATCACCTTCGGGATCGGCCCCGCCGGCACGGGCAAGACCTTCCTCGCAGTGGCGATGGCGGCAGCGGCGCTTACCGAACGCAAGGTGCAGCGGATCATCCTCACCCGGCCCGCGGTCGAGGCCGGCGAGCGGCTCGGCTTCCTCCCCGGCGACATCCAGGCCAAGGTCGACCCATACCTGCGGCCGCTCTTCGACGCCCTCTTCGACATGCTCGACCCCGACCGGGTCAACGGCTACTTCGAGCGCAACGTGATCGAGGTGGCGCCGCTGGCGTTTATGAGGGGAAGGACCTTGAACGACTCCTTCGTGATCCTCGACGAGGCCCAGAACACGAGCCCGGAGCAGATGAAGATGTTCCTCACCCGGCTCGGCTTCAACTCGCGGATGGTGGTTACCGGGGACATCACCCAGATCGACCTGCCGACCGATCAGCGCTCGGGCCTGATCGCCGTCAGCGACATCCTCCGCGACGTCAAGGACATCTCCTTCGTCCGCTTCGGCGGCGAGGACGTCGTCCGCCACAAGCTGGTGCAGCGGATTGTCGCCGCCTACGACGCCCACGGCGCCCAAGACGCGCGCGCCGAACACGGGCCGACGCCGCGTTCGTGAGCGTCGACGTCGCCGACGTCCCGCCAGAGTTGCGCGATGCCGTTGCGGCCGCGCTGCGTGCGGCCGGCGTCAGCGAGGGGCACCTCGCGGTCGAGATCGTCGACGCGGAGCGGATCCGTGAGCTCAACAACCTGCACCGCGGGGTGGACGCGCCGACCGACGTTCTCGCCTTCCCGATCGACGAATCGGAGCCGGTAGCGGGCCCGCGCGAGCTCGGCGACGTCGCGATCTGCCCCGAGCACTGCTCCGACGTGACCGAGGCCGCGGTCCATGGCGTCCTCCACCTCTGCGGTCACGACCACGAGACCGACGACGGCGAGATGCTGGCCCTGCAGGCGAGCGTGCTCGACGGTCTGCGATGACCCGCTCGGGCTTTGTCGGCCTTGCCGGCCGCCCCAACGTCGGCAAGTCGACCCTGGTCAACGCCCTCGTCGGCTCCCACGTTGCGATCGTCTCCAGCCGGCCGCAGACGACGCGGCGGGCGATTCGCGGCGTCGCCACCGACCTCGAGGCCGGGCGCCAGCTCGTCCTCGTCGACCTGCCCGGCGTCCAGCGCCCTCGCGACGTCCTCACCGAGCGGATGCAGGGGCGGGTAGAGCGGGAGCTTGCGGACTCCGACGTCGTCCTCTTCGTCGTCAACGGCGAGGAGGGGATCGGTCCCGGCGACCGCTTCATCGTCCGCGCCCTGCTCGGCGCCGGCACCGGGCTGCCGGTCCTCTGCGCCGTCAACAAGGCCGGCCGGCTTGGCCCGAACGAGCTGGTGCCGGTGCTGGCGGCGGCGGCGGAGCTGGAGGGGGTCGATGAGGTCTTCCCGATCAGCGCCCGCACCGGCGAAGGGCTGCCGCCACTGCTGGAGCGGCTCGGCGAGCTGATCCCCGAGGGTCCCTACATGTATCCGCCTGAGGACAGCAGCGACCAGTCGAGCGAGCTGCTGCTGGCCGAGCTGATCCGCGAGCAGGTGCTGAACCGGACCCGGCAGGAGATCCCGCACTCGGTCGAGGTCTCGGTGCTGGAGGTCGAGCCGCGCGAGGACGGCCTCGTCACCGTCCGCGCCGAGATCTGGGCGGAGACCGAGTCCCAGAAGGGGATCCTGATCGGCAAAGGCGGGAAGAAGATCGGGGAGATCGGGATCGCCGCCCGCCGCTCCCTGGAGCGGGAGCTGGACGCTCAGGTCCACCTCGATCTCGCCGTCCGTGTCCGCCGCAACTGGCGCCGCGATGAAGACCTGCTCGACCGTCTCGGCATCGAGTAGCGACGCGGCGTTTACGATTCCCCGGATGTTTCCCGAAATCGAGTTCGACCAGCAGGGGCTGGTGCCGTGCGTCGTTCAGGACTTCGCCTCCGGCGAGGTGCTGATGCTCGCCTACATGAGCTCACGATCCCTGGAAATGACGCTCGAGACCGGCGACCTGCACTTCCACAGCCGCTCGCGAGACGAACTGTGGAAGAAAGGGGAAACCTCCGGCAACCTGATGCACCTGCGCCAGCTTCGCTACGACTGTGACGGCGACTCCCTGGTGGCGCTGGTCGATCCGGCCGGGCCGGCCTGCCATACCGGCGAGCGCAGCTGCTTCTACCGCGAGGTGCTGGGCTCGGCCTCGCCGCGCAAAGACGCGCCGCGGGCCGACGGTGAGCCGTTCCCGGTCACCTTCGAAGCGCTGCCGGCGCTGGAGCGGACGATCCGCCACCGCGCCCTGCAGCGCCCGGACGGCAGCTACACGGTGAAGCTGCTCGACGATCGCACCCTCATCGGCGAGAAGGTCGAGGAGGAGGCGGAGGAGGTCGTCCGCGCCGCCCGCGAAGAGAGCGACGAGCGGGTGGCCGAAGAGGCCGCCGATCTGCTTTACCACCTGAGCGTGCTGCTGGGCTCGCGCGGGGTCTCGCAGGCGAGGGTGATGGAAGTGCTGAATGCACGTAGCGGCTGACTCCGAGATCCGCCTCGAACCGAGCCTCGAGCAGGCGCGGGAGCTGGCGCGCGAGGGCAACGTGGTGCCGGTGCGGGCCCGCCTCGTCGACGACTGCGAGACGCCGGTCTCGGCCTTCCTCAAGCTGCGCGCCGGCGAGCCCGAAGGATCGTCCTGCTTCCTGCTGGAGTCGGCCGAGCAGGGTCAGGTCGGGCGCTACTCCTTCGTCGGCCTGCGTCCGCGGGCGCTGCTGCGCTGGAGCGACGGCGTGCTCTCGGAGTGGAGCGGGGAGGAGATGAGCCCCAGCGCTCCGCCGACCACGTCCGAGCCCGCGGCCGATCCCTACGCCGCTGTGGCCGAGCGCCTGCGGCGCTACCGCCCGGCCCCGGTCCCCGGGTTGCCGCCCTTTGCCGGCGGCGCCGTCGGCTTCTTCGCTTACGACCTGGTGCGGACGGTGGAGCCGCTGGACGAGCCCAACCCGGACCCGCTCGGCCTGCCCGACATGGCGCTGATGGTGACCGACGCGATGCTGATCTTCGACCACCTCCAGCACGAGCTGACGATCCTCGCCTGCGCCTTCGTCGAGGAGGACGGGAGCGTCGAGCGGGCTTACGAGCGCGCGGCGGCGACAATCGCGGAGATGCGGGAGCGCCTGCGCGGCGCCGTCCCGGTTCCCGAGCGCCCCTCGATCGCCACCCCTCCCGAATTCGTCTCAAACATGAAGCGCGAGGAGTTCGAAGCGATGGTCACCCGGATCATCGAGTACGTCCACGCCGGCGATGCTTTCCAGGTCGTTCCCTCGCAGCGTTTCTCGGCGCCCGCCCCCGTCGAAGCCTTCTCGGTCTACCGCGGCCTGCGCGCCGTCAACCCCTCGCCCTACATGTACTTCCTCGAGTTCGGTGACTTTCAGATAGCCGGCGCCTCGCCCGAGCCGCTGGTCACGGTCGAAGGACGCCGGGTATCGAGCCGGCCGATTGCCGGCACCTCACCCCGCGGCGACAGCGAGGACGAGGATCGGCGCCTCGCCGAGCGCTTGATCAACGATCCGAAGGAGCGGGCCGAGCACGTGATGCTGGTCGACCTCGGCCGCAACGACCTCGGTCGGGTCTGCGAGTACGGGAGCGTCAAGGTCGACGAGCTGATGGTCGTCGAGACCTACTCCCACGTCCTCCACATCGTCAGCCAGGTGTCCGGCAGGCTGAAAGAGGGGGTGAGCGGGATGGACGCGATGCGCTCCTGCCTTCCCGTGGGCACCCTCTCGGGCGCCCCGAAGGTGCGGGCGATGCAGATCATCGACGAGCTGGAGCGGGTCAAGCGCGGGGGGTACGGCGGGGCTGTCGGCTATCTCTCCTGGAACGGCGACCTCGACACGGCGATCCACATCCGCACGGTTGTCTGCAAGGACGGGCAGTTGCACGTGCAGGCAGGCGGCGGCACCGTCGCCGACGCCCAGCCCGCCTACGAGTACACCGAGTCGGTGAACAAGGCGCGCGCGGTCTTCCGCGCCGTCGAGGTCGCCTGCGAACAGCCGGACTGGGCGTGAGGCGGATGCGCGTCCTCGTCATCGACAACTACGACTCCTTCACCTACAACCTCGTCCAGTACCTGGGCGAGCTGGGGGCCGAGGTCGAAGTCGTCCGCAACGACAAGGCAACCGTCTCCGAGCTGCTGGAGCGCAAGCCCGACCGCCTCGTCGTCTCGCCCGGCCCCTGCACGCCGGCCCAGGCGGGGATCTCCGGCGAGGCGATCAGGGCCTTCGGCGAAGCCGGGACGCCGGTGCTCGGGGTCTGCCTCGGGCACCAGGCGATGGTCGAGGCCTTCGGCGGCAGGGTCGTGCAGGGGGAGCCGATTCACGGCAAGGACGGTGAGGTCGAGCACGACGGGAAAGGCGTCTACGCCGGGCTGCCGAGCCCGATGGTCGCCGGCCGCTACCACTCGCTCGTCGCCGACCCCGAACTGCCGGAGGACCTGGTGCTGAGCGCCAGCCTCGGCGATGTCGTGATGGGGGCGCGGCACAAGCGGCTGCCCGTCGAGGGGGTCCAGTTCCACCCCGAGTCGGTCCTCACCCCGCAGGGCAAGCACCTGCTCGCCAACTTCATCGGGGAGCGAACGCAGTTGTCCCCGGATACCGGGGACAACTATCCATCGGAGGATTTGATCGATGCCGAATGACGTCGTCAGCCGCGCGATCGACGCGGTCTGCGCCGGCGACCACCTCACCGCCGACCATGCCTCCGCGGTCCTCAGCGAGATCATGGAGGGGCGGGCGGAGCCGGTCCAGACCGGTGCCTTCCTGATCGCCCTGCGGGCGAAGGGGGAGACGGTGCCCGAGCTGGTCGGTCTGGCGCGGACGATGCGGGGGCTGGCGGCGCCGGTGCAGACCAGCCGTCACGACCTCGTCGACACCTGCGGCACCGGCGGCGGCCCCTCGACCTTCAACGTCTCGACCACGGCGGCCCTGGTCGCCGCCGGGGCCGGGGCCGCGATCGCCAAGCACGGCAATCGCTCGAACACCAGCAAGTCCGGCTCCGCGGACCTGCTGGAGGCGCTCGGGGTCAACGTAGAGATCGAGCCGGCGCAGGTCGGCCGCTGCATCGACGAGGTCGGCTTCGGCTTCATGTTCGCGCCCAGGCACCACGCGGCGATGGCGCATGTCGTCCCGGCCCGCAAAGCCCTCGGGGTGCGGACGATCTTCAACTTCCTCGGGCCGCTGACCAACCCCGCCGGGGCCGGCCGGCAGCTGCTCGGCGTCGCCGACCGCCGCTACCAGGAGACGATCGCCGAGGCGCTGATCGGCCTCGACAGCGAGCGGGCGCTGGTCGTCTCCGCCGAGGACGGCCTCGACGAGCTCTCGCTTGCCTCTCGGACCCGGGTGATCGAGGTCGCCCACGGGCGCACCTCGGAGTGGTTTGCCGAGCCGGAGCAGTTCGGCCTGGCGCCGGCCGGGCTGGAGCGGGTTGCCGGCGGCACCCCGGAGGAGAACGCCGCCGTCGCCCGCGGGGTGCTGGCCGGCGACGCGGGCCCCCATCGCGATCTGGTCCTCCTCAACGCCGCCGCGGCCCTGTACGTGGGCGGGCTGGCTGCCGACCTCGCCGAGGGAGTCGGCAAGGCGGCCGGCGCGATCGACTCCGGGGCGGCAGCGAGCGTGCTCGAGCGCCTGATCGCGGCAGCGGCTTCCTCCGGCGTCTAGGCTTTCGGAGTTCAGGTGGGAATCATGGAGCAGCTCATCGCCGGGGCCCGGGAGGGGGTGGAGGCGCGCCGCCGCGACCTCCCCCAGGCCGACCTCGAAGCGCGCCTCTCGGTCCGGGGGGAGGACCGCCCCTTCAACGAGGCGCTGGTCCGGCCCGGCCTCTCGGTGATCGCCGAGTTCAAGCGCCGCTCGCCCAGCGCCGGCCGGCTCGCCCGCGAGGAGGTCGACGTCGCCACCCAGGTGGCGGCCTACGAGCAGGGTGGTGCCGCTGCGCTTTCGGTGCTGACCGACGAACCCCACTTCGGCGGCTCGCTCGCTGACCTGCGGGCTGCCCGCGCCGCCTGCGGCCTGCCGATCATCCGCAAGGACTTCCTCGTCGACCCCTACCAGCTCTACGAGGCTGCGGTGAACGGCGCCGACGCCGTCTTGCTGATCGTCGCCGCCCTCGGCGACAGGGAGCTGCGGGCGCTGTACGAGGAGGCACGGTCGATCGACCTCGACTGCCTTGTCGAGGTCCACGACGGCGAGGAGCTGGAGCGGGCGCTGGAGGGCGGCGCCGAGGTGATCGGGATCAACAACCGCAACCTCGACGACATGAGCGTCGACATCGCCACCACCTACGAGGTGATGCCGAACGTTCCCGCGGGCAAGACGGTCGTCGCCGAGAGCGGGATCTCCGGACGGGCGGAGCTGGAGGAGCTCGAGCGGGTGGGGGTCGACGCTGTGCTGATCGGGGGAGCCCTGATGGCTGCCGAGGATCCCGAGGCGAAGGTCCGCGAGCTGACCGGCACCGACGAGAGCACCCGGGAACACCTCGTTTAGGAAAAATTAGAAGAGCATTTAGGGACCGAACAGCTCCTTCCGTCATCCTGCTGTCCATGTCCAAGCTCAACCGCAGACTCCGCGGTCCCTTCGGCTCCGCTCTCCTCGGGGGGCTGGTGGTCGCCGTCCTGGGCTGGATCGCGATCGCTGCGGGCCTGATCCAGTCCGACGGCGGCACGACGACCACCGTCGCCGCGCCGATCACGGCGCCCGTCGACAGCAAGTCCGAAGACGAATCCGCCAACGTCGTCAACCAGATCTACAAGACCGACGGCGGAGGGGTCGCCTTCATCGAATCCCAGATCGAACCGACCGAAACGGAAAGCCTCAACCCGTTCGGCGAACCTGAACCCGAATCCGGCGGCGTCGCCACCGGCTCGGGCTTCGTGATCGACGGGGAAGGCCACATCCTCACCAACAACCATGTCGTCGAAGGCGCCGGCAAGGTGACGGTCAAACTCGGCGACTCCGAAAAGACCTACGAGGCCGAAGTGGTCGGCGCCGACCCCGGCACCGACATCGCCCTGCTTCAGGTCGACGCCCCCGCGGACCAGCTGCATCCGCTCACGCTGGGCAAGTCCGCCAAGATGCAGGTCGGCGACCCGGTGGTCGCGATCGGCAACCCCTTCGGCCTCGACCGCACGGTTACCAGCGGCATCGTCTCCGCTGTGCAGCGGCAGATCGAAGCCCCGAACGGGTTCGCGATCTCCCACGTGATCCAGACCGACGCCGCGATCAACCCGGGCAACTCCGGCGGCCCGCTGATCAACGCCTCCGGCGAAGTGATCGGGATCAACGCCCAGATCGCCACCGGCGGCGGCGGCAACGGCAACGTCGGCATCGGCTTCGCGATCCCGATCGACACCGTCCGTGCCGAGATCGGGCAGCTGAAGACGAAGGGAGAAGTCGAACACGCCTTCATCGGGATCAGCGGCGGCACGATCACCAGCGAACTGGCGAAGGCGATCAACCTTCCCGTCGACGAAGGGGTGATCGTGCAGTCGGTGGTCAAGGACGGGCCGGCGGACAAGGCGGGAATCGAAGCGGGTGGGACCACCGCAACGATCAACGGCGAAGAAGTGCGGCTCGGCGGCGACATCATCACGGAGGTCGACGGGAAGAAGCTGAAGAGCATGGAACAGCTCGTCGAAATCATCCAGGGGCATGAGCCTGGGGACGAGTTGGAATTGACGATCGTTCGCGATGGCGACGAGAAGACCGCGAACGTCACCCTCGGGAACCAGCCGGAGAACAACGGCGGCGAATAGGTAGGGCGACTCCTACCCCCTCCTCACTCAACTTGCTCGGGTGGGGCGGGGGTTGTCGTCCGCGGGCGTTTCTGCCCGAGAAGTACAAGCCGTTCGGAGGGGGTAGGAGTCGTCCTTCGCGTACGCTGGGGGTTGTGCGAGTCAAGTTCTGCGGGATCACCAACTTGGACGATGCGGCTGAGGCTGTGCGGCTTGGCGCCTGGGCCATCGGGTTGATCCACTTCCATGGCAGTCCTAGAGACGTTGATCGCGCTGTCGCCGCTGAGATCGCTGCTGCTTTTCGGCGCAAGTGCGAGGTGGTGGGGGTCTTTGTGAATCCCACGTTGGATGAGGTGGCGAAGGCTGTTGAGGACGAGGGGTTGACGATGGTGCAGTTGAATGGGGCCGAGGGGGCTTCTTTCTGCGCCGAGGTGAAACGGCGGACGGGGCTGAAGGTGGCGAAGGCTGTTCATGTGGCCAGTGCTGCTGACGTGCATGGGGCGGAGGCGTTTCGGACCGATTTCCATCTCTTCGACCGGCGGAGCAAGGGAATGTGGGGGGGCACCGGCGAGAGCTTCGACTGGGAGCTGCTGCGCAACCACCGCTCGGAAGTGCCGGCGATCCTCGCCGGCGGGCTGCGGCCGGAGAACGTCGCCCACGCGATCGACGTCACCCGCCCCTACGCGGTCGATGTCGCCAGCGGCGTCGAGCGGGAGCCGGGGCGCAAGGACCACGCGGCGATGGAGGCCTTCTTCGGGGCCGCGAACTCGGTCGGCGCCAGCGCATGAGCGCGATCGAGGAGAGGTTCGGCCCCTACGGGGGCCGCTACGTTCCCGAGACCCTGATCCCGGCCCTCGACGAGCTCAGCGCCGCCTGGGAGGAGGCGCGCGAGGACGCGGAGTTCATGGGGCAGCTGCGGCAGCTGCACCGCGACTTCATCGGCCGGCCGACGCCGCTCTACCTGGCCGAGCGACTGTCGGAGCGGGTCGGTTCGCGGGTCTACCTGAAGCGCGAGGACCTCGCCCACACCGGCGCCCACAAGATCAACAACGCCGTCGGCCAGGCGCTGCTGGCGGCGCGGATGGGAAAGCCTCGGGTGATCGCCGAGACCGGCGCCGGCCAGCACGGGGTCGCGACCGCGACCGCCTGTGCCCTGCTCGGGCTCGAATGCATCGTCTACATGGGGACCGAGGACATCCGCCGCCAGGCGCCGAACGTCGAGCGGATGAAGCTGCTGGGAGCCGAGGTGGCGCCGGTCGAGGCCGGGGCACGGACCCTGAAGGAGGCGGTCAGCGCCGCGATCCGCGACTGGGTCGCCAACGTCGCCACCACCCATTACGTGATCGGCTCGGCGGTCGGGCCGGCGCCCTATCCGGCACTGGTCAGAGACCTGCAGCGGGTGATCGGCGAGGAGGCGCGCGAGCAGGCCCTGGCGGCGGAGGGCTCGCTGCCCGCGCGCGTGATCGCCTGCGTCGGTGGCGGCTCCAACGCGATCGGCATCTTCACCCCGTTCGTGGGGGACGCCGAGGTGGCGCTGGTCGGGGTCGAGGCGGCCGGAGAGGGGCTCGACACGCAGCGGCACGGGGCCTCGCTGCAGGGCGGCGTCAAGGGGGTGCTCCACGGCTCGCTCTCCTCGGTCATCGCCGACGAGGAGGGGCAGATCCTCGAGGCGCACTCGATCTCGGCCGGGCTCGACTACCCCGGCGTCGGCCCCGAGCACGCGCAGCTGCGCGACAGCGGCCGCGCGAGCTACGTTGCGGTGACCGATGACCAGGCGCTCGCCGCCTTCCAGGAGCTGGCGCGGCTTGAGGGGATCATCCCGGCCCTGGAGTCCTCCCACGCAATCGCCTGGCTGACGGAAAATCCGCTGGCGGGAGAGGGCTTCGACGTCCTCTGCCTCTCCGGCCGCGGCGACAAGGACATGGCCGAGGCCACGGCTCGTTTGAAACCGCCTGGCGAGGTCTTGCCGTGAGCGTTGAGCGGGAGAGCCGGGTGAGGGTCGGCGGACAACAGCGGGGAGGGTCCGGCGACCCTCACCCGGCTTCCCGTGACGCTTCCGGCGAGGAGCGAATCGGGGCGGCTTTTGCTCTCGCGCGAGATGAAGGCCGCGCGGCGCTGATGCCTTACATGATGGCCGGGTATCCCGATCGGGAGACCGGGCTGGCCGTGGCCGCGGCTTACGTGGATGCCGGAGCGGACCTGATCGAGCTCGGGGTTCCGTTCTCCGACCCGCTCGCCGACGGGCCGACGATCCACGCCGCCGCTACGAAGGCGCTGGAAGCGGGGGCGACGCTGGCGACGGCGCTCGAGGTCTGCCGGGCGATCGGCGAGCGCGTTCCGGTCGTCTTCATGGCCTACGCCAACATGGTTCTCGCCCACGGCGGCTCGCGCGAGTTCGCGGAGATGGCGCAGGCGGCCGGCGCCGCCGGGGCGATCGTGCCCGACCTGCCACTGGAGGAGGCGGGCGAGGTGCGAGAGAACTTCGCCGCCGAGGGGCTGGCGCTGGTGCCGCTGCTGGCGCCGACGACGCCGGCCGAGCGCCGCAGGCGGATCTGCGAGTCGGCTCGCGGCTTCGTCTACGTCGTCTCCACGGTCGGCACCACCGGCGAGCGCAGCGAGATCCCGGCGGCGCTGACCGAGCTGGTCGAGGCGACCAAGTCCGACGCCGAAGTGCCCGTTGCCGTCGGCTTCGGGATCGGCACCCCCGAGCAGGCAGCCCGGGTCGGCGGGGTCGCCGACGGCGTGATCATCGGCAGCCGCCTCGTCCGTGCCGCCGGCGAGGGCGGATCGCCCGAGGGTGCAGCCGACGCGGTCGCTTCGTTCCTAAGCCAGACGCGGGAAGCGCTCGGCGCCGGGGCAATCCAATAGGATTCCGCGCGATATGGGAATGGTCGTAACCCTCTTTTTGGCGATCGCCGCGATGGTGATCGGCTACGCCGTCTTCGGACAGGGCGGCGGCGTCGCCGGCATGGTCTTCTTCGGCGTTTTGCTGGTCGGCGCGGCGATCCGCACCCTGCAGCCGCGCTAGCCGCCGCTAGCGCAGCCGCAGCCTACGCACGAGTGGCGAGAACCTGGAGGTATTCGGGTTCGATCACCAGCGCCCGGTCGCCGGCGACGTTGACGTCTTCGAGCCAGTTGCGCAGGTCGTTCGCCAGCGCCTCCTCGCCCTCCGGACCGACTTTTTCGAAGGCTCCCTGGATCGGGCCGAAGTAGCTGCGGAAGAACTCGATGTAGTGGTCGGCGGAGAAGAAGGCCTGTCGGGACGGCAGCCGCTCCATCTTCAGGTCGTCGACGCGGTCGCCGAACTGCTCGCGGACGTGCTCCTCGTTGCCCCAGAGGACGGGCGGGACCGTGCCGGGGGCCGGACCGCCGGTGTGCTTGACGATCGTCCCGAAGAGGCCCTCGAGGCCGCCGTCCGGGCACCAGTTCGCCATCCCGATGCGGCCGCCAGGCTTCGTCACCCGCAGCAGCTCGCTTGCAGTCCTGGCGTGGTCGGGGGCGAACATCGCGCCGAAGATCGACATCGTCACGTCGAACTCGCCCTCGCCGAAGGGAAGGTCCTGGGCGTCGGCCTCGACGAACTCGATCTCGAGCCGCTCCGCCGCCGCTCGCTCGCGCGCCCTCTCCAGCAGCGCCGGCACGAAGTCGGCGCCGGTCGTGTTCCCCCAGGCGCGGCGTGCCGCGGCCAGCGAGCCGTTGCCGCTTCCGCAGGCGACGTCGAGCACGCGCTCGCCGGGGACGATCTCCAGCGCTTCGGCCAGCGTCTCGGAGACGTTGTAGACGACGTTGGCGACCATCGCGAAGTCGCCCTTCGACCACATCGCCTGCTGCTGGGCGGTTGCCTGGTCGAGGTCGGGTCGGTCGGCCATCGCGTCGAACCTATCGCGCGCTCGCTTCCGGGTCGAGCTTCTAAGCTCAGCGCATGCGAATCGGTGTCCTCACCGGCGGCGGCGACTGCCCCGGTCTCAACGCGGTCATCCGCGCCGTCGTGCGCAAGGGGGTGGGCGTCTATGGGCACGAGTTCGTCGGCTACCGCGATGGCTGGCGAGGGCCCCTGGAGGCGGACAGCCGTCCGCTCGGGGTGCCCGAGGTGCGGGGGATCCTGCCCCGCGGGGGAACGATCCTCGGCTCCTCGCGCACCAACCCCTTCGCCGAGGCGGACGGGCCGAGGCGGGTCGCGGAGAACCTCGAGGCCGCCGGCATCGACGGGCTGATCGCGATCGGTGGCGAGGACACCCTCGGTGCCGCCTCACGGCTGCACGGCGAGCACGGGATCCCGATCGTCGGCGTCCCGAAGACGATCGACAACGACCTCGGCGCCACCGATTACACCTTCGGCTTCGACACCGCCGTCAATGTCGCGATGGAGGCGATCGACCGCCTCCACACCACTGCCGACAGCCATCACCGGGTCCTCATCGTGGAGGTGATGGGCCGTCATGCGGGCTGGATCGCCTTCCACGCCGGCCTCGCCGGCGGCGCCAACGTGATCCTGATCCCGGAGCGGAAGTTCGATGTCGAGAAGGTCTGCGAGCTGGTGGGCCGCCGCTTCGCCAGCCAGTTCGCGCCGATCCTCGTCGTCGCCGAGGGGGCCGAGCCTGTAGGGGGGATGCCGGACCGCGACGAAGCCTCCACCGATGCCTTCGGCCACGTCCGCCTCGGCGGGATCGGCCACTGGCTCGAGGGGGAGATCGAGCGCCGGACCGGGAAAGAGGCGCGGGCGACTGTGCTGGGCCACGTCCAGCGCGGCGGCACCCCGACCGCTTTCGACCGGGTGCTGGCGACCCGCTTCGGCCTGCACGCGATCGATGCGGCCCATGCCGGCCGCTGGGGGACGATGGCGGCGCTCCGCGGCACCGAGATCGAGCTGGTCGAGCTGGTCGAGGCGACCGCGGAGCTGAAGACGCTGCCGCCGTCGATGTACGAGGAGGCAGAGGTCTTCTTTGGCTAGGCGGGTCGATGGGGGCCTGGTGCTCCTCCTGGCAGTGGTGTCTCTCGCAGCGGCGAGCGGCTGCGGTGAAGAGGGCGCGGCAGCGGACGCGACGGTGCGCATCTACGTCAGCGCGCCGCTACGGGGAGCGGAAGCAGAGGCGGGGCGGAAGCTGTGCGACGAAGCACGCGAGCAGGCAGAGCAGGGGAAGGGGGGCGAGGGGCACGAGCTGCGGGTCGTCTGCCTGGACAGTTCCGGGGGCGGCGCCTGGACGCTTGCGCAGGTAGGCGCCAACGCCCGGCGTGCGACGGAGGACTCGTCCGCGGTCGCCTACGTCGGCGAGCCCGACCCGGCGGCCCGCAGGCAGTCGCGCCCGATCGTCGAAGCGGCTGGGATCGCCGAGCTCGGCGGTTTCTCCGGGCGCAAGGCTGTGGCGAAGGTCGTGAAGGCGATGGAGGAAGGCGACCCGAGCCGGCCGCGGGACGCCGTCTTCGACGCCTTCGGGCGCTGATGGGGGGGGAGCGGCCGCGGATCTCGGTGGTGGTGCCGACCCGCGGGCGGGCGGAGCTGCTGCGGCAGTGCGTGGCGGCATTGGAGGCGCAGACGGTGCCGGTGGAGATCGTCGTGGTCGAGGACGCGGAGGATCGGGGGCCTGCGTGGGCCCGGAACGAGGGGGTGCGACGGGCGCGGGGGGAGGTCGTCTGCTTCACCGACGACGACTGCACCCCGTCCGCGGGGTGGGCCGAGGCGCTGACGGCGCCCGTACTTAGCGGGGTAGGGGAGGTGAGCACCGGGCCGGTGCTGATGGCTCGCGGGGCGACCGCTGCTGATTTGGCCTGGGAGGGAATCGTCGCCTACCTGCAGCAAAAGGCGATGAGACCTGGCACCGCATCACCAGGCTTCGTGGTGACCGCCAATCTGGCTGCCCGCCGGGAGGTGCTGGAACGCCTGCCCTTTGACGAGTTCTTTACGACCGCCGCCGGCGAGGATCGCGATTGGGGAGAGCGCGCGGCCCGGGCTGGCGCAGCGGTCCAGCTCATCCCAAGCGCGATCGTCCTCCACCGAAGCGGCATGGGCGTCCGGGACTTCCTGCGCCAGCAGTATCGCTACGGACAAGGCGCGGCCCGCTACCGGCAGGCCGCGACGGGCCGCCGCCCAGGCTCCCTCGACTTCTACCCCGGCCTCATCCGCGCCGCCTTCGGCGCCGGCATCGCTCCCGGCCTCCTCGTCATCGCTGCCCAGGCCGCAACTTTTGCCGGCGCCATCCGCGAGACCGCAAAAACCCGTATACAGCCCGGGTTTTTGCGGTCTCGGCGTTAGCGCTCGAAGAGGGGCTCGCCGCTGAGTCCTTCGAGCGGCACGCCGCAGTGGGCGGCAACGGTGGCGGGGATGTCGGTGACGCGAGCGGGCCGGGTGAGATCGCGGGTTCGTCCCGCGCGGGGGGCGAGGATCGCCCAGGCGTCGCTGTCGGTGTGGTTGCCGGTGCGGCCGCTGCCGTAGCCCTGGCGCGGGACGCTGCCGAAGCGGGGCGAGTGGACGGCGGAGAGGGCGACCGAGGAGGTCGGGCGCCAGCGGACGACGATGTCGGGCAGGCGGCCGGCGGCAGCGCCCTGCCAACGCTCGGCGACCTCGTCGACGGCGACGACGGCCGGCTTCCCGTCGGGATCGCGGAAATCGAGCAGGCCCTCGCGGATCTGCGCCGTCAGCTCCACCGCCTCTGGGCCGTCGACGATCCCGTCGCGCTCGCGGCCCCGGCGGTTGAGGCTGATGTAGCCCTGGTTGTCAGCGGGGTGGGCAAAGGCGCGGGTGGTGGACCAGTCGACGCCGCGCAGCTCCAGCCGCGCCGTCAGCTCCAGCGCCAGGCGGTCGGGCATGGTGGCTGCGATCTGTGAGCGCAGCCGGCCGGAGAGAGCGCCGCGCAGGCGCCAGATCGCTCCCGAGTCGGAGTCCGAGCCGCCGGCGACAGAGGGGCCGGGGGACTTTTGCTCCCCGGCAAGGACGGCGCTCAGCATCCCGGGCAGGAGGTCGGCGCGGCTGGTGTTCTCGTCCATGCCGAGCACGGAGCAGACGATCACGTCGCACTCGCCGGGGAGCGCTCCGAGGATGCGGCCGAGCTGGGCGTCGACCTCCTCGTAGACCTCGGCGAGAGCGGAGTCCAGTAGCGCTCGCTCCTGCGCCGGGATCGCCCCTTCGCCGATGTAGGGCGGGACCTGCCAGAGCCGGTGCCCGGCCAGGTGCGGTGCCGCGAAAACGATCCAGGCGAGGTCGAACGGCCGTGCCCGCAGGCGCTCGATTGCGAGGTCGGCGACCCGGCGCGGCGCCCGCAGGAAGCGCTCCCGCAGGCGGCGCAGCTCGCGCGGGGTCTGGGCGCCGAAGACCTCGGTCACGTCCGGCGGCCGGCCGTGGCGGCGCCGGGCCCCGCGGTCGCCGCCGTCGGGCATCGACCAGCGCTCGAGCACGACCCGCTCCCGCATCCCCCAGCCGCAGACCAGCTCGCCATGGGCGTCGTGGGGACGGTGGCACTCGTAAGGGTCGATCGCCAGCGTGCTGCGGCCGGCACGGCCGAGGCGGTCCCAGATCGGCGGCGGCGCATCGAAGCTCGCCGCCAGCCGGATCCGCTGGTCGCGGGCCGCCCACTGGAAGGGGTAGTAGAGGCCGTGGTCGTCGACCTCGACCCCGCGGTAAAGGTCCTGGTAGGCGGCGGCCGGAAAGTGCCTGGCGGGGGTGTCTAGCTCCAGGTGGGTTCCTCGCTGCCGCAGCGCAGCCAGGTTCGGCAGCCGGCTTTCGCCTTCCAGGCGCGCCCGCAACGAGGCGCTGGCGGCGTCGAACTGGATGACCGCGATCACGGCGAGACTCCGATTGGCGCCACCGTCACCTCGGCCCCGTCGAGCTCTGCCGAGCGGCGGGCAGCTTCGACGACCGCCATCGCCGTCGCCCCGTCGCCGGCGCCGGCGACCATGGGCACTTGTCCCCGGTATGCGGGGACATCCGGCCTGAGCGCTTCGAGCTGACGACGCAGGGACACGACGAGCGGGTCGGGCCGGCCGATCAGCCCCCCGACGCGGGTCCGCAGGCCACCCCAGGACGAACTCGCGAGCAGCTTCCCGGAGCGGTCCCGGACCGCGATGACCTCCCGGTGTTCCCGGTCGGTGGCGCAGGCGATGCGGGCGCGGCCACGGCCCAGCTCCAGCTCCAGGGAGGCGCGCTCGGGCTGGATCCGCGCATCCCGTACGGCGATCGGCGCGGCGCCACAGAGGTGGCGGGCCATGTCGACGAGGTGGAGCCCCGCATCGAGCAGCGCCTCGTCGTCGGCTTCGTGCGCGCCCCAGTCGCCGCGGCGGAAGCGCAGCTCGAGGTCGAGCTCGAGCCAGCCCTCGGCCGGGATCGCTCCGCGCAGCTCCGCGCCCTGGAGGAAGCGGCGGTTGAAGGCGACGAACGGTTGCGGGTCCACCGCCGCCAGTCGTTCTGCTTCGGCGAGGTTTCGGGCCGGGGGCTTCTCGACCAGGGAGCGGATGCCGGCGGCAGCCGCCTGCTCGGCGAGAGCGAGATGGTGGGCGACGGGGGCGGCGACGAGGAGCATGTCGACTGGCTCGGCCGCCAGCAGTTCGCCGACACCGGCGAATCCGGGGGCTTCGCCGCCGCCGTGCTCCCAGAGCTCGGCGCATTGCCGCCGCCGCCCGGCGTCGGGATCGGCGAAGCCGGTGATCTCGACTCCCTCGGCGGCCAGTGCGGCCGGGATGTAGCCCCGCTCGGTGATGCGGCCGCAGCCCGCGACCGCCAGCCTCATCGCCGCGCCCCCCCGGCGACGTGGAGGAAGACGGCGACGGGTACCGAGGTGGCGGCGCCGAGCTGGTGTAGCTGGTGCAGGCCGATCCCGGCGAGGAGCAGCCGCGGGCCGCCACGGCGGGCCAGCAGCGTGTAGAGGTTGCGATCGAGGGCGAGGTTGGCGAGCAGCGCCGCCGTCGCGCCGCGGGGTCGGCGAGTCACGAGCGAGCCGAGGAGGGCCAGGCTGGTTACGGAGCTCACCCGGCGTCGCCAGCTGAGGTTGAGTGCGGTGCTCTCCGACCGCTCGCGCAGCAGCAATCGCGTCCACGGAACGCCGCGGCGGCTGAAGTCGGTGCGGATCATGCTCGCCACCGTCCAGCGCTTGAGGTGGCGGCCGCGGATCCGGGGGTCGAGGTGGATGCGGGCGCCGCGTCGCCGCAACCGCATGCCCAGCTCGATGTCCTCGACGCTGGCCTGCGGGAAGCGAGCCCCGTCGAAGCCGCCGGCAGCCTCGAAGGCATCCCGTCGCACCGCTCCCAGTCCCGCCCAGAAGGTCTCGGCCTCGCCCGCCGCTTCGGTGTGGACAAGGTGGTGGAGGAGGTTGCGGTAGCTGGAGGCAAGGCCAGAATCGGCTGGGTTGTCGTCGTAGGCGCCGAACAGGGCAGTGAGGCCGGGGTCCTCCTCGAAGCGCCGCGCGATCCGGGCCAGGGCGTCGCCGGCGACCTCAACGTCGGAGTCGACAAAGACGAGCACCTCGGCGGCCGTCTCCTCGCTGCCGAGATTGCGCGCGGCGGCCGGGCCCGACCCCGCGGGCGCCCGCTGCACCTTCAGCTCGTCGGGCCCTCGCTCTCCCGCCTCCAGCGCCGCCAGGCACCGCGCCAGCGTAGGCGGATCGTCGGTCGCGGGGATAACGACGGCGAGGGTGGGGGCGGAACCGCGAGGGTGGTACGGACCCGGGGAGGAGGCTGGCATTAGGGATACCTAATAGCATCTCCGCACCCGATGACGGTGCCCGCCTCCAGCCTGGATTCCGCGCCTGTCGCCGTGCTCGGAGCCGGCCCAGCCGGACTCACCGCCGCCTATCGCCTGGTCCAGCGCCGCGTCCCCGTCGTCGTCTTCGAGGCCGACGATGAGGTCGGCGGGCTGGCGCGGACGGTGGTCCGCGACGGCTATCGCTTCGACCTCGGCGGCCACCGCTTCTTCACCAAGAGCGGGGAGGTCGAGGCGCTCTGGGAGGAGCTGCTGGGACCGGAGCTGCTGGTGCGGCCGCGGCTCTCGCGGATCTACTGGCGCGGCCGCTTTATCGAGTACCCGCTGCGGCCCGCCGACGTCTTCGCCAGGGTTGGCCCGCTGGAGCTGGCCCGCAGCCTCGCCTCCTACGCCCGTGCCCGCCTCGGCCGCCGCGGTGAGGCCGAGACCTATGAGGAGTGGGTCAGCGCCCGCTTCGGCCGCCGCCTCTTCGAGCTCTTCTTCAAGACCTACACGGAAAAGGTGTGGGGGGTGGGGACCGACGAGCTGCGAGCCGAGTGGGCGGCGCAGCGGATCTCCGACCTCTCGCTCTGGTCGGCCCTGCGCGCCGCTCTGCCGGGGAGGAACCAGACACCGAAGAGCCTGATCGAGCAGTTCCGCTACCCGCGGCTGGGACCGGGGCAGATGTGGGAGGAGATGGCGCGGCGGATCGAGGCGGGCGGCGGCGAGATCCGTCTCGGTGCGGCGGTCGAAGTTCTCGAGCACGAGCGCGGGCGGCTGACCGCGGTCCGCGCCGGCGGCGAGCGGGTCGAGGTCAGCGCCGCGATCTCCTCGATCCCGCTGCGGACCACGGTCGGCGCCGCCGATCCGGCGCCGCCGCCGGAGGTGACGGTCGCCGCCGCGGGGCTACGTTACCGCGACTTCCTCACGGTGGCGCTGCCGATCGACGGCGAGTCGCCCTTCCCTGACAACTGGGTCTACGTCCACGACCCGCGGGCGCGGGTCGGCCGGATCCAGAACTTCCGCGCCTGGAGCCCCTGGATGACCCCTGACCCGCGCCGCTCCTGCCTCGGCCTCGAGTACTTCTGCTTCGAAGGTGACGATCTCTGGTCCGCCGGCGATGAGGAGCTGGTCGCGCTGGGCAGGCGCGAGGTCGCCGCCCTGGGGCTGGTCGAGCCGGAGCGGGTCGCGGGCGGTCACGTCGTCCGCGTGCCGAAGGCCTACCCGGTCTACGACGCCGATTACGCCGGTCGTGTCGAGCGGATCCGTAGCTGGCTCGACGGCATCGCCAACCTGCAGCAGATCGGCCGCAACGGCCTCCACAGGTACAACAACTCCGATCACTCGATGCTGACGGCGATGCGAGCGGTGGAGAACCTCTGCGACGGCGCGGACCACGACGTCTGGTCGGTCAACGCGGAGAGCGTCTACCACGAGCGGGACGAGGCGGCCGAGCAGCCGTATCGGGTGGCGCCGGAGACGCCGGCTATGGGACGGGCGCTGGCTGAGCTGGATTAGACGGGCAGGGAAGACGAGTGGCGCGCCAGGTGCCGGCGGAAGCGATGACGGCACCGTCGGGGAACGGTTTGGTCGAGAGGGCTACGCCGTAGCGGGGTTTGCGGCGGACGGGGACGGCGGAGATCGGTGCTTCGAGCTTCCAGGCAGTGGCGGTCTGGGGGCGGACCTGGGTCTGCTTCGAGGTGTGGTTGCAGGCGAGCAGGGCCGCCGGGCTGGTTCTCTCGATCAGGTCGAAGAGGTGATCGAGTGAGCTCGTCTGCCGCTCGACCACGTCCAGGTCTCCCGGGATCTGTCCAGCGCGCCAGGCGAAGCCGACGATTGCGATCACAAGCGCTGCTCCGACGATCGCCGTAGAGCTTTTGGGTCGTGGAGGGGCGAAAACCTCTACGGCGGCGCCGGCGCGGGCGAGGCCGACGCTGCCGAGCACGGCGACGATGGCGGTGGCGGGGGCGAGGAAGCGGGGGAGGCCGGCGAAGCCGGCGACAGCCATCAGGGCGACGAGGAGGATCCAGGCGGCGGCGGCGGCGAGGAGGATCTTCAGCGGCGGGTCGAGGTCGTTCCGGTCGCGCCAGAGGAGGAGGGCGAGGCCGATCCAGGTGGCGGCGAGGGGGGCGGTGAGGGCTCGCCCCAGCACGGCGAGGCCGTCGAGGGGCTCGATGCCGCCGGCGCGTGCGGTTTCGCCGCCCTCGAGCGGGTTGCCCGCGCCGATGATGTCGGGGACGAACCAGGCGACCGGGATCAGGATCGCGCCGATGAGCGCGGCGGCGCGGAGGCGCGGGCAATCCCTGCTCGCGCAGAAGGCCCAGACCGCCAGAAAGGGCCAGCATTCGGGTCGCAGCAGCGCCGCCGCGGTCCCGAGGCCGAGGACCCATCCCTGTCGCTCATCGAGCGCCGCCCAGACCGCCCCCAGCACCAGCGCCACCAGCAGCGGCTCCGAAAGGCCGCCGGTGAGCTGGCGGAGCGGCGGCGTGAACGAGTCCGCGGTCAGCGCCACCGAGGCCGCTGCCACCCCGGCGGCGACCCACCGCCAGCGGCCCGCCTCCTCACCGCTCAGCCGCGCCGCCAGCAGGCCCGCCAGCAGCGGCGCGCAGATCCAGCCGGCGCGGGCGATCAGGAGCCAGCCCGCCGGGGCAGCGGCCCCCAGCAGCGAGAGCGGTGCGCCGATCAGGACCGGCAGCGGCTTCCATGAGGGGCCGCCGGTCGTCTCCAGGCTCCCGTGAGCCAGTTCCCGCCCCCAGACGAGCCAGGCCCATGGGTCGTAGACCGGGAGGTAGGGGAGGGCGAGCGAGGCGGCGGCGAGGGCCAGGGCCGCTCCCACCGCCACCGCCGGGCGCGACCTCAGCAGGGGGCTCACCGGATCAGGAAGGCGCCGCGCCCTGCTCGCTCAGCAGGTAGACCGGGATCGCGGCGACCGCCAGCAGCACCAGGGCCGGGATCGCGCTCGCCTCGTAGAAGCCGTAGGTCGTCTGCGTCCAGATGTCGGTGGCCAGGGTTTTGAACCCGATCGGCGAGAGGATCAGGGTCACGGTCAGCTCCTTCATCGCGTGCAGGAAGACGAGCGCGGCGCCGGCCATCATCCCGCCGCGGGCGAGCGGGATCGTGATCGTGCGGAAGACCTCGGCCGGGCCGCGCCCCATCCCGCGCGCCGCCTCTTCGATCCGCGGCGAGAGCTGGACCAGCGAGCTGGCGATCGGGCCGATCGCCAGCGGCAGGTAGTGGATGGTCAGCGCGAAGACCAGCAGCGCGATCGTCTGGTAGAGCGCGGGCACCGCCCGGGTCGAGAAGAAGACGAGGCCGAGGGCGACGAGGATCCCCGGCAGCGCGTAGCCGCCGTGGGCGAGGCGCTCGACCAGGCGCGTCGTCCGCGAGGGGTAGCGGACGGCCAGCGCGGCGACGACGAGCGCGGCCACCGCCCCCAGGACTGCAGCCCAGACTGCGATCAGCAGCGAGTTGCCCCCCAGCGCCGCGATCGTGCTCAGCGAGGTGCTGCCGGTGGAGATCCCTTTCGAGGCCCAGTAGATCAGCACCCCGACCGGGAGCACGAAGGCGACGGTCACGATCAGCGAGCAGAAGGCGAGCGCGGGCCAGCGCCAGCGGCCGAGCCGGTAGGGCTGGGTCGGGCGCAGCGTCCCGGGCCCGAGCCGGTGCACCGTCCGGGCGCCGCGCACGCGCGAGCTGGCCAGCAGCAGGACCAGCATCGCGACGACGAGGACGGCGCCGAGCGCAGCCGCCGCGACACGGTCGAAGCTCGACTGGTAGGCGAGGTATATCTCGGCGGTGAAGGAGTTGAAGCGGAGGATCGAGACGGCGCCGAAGTCGCTGATCGTGAAGAGGGCGACGAGCAGCGAGCCGGCGGCCAGCACCGGCCAGAGCTGCGGCAGCACCACCGTGCGGAAGACTTCGAGCGGGTTGCGGCCCATCGCCCGGGCCGCGTCCTCGAGCTGGGGGTCGATCCGCCGCAGCGTCGCCCGCAGCGGGATCAGCGCCAGCGGGTAGGTGAAGAGCGTCAGCACCAGCCAGGCGCCGGTGAAGCCGTAGATCGAGGGCAGGCGGTCGACCCCGAGCGCTTCCTGCAGCAGCCCGTTCGGCCCCAGCGCCGCGACCAGCAGGTAGGCGCCCACGTAGCTCGGGATCACCAGCGGCAGCGTGCAGAGGACAGTCCAGAGCCGGCGGCCGGGGAGGTCGGTACGGACCGTCAGCCAGCCGATCGGCAGCGCGATCGCGAGCGAGGAGAGGACCACGGCCGCGGTCAGCGCCGCGGTCCGCAGCAGCGTCTGCAGCGCCCGCGAGGAAAGGGCGGTTTCCATCGCCGCCGAGAAGTCGCCGGCGATGACGACGACGAGGTAAGCGGCGGGGAGGACGGCGGCGGCGCCGACCAGGGCGCCGAGGGCGAGCAGGCCGAGCGGCGGCCGGCGCGCCGCCGGCATCTACAGCGCCCCGCTTTCTTTCATCAGTTCGATCGTCCCCTGCAGCTCCTTCAGGTCGACCAGGCTGGAGTCGGAGACCGGGATCTTCCCGATCGGCACGCTCAGCGAAGTGGCGGCGGGGACCCCCTTCGCCAACGGGTACTCCTTCGAGCTCGTGGTGAAGAAGAACTGGGATGACTTCGAAAGCAGGGAGCGGACGAAGGCAAACGCTTCCGGCTTGCGGTCGCTCGATTCGAGCACGCCGACGCTGGTCAGCAGCATCAGCGAGCCGAGCCCGCCGGGCGGGAAGTAGACGGCAACGGGGTAGCCGGGGCCTTCTTCGGAGATTGCCTGGGCGACGTAGTAGTGGTTGATCAGGCCGACGTCGATTTCGCCTATGGCGATCGCGTCGCGGATCGTCACGTTGTCGGGGAAGGCGACGGCGCCGTTGTCGACCATCCCTTCCAGCCAGTCCTTGGTGCGCTCGTCGCCGTACCTGGCGCGCAGTGCGGTCACGTACTCCTGCATGCTCGAGGAGGCAGGGCTCCAGCCGACCCGGTCCTTCCACTTCGGCGCGGTCAGCCCGAAGGGGGAAGGGGGAAGTTCGGATTCCGCGACGACGTCGCGGTTGTAGGCGATCACGCGGGCGCGGCCGGTGACGCCGACCCAGCGCCCTTGCGGGTCGCGGTACTGCGCAGGCACCCGGTCGAGGATGTCCTGCGGCAACTTGGTGAGCAATCCGGCTTCGGCGACGGCGGCGATCGCCCCCGGCTCCTGGGCGAAGAAGACGTCGGCCGGGGAGGCGTCGCCCTCCTCGACCAGGGTGGCGGCGAGGTCGGCGGTTTCGGCGAAGCGGACCTGGACGTCGCGGTCGGCCTGTTCCTCGTAGCTGTCGACGGCCGGGCCGATCGCGGCCGGGATCCGGCCCGAGTAGAGGGTGATCCCTTCGACGTCGGGCTCGTTGGAGCCGCCGCCGCTGTCTTCGGTGCTGAAGCCGCAGCCGGCGGCGACGAGCGCGGCGAAGACGAGAGTGGCGGCCGCGAGCAAGCGGCGTTGTCGGGTGGGGAGGATCACAGAGGCGGCAGTTAGGTTGCCCTAATCTTATGGATTCCGCTGCTTATGGAGCACGAAGAGCCCAATCCGATCCCAGGCCTGCGCCTGCGCGGCCTGCGCAAGAGCTTCGGCGACGTCGTCGCCGTCGACGGTCTTGACCTCGACGTCCCCGAGGGCTCGATCTGCGCCCTGCTCGGCCCCAGCGGCTGCGGCAAGACGACGACGCTGCGGCTGATCGCCGGGCTCGAGCGCCCCGACGGGGGGACGATCGAGATCGGCGGCGAGCTTGTCAGCGGCAACGGCCGCACGGTCCCGGCCGAGCGCCGCCGGATCGGCATGGTCTTCCAGGACTACGCGCTCTTCCCGCACATGGACGTCGCCGCCAACGTCGGCTACGCGCTCGGTCGCCGGCCGGACCGGGCCAAGGTCGCCTCGGCGCTGGAGACCGTCGGCCTCGGCGGCCTGGGCAAGCGCAATCCGCACGAGCTCTCCGGCGGCCAGCAGCAGCGGGTGGCGCTGGCGCGGGCGCTCGTCGCCGAGCCGCGGGCGCTGCTCCTCGACGAGCCCTTCTCCAACCTCGACGCCGGCCTGCGGGCGCGGGTGCGCGAAGAGGTGCGGGAGATCCTCGCCGAGCAGAAGCTGACCTCGGTCTTCGTCACCCACGACCAGGAGGAGGCGCTCAGCGTCGCCGACGTGGTCGCGGTCGTCAACGAGGGCAAGGTCGAGCAGGCCGGGACGCCCGAGGACGTCTACTCGCGCCCGACGAGCCGCTGGGTCGCCGGCTTCCTCGGCGAGATCGAGGTGCTGCCGGGCAGGGCGGAGGACGGGACGATCAGCTGCGAGCTGGGGCCGCTGCCGAACCGCGAGGGCTTCAGCGGCGAGGTCGACGTGCTGGTGCGGCCGGAGTCGCTGGCGATCGGGACGATCGAGCCGCCCGACCGCCGCAGCCAGAAGGCAACCGTCGTCTCCCGCAGCTTCTTCGGCCACGACCAGCTGGTCGAGCTGCGGCTGCCCTCGGGCACCATCGTCAAGGTGCGCCGGCTGGGCTTCCCGGCCTGGCACCCGGGCGACAACGTGCGGATCTGGATCGAGGGCCCGGTCGACGTGCTGGGCCGGGATTCTTAGGTTTGTGGGTGGGGGAGGGGCGGGGCACCCTCCTCTCTCGGATCCTTCGAGGAGCGCCGGCGGCGGTCCCTGCTGCCGTAGTGGCGAAGTTCCGCAAAACGTTCGGAGGGTGCCCCGCCCCTCCCGCGACAGCTAGAGGAGGTCCCGCAGAGCAGCGTCTAATTTGGGATGGCTGAACTGGTAGCCCAGTTCCTGGGTCCGCTTCGGGAGGACCCGCTGGCCGCCTCGTAGGACCTGGCCGAACTCGCGGCCGAATTTGAGGTCGAGGACGAGGCCTGGGACCGGCAGCACCGCGGGCCGCTTCAGCGCTCGGCCGAGGGCCTTGGAGAAGTCCTTGTTGGTGACGGGGTTCGGAGCGGTGGCGTTGATGGTGCCGCTGACCTTCTCGTTGTCGAGGGCCCAGAGCAGGATCCCGACCTCGTCGTCGAGGTGGATCCAGGAGAAGTACTGCTCGCCGCCCGCCAGCGGGCCGCCGGCTCCGAGCCTGAACGGCGTCAGCATTTCCTTCAGCAGGCCGCCCCTCTTCGTCAGCACGAGCCCGGTGCGGACGACGACGAGCCGGACTGCGCCGCCGTCGAGCTCGTGGACGGCGGCCTCCCAGGCAACCGGTACCTGCGACTCGAAGCCGTCACCGGGGCCGTCCTCCTCGGTCACCTCCTCGGCACTGCGGTCGCCGTAGTAGCCCACCGCGGACTGGCTGACCAGAACCTTCGGCGGGCTCTCCAGCACCGAGAGCGTCTGGACCAGGTTGTGGGTTCCCTGGCGGCGGCTCTCCATGATCCGCTCTTTCGCCTCCGCGGTCCATTTCTGGTCAATTCGCTCGCCCAGCAGGTGGACGACGCCGTCGACGCCCTCGAAGGCGGCGGGGTCGGGCCGTTCCAGCGTCGGCTCCCACTTGCGCCACTCGACGCGAGGGTTGGCTTCGCGGGCGCGGCCGGGGTCGCGGGTGAGGCCGACGACGTCGTCGCCGCGGGCGAAGAGCGCGTCACACAGCGCCTGGCCGATCGTGCCGCTGGCGCCGGTGACGAGGACCCGCACTTAGGCCCCGTCGACCGTGGCGAAGGTGCCGGTCTCCTCGTTCAAGCGGGCGATGCCGTCCCGCTTGGCCTCCTCGACCACCGCCTCGGCGACCTTCGGAGCCACCTCGCGGTTGAAGACGCTGGGGATGATGTAGTCCTCGGCGAGGTCGGCCTCCGAGACCGCCATCGCAATTCCCTTGGCGGCGGCGAGCTTCATCTCCTCGGTGATCGAGGGGGCGCCGGCGTCCAGCGCGCCGCGGAAGACGCCGGGGAAGGCGAGCACGTTGTTGATCTGGTTCGGGTAGTCGGAGCGGCCGGTGGCCATGATCCGGACGTGGGGCGCGGCGTCCTCCGGCATCACCTCGGGGGTGGGGTTCGCCATCGCGAAGACGATCGCGTCCTCGTTCATCTTCGCCAGCGACCCGGCCTGGATGATCCCCGGCCCGGAGAGGCCGATGAAGAGGTCCATCCCCTCGATCGCGTCATCCGGGGTGCCACTGACCTTGTCCGGGTTGAAGCTCTCGGCGAACCAGCGCTTGGTCTCGTTCATCTCGCCCGACTGGTAGTCCTCGCGATCGGTCGAGAGCGCGCCTTTGCGGTCGCACCCGACGATGTGGCTGACGCCGGCTTCCTGCATCATCTTGGTCACGGCTACCCCCGCCGCGCCGAGGCCAACCACCAGCACCCGCAGCTGCTCGATCGGCTTGCCGGTGATCTTCAGCGCGTTGAAGAGCGCCGCCATCGTCACGATCGCGGTCCCGTGCTGGTCGTCATGGAAGACGGGGATATCCAGTGACTCCTTGAGCCGGTCCTCGATCTCGAAGCAGCGCGGGGCGGAGATGTCCTCGAGGTTGATGCCGCCGAAGGTCGGCGCCATCAGCTCGACCGCCCGGACGATCTCGTCGGCATCCTGGGTGTCGAGGCAGATCGGGAAGGCGTCGACTCCGGCGAACTCCTTGAAGAGCATGCACTTGCCCTCCATCACCGGCATCGCCGCCTCGGGGCCGATGTTGCCGAGGCCGAGCACGGCGCTGCCGTCAGAGACGACCGCGACCGTGTTCTTCTTGATCGTGTACTCGAAGGCCTTGCTGCGGTCGGCGTGGATGTCCATGCAGACGCGGGCGACGCCGGGCGTGTAGGCCATCGAGAGGTCGTCGCGCGTCTTCAGCGGGTACTTGTTGCGGACGTCGATCTTGCCGCCGCGGTGCATCTGCATCGTGCGGTCGACGTAGTCGAGCACCCGGGCGCCGCGGGTCGACCCGATCGCCCGCAGGATCTTCTCCCAATGCTCGCGGTCCGCGGCGTCGATCGTGAACTCGCGGACCCGTTTCCCCTCCGGTCCGGCGCCGGGCACCAGGTCGACGCCCTGCAGCTGCCCACCCGCCTCGGCGATCGAAGCGGTCAGGCGCCCCAGCGGCTCCTGCCGCGCGTCGAGCTCGACGCGGATCGTGACGCTGTACTGGGCGCTGACAGCCATGGGCGGCTATCGAATCAGATTCGCTTCGCGGGCCAGCCTCTTCCTCGCATAGGAGCGGCGCCGCCTTCGAGTCCGATTCGCACGCTCGCTGGCCGCCCAAGTAGCGGGTTAACCCCGCGGACAGGGGGCGAGTTCGAGGGCCTGTCGCCTTTGTTCGGATATGCCGAACAAAGGCGACAGGCTCGATCTGGCGCTCGCTCGAATCGCTGCTCGACAGCATGGAGTCGTGACCACGAAGCAGCTGGCTGCGTTGGGGCTCAGTAGGCCTGCGATCTCCGAAAGGGTGTCGAGCGGCCGATTGCATCGTGTGCATCAAGGTGTCTACGCGGTGGGACACCGTGCCCCGAATCTCCACGGCCGCTTCATGGCGGCCGTCCTCGCCTGCGGTTCCGGCACGGTCTTGAGTCATGTCTCCGCCGCCGTTCTCTGGGATCTCCTTAAACCCATCGACGGCCCGGTCCACGTCTCCGTCCCAACCGCTTCGGGCCGAAGGAAGCGCCGCGGCATCCGTATCCACCGCTGTCCCTCCCTCGCAACGCCCGCAGAGCCGTCTCCCTCGCCCTCCTACCTGCATCGAGAAGGAGGGCGAGGGAGACGGCTCCTCACCACCCACCGCCACAACATCCCCGCCACACGCGCGCGAGCTAGACCTTCGAGGCGCCGGCTACACCGTCCTGCGCTTCACCGACAAGCAGCTCGAAGGGGAACCCGGGCGCGTTGCGGCGGACGTTGCGGCCGCGCTCGCGATGTCCCGCACCTCGCGCGGCTAGAGTCGCCCCCGTGCCCGCCGACACCGCCGCGCCACAGCTCTTCCTGATCGACGGCAACAGCCTCGCCTACCGCGCCTTCTTCGCCCTGCCCGAGTCGATCGGGACCAGCGACGGGCGGCCGACGAACGCGATCTACGGGCTCGCCTCGATGCTGGTCAAAATCATCGACGAACACCATCCTCAGGGGGTGGTGGTCGCCTGGGACGCAGGCTGGAGCGGTCGCGAGAAGACCTACGACCTCTACAAGGCCCAGCGCAAACCGCGCCCCGACCTGCTGCGCGAGCAGTGGCCGCACCTGATGCCGCTCGTAGAGGCCTTCGGCTACACCAACGTCAAGGTCGACGGCTACGAGGCCGACGACGTGATCGCCTCCTTGGTGAAACAGGCGCGCGAGCAGGGCATCGAGGTGATGGTCGTTACCGGCGACCGCGACGCCTACCAGCTCGTCAGCGAGGGGGTGCGGGTGATGAGCACCTCGCGGGGGATCACCGAGACCAAGATCTACGACCGCGCCGCGGTCGAAGAGCGCTACGGGGTACCGCCGGAGCTGATCTGCGACCTGATGGGCCTGCGCGGCGACACCTCCGACAACATCCCCGGCGTCCCTGGGATCGGCGAGAAAACCGCGACCCAGCTGCTGCAGCAGTTCGGCTCCCTGGAAGCGGTGCTGGAAAACGTCGACCAGATCTCGGGCAAGAAACGGAAGGAAAACCTCGTCGCGCACGCCGACGACGCCCGCCTCTCCAAGCAGCTGGCGACGCTGCAGTACGAGATCGAGACCGGCGTCGACCTCGGCGAGGCGATGTCGAGCGAACCCGACCGCGGCGCCCTGCGCGAGTTCATGCGGGAGTTCGAGCTGCGGGCGGTGATGGAGCGGCTCGAAGAAGCTCTGCCGGAGGGTGCCGCGGTGCCGGGCCGCAAGGTCGAGACCGAGCTCGCGGTGGAGGCGGTCGAGGGTAAGCCGGAGGACCTGGGGGAGGGGCCGGTGGCCCTGGCGATCGAGGGCGAGCGCTGGGCCGCCGCCGAAGACGGTCGCGTCCTGGCGGGCAACAACAGCCACGACGAGCTCGCCGTCGCGCTGGGCACCAAGCCGTTCGTCGCCCACGACGCCAAGTCCCTCGGCGGCGGCCGGCACGGCCTGCTCGCCGCGGCCGCGCGCGAGGGAACCGAGCCGAACCTCGACCACGACACCCTGATCGCCGCCTACTTGCTGGAGCCGCAGCGGCGCACCTACGACCTGGTCGAGCTGGCCGCCGACGCCGGCATCGGCCTCGGGGAGAGCGCCGCCGCGGAAAAACCAGAGGAGGAGGACGGGCAGCTGGCGCTGGGCGAGGAGCTGGAGGTCGGGCTCGAGCCCGCCGAGGAAGCGCAGTTGGTCGCCGCCCTCGCGGAGGTGCAGCGGCCGCGGATCGAGGAGCTGGGGCTGGAGCAGCTGCTGCGCGAGGTCGAGCTGCCGCTGGTCGGGGTCCTGGCGGCGATGGAGCGCGAGGGGCTGAAGCTCGACGCCGAGCGGCTGGCCGAGGTCGGCGCCGGCTTCGGCGAGCGCATCGCCACCCTGGAGAAGGAGATTTTCGAGCTGGCCGAGGAGGAGTTCACGATCGGCTCGCCGCAGCAGGTCGGCCGCATCCTCTTCGAAAAGCTCGGCCTGACGAAGAAGCGCCGCGGCAAAACCGGCTTCTCCACCGACGCCCGCGTCCTCGCCCAGATCCGCGACGAGCACCCGATCGTCCAGAAGATCGAGCAGTGGCGGGAGCTGAGCAAGCTGAAGAGCACCTACCTCGACACGCTGCCGGAGCTGATCGACCCCGCAACCGGCCGCGTCCACACCACCTTCAACCAGGCCTCGACCACCACCGGCCGCCTCTCCAGCACCAACCCGAACCTGCAGAACATCCCGATCAGGACCGAGATCGGCCGCCCCGTCCGCGCCTGCTTCGTGGCCGAGGAGGGGGCGCGGCTGCTCTCCGCCGACTACAGCCAGGTTGAGCTCCGCGTCCTTGCCCACGTCGCCGACGAGGTGGTGCTGAAAGACGTCTTCCGCGAGGGCGAAGATGTCCACGCCGCCACCGCCGCCGAGGTCTTCGAGATCGAGCGCGACGAGGTCGACGTCGGCCAGCGCTCGAAGGCGAAGATGGTCAACTTCGGGATCGTCTACGGGCTGACCGGGTTCGGCCTCGCCGACCGCCTCAACATCCCCCGCAAGGAGGGCGAGGAATTCGTCTCCCGTTACCTCGAGCGCTTCCCCGCCGTCCGCGCCTTCCGCGAGCAGGTGATCGAGCGCGCGCAGGAGGAGGGATACGTGACGACGCTGATGGGACGGCGGCGGCCGATCCCGGAGCTGCGCTCGGGCAACCCCAACACCCGCCGCCTCGGCGAGCGGCTCGCCGTCAACACCGTGATCCAGGGCACCGCCGCCGACATCATCAAGGTCGCGATGGTGCGCTGTCGGCGGGCGCTGCGGGAGACCGGCGGCCAGACCCGCCTCGTCCTCCAGATCCACGACGAGCTGCTCTTCGAGGGCCCGCCGGGGGAGATGGAAGCGGCGGCCGAGCTGGTGCGGCGCGAGATGTGCGCCGCATACCTGCTCGACCCGCCGCTCGAGGTCGACGTCGGCGTCGGCCAGGACTGGCTCGACGCCAAGTAGTCGACTCCCTCTCTGACTAGCTGTTGCTGAGCTCTTTCCCCGAGAGCTCGACCTCGTCGAAGATCGCCTGGCCGTTCTCGATCTTCAGCTCGGCCTCCTCGACAACGGCGCCGGGAACCAGCTCCGCGGTGGTGCAGGGGCGGTCGTCCTGATCGTCGTTCTCCTTGCCCGCGCCGGAGTTGTCGCCGGGGCCGGAGTTGTCTTCTCCGTCGTCGTCACCGGCCTCTTCGCCGTCGTTTCCTTCGTCGTCACCGGCCTCGTTTTCGCCACCGTGGTCGTCCCCCGGCTCGGCCTCGCCGCTGCCGGAGCCCTGGCTGCTGGCCGTGGCGCCGGAGTCGTCCTCGCACTCGATCTCGGTCTGGTCGGTGACCAGGCCGGCGACGGTGTCGTTGCCGAAGAGGTCGATCACAAGCCGGCCGGTCTGCTGGTCGAAGGAAACGATCGTCCCGGCCTGCTCGTGGCCGTCGGCGACGCCGTCGTCATCGCTGTCGCGGTCGCGGGGGTTGTCGCCGGCGAGGAACTCCGCCCGGTTGCGCAGGTGGTCGCGATCCTGATCGCGGCGCGCCTGGTTGACGTTCAGGGAGAGCTGGTGGCGCTTCTCCCAGCGGTCCGGGATGCGGTCGTGGTTGCCGTCCTTGGCGGCGGCCAGGCCCGGCATGGCCAGGAGCGCGAGCGCTCCCAACGCCAGCGCGAACCAGGTCATGCCGAGGCGGGATCGCCTTGCCTTCTTCGGGGTCATGCCTTCCTCCTCAGGTTGGTTGAAACAAGTGGTTGCTGCTGAAACCCGAGGGCGGCGCGAAGATCACGCGGGTTCGTTTATCCGTCGAGGCCGCTAGTGAGGTCGCCGCTGCCCTCGCCGGAGCTGTCGCTGCCGGAGCCGGAGTCCGAACCGCTCCCGCCGCTGCTGCCGTCCTCGATCACGGGGACCGGTTCGGGTTCCTGCACGGGCTCGACCTCGCCGGAGCCCGGGCCTGAGTTGCCGCCGCTCTGGAGGCTGCCGTCATCGCCGGAACCGCCCGAGGTGCCGCTGTTGTCGTCGAAGGCGCCGTCGCCCGATCCCGAGCCGGAGCCGCTGTGATCGTCGCCCCCGTCGTCATCGCTCCCGTGGTGCCCGCCGGAGATCGAACCCGGACCGGAGTTCGGGCCGGAACCGCTGTCGCCGCCGGAACCGCTCGAGGCTTCGCCCCTGTGTCCCGATCGCGTTCCCGAGCCGCTGCGGCCGCCGTCGTCGAGGCGGTCGCCTCCACCGTGCCCGCTGCGGTTCTCGCTGCCGTTGCCGTCTCCTGGCCGACCGCCACCGTGCTGGTCCTCAGAAGCGCGGCTGGGTAGGCCCGACTCGTTGCTGCCGGCAGGGGAGCGGGGGCCGCCGCGGCCGTCGCGCGGCAAGGTCGCCGCCTCGGCCGCTTCGGGGCCAGGACGGTCGCCGCGGTCGTGGTCGATCGCCACCCCCGCGCCGACCGTTCCGGCTATCAGAACCGCCGCCATTCCCGCTTTCAAAGCTCCGCCGCCGATCCCGCCCAGCGCCGCGCTGCCCGCCGAAGAGGCGCCGCCGCCGGCCAGCACCCCGCCCGCCCGGGCGGCGTCGTCCCCGTGCTCGGCCAGCGCTCGCACGATCGGCAGCGGCAGCAGCAGGCCGAAGCCCTCCCGCAGCGCCGAGCGAGCGCGGAAGATCGCCTGTCGGGCGGCGCCGCCGCTGACGCCGAGGGCGGCGGCGATCTCCTCGTGGCTCAGTCCTTCCAGCTCGCGCATCACAAGCGCCGCCCGCTGCGGCTCCGGCAGCGCCCTCAGCCGCTCCATCAGGTCGCGCAGCTCCTCCCGTGCCTCTACCACGGCGGCGGCGCTGCGGCCGCCGGGCAGCGTCTCCCCCAGCTCCTCGGCCACCGGCGCGCGGTCGCGCAGGTCGTTCAGGGCCGTGTTGCGGACGATCCGGTAGAGCCAGGGCCGCAGCTCGATCTCCGCCCCGGAGCCGCGCAGCGCCGGCAGCGCCTTCGAGAAGGCGTCCTGGGTGACGTCCTCGGAGTGGCCGCCGACGATCGCCGCCGCGAAGCGGTCGAGTGGGCGCCGGTAGCGCCGCACGATCTCCTCGAAGGCGGCGTCGTAGCCGTCACGCACGAGGTCGACCAGGCGACGGTCCGGCTGCGCCCGCAGGGTCGGGCCGAGGAAGACGCGGGCGGCGAGGTGCTCTGCGGGTGGTGGGGTCATGCGACGGTTCCTTGGATCGGCCGGTCTGGCTTACTGCGTTACTGATAAGAGAGCGGGGAGGTTCAGACCCCGCATCAATCCATCAACACATGTCCAGAGCGAAGATCACGCGACCCGGCGAAGAAATCCATGGATAGGGGCCTGGCGGTCCTGCTGACGGCTGTCGCCGGCGGGCTGATCGCCGCCCAGGCGCCGATCAACGCCGAGCTCGGCAGGGCGACGGGGAGCATGGCGGCGGCCCTCGTCTCCTTCCTCGTCGGGACCCTCGCCCTCGCCACCGTCGTCGTCCTCAGCGGCAAGGCGGGGGGACTGACCAGCACCTTCGACGTCAGCTGGTACTACCTTCTCGGCGGCCTGCTCGGTGCCCTCTACGTCCTCAACGCGCTCATCGCCGTCTCCGCGATCGGCGCCGGCGGGGTTGCCGCGGCCACCGTCTTCGGCCAGCTCACCGCCTCGGTGCTGATCGACCGCCTAGGCCTGTTCGGCCTGGACCAGGTCGCGCTCTCGCCTCAGCGCGTCCTCGGCGTCGTCCTGCTGCTGGCCGGCACCGTCCTGGTGGTGCGCTGAGCCGCCCACCCCGCTGTTCTCTGCGCAATCCGGAGGCGCGATCCGCAGGTAGTGGCCGAAGGACCAGTCGACGAACCGCTTCGACCCCATCAGCCGGATCAGCGGCCAGAGGATCCGCGGCGGCACCCGCGGCACCAGCTTCTGCACCCGCAGCATCCACTTGAACTTCCACTCGTGGGAGTCGTGGAACTCGGCGTAGACCTCGGCTGCCTCCTCGCGGCTCTGCCGCCCCTCGACCACCCCGCGCAGCTCGCGTCCGAGGGCGATCCCGAAGTAGAGGGCGGTGCGGATCCCCTCGGCGCTGAGCGGCAGGCAGTGGCCGGCCGAGTCGCCGACGAAGAAGACTCCGCCCTCGGTCCCACGGCGGATCCTGTGCGGGATCCAGTTGCCCTGGTACTCGTTCGGCTCCTTGCCGAGATCCTCGGTCAGCAGCACGGTGGTGTCCTTGACGTGGAAGCGGGGGTCGAAGGAGCCGATCCCGATCCGCAGCTCGTCTCGGGCGGGGAACGACCAGCCGTAGCCGGCTGGGACGTACCTGCGGTCGATCCAGATCTCGAGGTCCTCGGACTCGCCGGCCGGATGGACCTCGAGACCCCGCGAGAGAGGCGCGTCGGGTGGCTGGTAGCCGTCGCCTGAGGCCAGCATCCGCCGCCAGCCGAGCGCGTCGACGACCAGCGGAGCCGAGATCGTGCCGCGGTCGGTCTCGACGGCGATCTGCCCGTTTCCGCTGGTTGCGGGTGCGCGCCCGTTCACCTTGGCGGTCTCAAACGCCGCGTCGCAGTCGCTCCAGAGCAGCCGGCAGAGCTCGCGGTAGTCGAAGGTCGAGAAGGTCCAGGGCAGCCGGTAGCGGGCGGTTCCGTGGGGAAGGTGCATGACCAGCGTGTCGAACCGCTGGCGCTCGGCTGCCATCAGCCCCAATTGCTGCAACCACCCGGTCGGGATCCCGCAGGCAGAGGTCTGACGCTCGCCGATCTCGTAGCGGTCGACGAGCAAAACGTCAGCTCCAGAGCCGGCCAGCTCCCGCGCGACCGCGAGGCCGGCGAAGCTGGCGCCGCAGATGAGGACGTCGTGCTCGCCGTCCAGGGGCGTGCGTTCGTCCCCGCGCTTCGTGGCTCGGACCGGCATCGACCCGGATTCTGCCATCATTCGGCGCCGTGTCCGCGACCGAGACCATGACGCCTGCGCCCAGCGCAACCCCCGTCGACGGTTCAGGGGGCCTGCTGCTCAACATCGACGGGCAGATCGTCCCGAATTACGCGGCGACGATGGTGTCCTTCGAGGAGGGCGACGTCGTCAAGGGCAAGGTCGTCCGGATCGACAAAGACGAGGTCCTCGTCGACATCGGCTACAAGGCCGAGGGGGTCATTCCCTCCAACGAGCTTTCGATCCGCAAGTCGGTCGACCCGCACGACGAGGTCCAGCTGGAAGAGGAGGTCGACGCCCTCGTCCTCACCAAGGAGGACTCCGAGGGCCGCCTGATCCTCTCCAAGAAGCGCGCCCGCTTCGAGAAGGCCTGGCGCCGGATCGAGGTCGCCGCCGATTCCGGCGAACCGGTCGAAGGCAGCGTCATCGAGGTCGTCAAGGGCGGTCTCATCCTCGACCTCGGCGTCCGCGGTTTCCTGCCGGCCTCGCTGGTCGACATCCGCCGCGTCCACAACCTCGACGAGTTCATGGGCCAGACGCTCGAGTGCAAAGTGATCGAGCTCAACCGCAGCCGCAACAACGTGGTGCTGTCGCGGCGCGCGGTGCTCGAGGAGGAGCGCAAAGAGGTCCGCGAGCAGATCCTCGGCCGCCTCGAGCCGGGCCAGGTCGTCGAAGGCAAGATCTCCAACATCGTCGACTTCGGCGCCTTCGTCGACCTCGACGGGATCGACGGCCTGATCCACATCTCCGAGCTTTCCTGGAGCCACGTCAACCACCCCTCCGAAGTCGTCTCGATCGGCGACACGGTGCGGATCAAAGTCCTCGACATCGACCGCGACCGCCAGCGGATCTCGCTCGGCCTGAAGCAGACCCAAGAGGACCCGTGGCAGCGGGTGATCAACACTCACCGCGGCGGCGACGTGCTCGAGGGCACGGTGACCAAGGTGGTCGCCTTCGGCGCTTTCGTCGAAATCCTGCCTGGGGTCGAGGGCCTGGTCCACATCTCCGAGCTCGCCGACCACCATGTCGAGAACCCGAGCGAAGTCGTCGAGCCGGGCTCGAAGCTGAACGTGAAGATCCTCGAGATTGACGAAGAGCGGCGCCGCCTCTCGCTCAGCATCAAGCGGGTCGAGGGGCAGAACATGGCGATGGCCGGGCTCGGCGAGCAGATCGCCCAGGCCGAAGGCGGCCAGGAGGCCGAGACCGCCGAGGTCGAGGAGCAGGCGCCACCGCCCACGGGCCAGATGGCCGATGCGTTCGCGCAAGCGGCGGCGCCGGCTGCGGAGGAGGCACCCGCGGAGGAGGCTCCTTCCGAGGAGTCACCGTCCGCCGAGAGCCCCGAGGAGGCCCCCAGCGAAGAGGCGCCCGGCGAGCTGCCGACCGAGGTCGAGGCCTCCGAGGAGGCCGATCCGGCGCCCGTGGCCGAGGCCAACGGCACCACCGAGGAGGATCCCGGCGAGCATCAGGAGGGGGAATCGATGCAGGACCGCCCGGACTCTCCCGACGACGTCGACGAGGCGGCCGGCGAAGAGTCCTCGGGCGACGACGCGCAGACGGGCGAGTCCGAGCAGTCCTGATCGGCGCCTCTCGATGGCGCCACTGAAGATCGGCCTCACCGGTGGCATCGCCGCCGGTAAGTCGGAGGCGCTGAAGGCTTTTGCCCGCCTCGGCGCGGCGACGCTCTCCAGCGACGCGGTCGTCCACGAGCTGCTGGAAAGCGAGGAGCTGCGCGAGCGCCTGGTCGAGCGCTGGGGGACGGAGGTGGCGCCCGGCGGGAAGATCGAGCGGGGGAAGGTCGGCGAGATCGTCTTCGCCGACCCCGAGCAGCTGACCTGGCTGGAGGCGCAGATCCACCCGCTGGTGCAGCGGCGGACGGCGGAATGGCTCCTGTCCCTGCCCGAAGACACGGAGGTTGCCGTGGTCGAGGTGCCGCTGTTGTTCGAGGCCGGCAGCGATAAGGCCTTCGACACCACGGTCGCGGTCGTCACTGCCGACGAGGTCCGGCGCGAGCGGGCCGCCGCCCGCGGCCAGGCGCTGGTCGACGAGCGCGAGGCGCGACAGCTGACCCAGCCGGAGAAGGCCGATCGGGCCGAGCACGCGATCCCGAACGACGGCACGGTGGAGGAGCTCGAGCAGCGGCTGTCCGCGCTGCTCGAAAAGCTGCGGCGATGAAGCGCAGGAAGGCGCTCCGCCGACGCCGGTTCCTCGCCCTCGCCGCGCTCGCCGCGCTGATCGGGGTCTTCGTCGCGGCCGTGATCGTCAGCGGCCTCTTCGACCACGCGCTGAAGGAGCTGACGCTGCCGCTGCGGCACGAGGACGTGATCCGGCAGCAGGCCGAGGAGAAGGGAGTCGACGCGGCGCTGATCGCCGCCGTGATCTACTCAGAGTCCAAGTTCAGCGACCAGACCTCGAGCGCGGGGGCGCGCGGGCTGATGCAGATCACTCCTGAAGCGGCCGACACGATTGCCGAGAACAGCGACGCCACGACGTTCGAACTGAATGATCTGGGCGATCCCGAAATCAACATCCGCTACGGCACTTTCCTCCTGCGCGAACTGCTCGACCGCTACGACGGCGACGAGGCGGCGGCGCTGGCCGCCTACAACGCGGGCCCCGGCAACGCCGACAAGTGGGGCGGTTCGGCCTTGACGGTCGAGGAGATCCCCTTCCCGGAAACCCGGGCCTACGTCGAAGAGGTGCTGGAGAAGCGCGACGAGTACCGCCGCGAGTACGCAACGGAGCTGGGCTATGGCGGAATCTCGTAGGCCGCGGGTAGCGGCGTTGGCGCTGGCGGTCGGCCTCGTCCTCGCCGACTCTTCGGTTGTCGTCCTTGCCCTGCCGGAGATCTACCGCGAACTCGACACCAGCGTCTCCGGCGTCACCTGGGTGCTCGTCTCCTTCAACCTCGTGATCGCGCTCGCGGCGGTGCCGGCGGCGCTGCTCGCGCGCCGGGCCGGGCCGGGCCGGACGGCGGCGGTGGGGCTGGCGGTCTTCGCCGGAGCCGGGCTCGCCTGCGGGCTCGCCGACGAGCTCTCGACCCTGATCGTCGCCCGCTGCGTGCAGGCGCTCGGCGGGGCTGCGGCCGTGACGGCGGCGCTGGAGCTGCTGCCTGCGACGGTCGGCTCGGAGCGGCGGGCGGCGACGGTCTGGGCGGCGGCGGGGGCGACCGGGGCGGCGCTGGGCCCGGCGGTCGGCGGCCTGCTCACCGAGCTCGTCTCCTGGCAGTCGATCTTCCTGCTCCAGGTGCCGGTGGCGCTGGCCGCCGCGGTACCGATCCTCGCGGTCGCCAGGCACGAGGCGGCGACCAGGGTGATCGAAGAGGAGGTACGCAGCACCGGCCGCCCGCACCTTTGGGCGAACCTGGCGCTGGCGATGGTCTCGGCGGCGATCGCCGCCGCCCTCTTCCTGCTGGTCCTGCTTCTGATCGAAGGCTGGCGCCTGAGCCCGATCGAAGCGGCCGTCGTCGTCTCGGCGATGCCGCTTGCGGCGATCCTCGGCAGCCGCCTGACGGAGCGGGCCGGCGACGCGCGTTCGCGGGCGGCGGCCGGGGCGATCCTTGTCGGCGGCGGTCTCGCCGGGCTGGCCTTCCTGCCGAAGGCGACGATCGCGCTGACGCTGCCCCCGCAGGTCCTGGTCGGGGTGGGGCTCGCGCTGGTCCTCTCGGCGCTGACCGAGACGGCGCTGCACGGGCGGTCGCCGCAGGCGATCCACGGCGGCTGGACGATCTCCTCGCGGCACGCCGGCGTCGTGATCGGCCTGCTGGCGCTGACGCCGGTCTTCACCGCCGACATCGACCAGCAGCGGCACGACGCGATCGACGCCGGCACCGCCGTGATCCTCGACTCGCCGATCAACCCGCTGCTGAAGATCGACCTCGCCGAGAAGGTCAGCGGGCAGCTGGAAAAGGAGCGGGGGAAGGTGCCGACGATCGACCCCGCCTTCGAGCCGAAGCCGTCCGGCGAACCCGAACGCTCTGAAGTCGACCAGCTGCAGGGCGAACTGCAGGACCAGCTCGACCGGGGCGCCACCCACGCCTTCAGCACCTCCTTCGTATTGGCGGCGCTGCTGGCCCTGATCGCGCTCTTCCCGATCGCCCTCTCGCGGAGGGTCGACCTGTGAGCGAGCGGACCGGGAACCTCAGCGGCAAGCTGCTGATCCTCGGCTCGATCGTCGCCGCCTTGGTCCTCGTCGGCGCCTACCTCGCGGCGGGCGGCTCCAGCTACGAGCCCGAGAAGGTGCAGGATCCCTGCCAGCCGCGGCCCTGGAGCAACCCGCAGACGCTGGGGCAGCTCGCCAACCAGTTCACGATCTCGGCCCTGGACGGCGCCGCCTGCCAGCTCGGTGTCACGCGCGAGGTGCTGGCGCGGGCGCTGGCAACGCCGCAGGGACGGGAGCGGTTCAAGCGACGCTATGGGATCGACGACGAGAAGCTGGCGAGGGCGATCCGCGCCGGCCTCGTCCGCGCCGTGGACGACGCCGAAGAAGCCGGGGCGCTGAGCCCGCTGATCGCTGTCCCCCTGCGCGAGACCGTGCAGCGGATCCCGCTTGAACAGGCGATCGAACTGATCAACGACGCCGAATCCTTCCTCGGCGACGTCGACGGCTTCCTCGGCCCCGCCGGGGACCTGCTCGAAGAATTCCTGCCCTAGCGGGGGTTGTCGACCCTAAACTCGCGCGCCTGCGGGTTCCAGGCGATCCCGGAGCAGAGGGCTTCCGGAGTGGTTCCCAGCGCGGTGGCGAGCTTGACCATCGTCCCCAGCCGCGGTTCGCGGCCGCCGCGCTCGAGCAGCGAGACCTCGGTGCGGTGAATCTCGCAGCGCTTGGCCAGCTCTTCCTGGGAGATGCCGGCGTCCTGCCGAGCCCGGCGCAGGTTTACGGAGAAGCGGTCGCGGTGGTCCATTTCCTCAACTCTGTCACGAATTGTATTCAGTCGCGGGTCGCGCGCCAGACCCAGGCCATCGCAAGCGGCTGCAGCGGCAGTCGCACCCAGAGCGACCAGCGCGGGAACCTGCGCATGTCGAGGCCGCGGATCTGCTCGGGGTTGAGCGCCATGTGGATGTTGGCGGGGAAGACGGCGAGCAGCAGGGCGAGCAGCCACCAGCGGCCGAGGCGGCGGGTGGCCGGAGGGAGGACGAGAGCGGCGCCGGCGATCTCGGCTGCGCCGCTGATCGCCACGACCTCCCGCCTCTGCGTCTCGATGGCCGGCGGCACGATCGCTTCGAAGAACCGCGGCCGCAGGAAGTGCAACGTCCCCGTAAAGGCGAAGAAAGCCGCAAGCGCGGCGCGCGAGAGCCTCATCGAAGGCCCAGCATATGCGCCAGCTATGTTCTGACTCGTGCCCGAGTTCAAGCTGAACCCCGCCTACTCTCCGACGGCGGACCAACCGAAGGCGATCGCCGGGCTGGCCGAGGGGCTGCGCACGGGCGAACGCTTCCAGACCCTGCTCGGCGCCACCGGCACCGGCAAGACCTTCACGATGGCGGCGACGATTGCCGAGGTGCAGCGGCCGAGCCTCGTGATCGCGCACAACAAGACGCTTGCCGCGCAGCTCTGCAACGAGTTCCGCGAGTTCTTCCCCGACAACGCGGTCGAGTACTTCGTCTCCTACTACGACTACTACCAGCCCGAGGCCTACGTCCCCGCCCAGGACCTCTACATCGAGAAGGACTCCTCGATCAACGACGAGATTGACCGCCTGCGCCATGCCGCCACGGCGGCGCTCTTCGCCCGCCGCGACGTGATCATCGTCGCCTCGGTCTCCTGCATCTACGGGATCGGCTCGCCGCAGGTCTACAACGAAAAAATGCAGCTGTTCCAGGTCGGCAGGGAGATCGACCGCGACGACGTCCTCCGCAAGCTGGTGAAGATGCAGTACCAGCGCAACGACCAGGTGCTGGGCCGCGGCGCCTTCCGGGTTCGCGGCGAGGTGCTGGAGATCATGCCCTCCTACGCCGAGTCGGCCTACCGGATCCAGCTCTTCGGCGACGAGATCGAGGGGATCCAGCACTTCGATCCGCTGACCGGCGAGGTGCTCGACGTGATCGACCACGTCTCGGTCTGGCCGGCCTCCCATTACGTGACCAAAGACGAGACGGTCGACCGGGCCGTCGACGAGATCCGCGCCGAACTGGAAGGGCGGACCGCCGAGCTGGAAACGGAAGGCAAGCAGCTGGAGGCGCACCGGCTGCGGCAGCGGACGATGTACGACCTCGAGATGATCAAGGAGCTCGGCTTCACCTCGGGGATCGAGAACTACTCGCGGATCCTCGATGGCCGCCCGCCCGGCAGCCCGCCGCACACCCTGATCGACTACTTCCCCGACGACTTCGTCGTCTTCGTCGACGAGTCCCACCAGACGATCCCGCAGATCGGCGGCATGTACGAGGGGGACCGCTCGCGGAAGACGACGCTGGTCGACTTCGGCTTCCGGCTGCCCTCGGCGATCGACAACCGGCCGCTCAAGTTCGACGAGTTCCTCCAGCGCGTTCCCCGGCTGGTGATGGTCTCGGCGACGCCGGGCCCGTTCGAGAAAGCCGAATCGAGCCGCACGGTTGAGCAGATCGTCCGCCCGACCGGGATCGTCGACCCCGAGATCGAGCTGCGCGAGACGAAGAACCAGATCGACGACCTGATGAACGAGGTGAAGCGGGTGGCCGAGCAGGGCGACCGCACCCTGGTCACGACCCTGACCAAGAAGATGGCCGAGGACCTGACCGCCTACCTGCTCGAGTACGGCGTCAAGGTGCGGTACCTGCACTCGGAGGTCGACACCCTGGAACGGATCCAGATCGTCCGCGACCTGAGACTGGGGGAGTACGACGTCCTCGTCGGCGTCAACCTCCTGCGCGAGGGTCTCGACCTGCCCGAGGTCTCGCTGGTGGCGATCCTCGACGCCGACAAGGAGGGCTTCCTGCGCGGCGAGACCAGCCTCGTGCAGACGATCGGCCGGGCGGCGCGGAACGTCAACGGCCGGGTGCTGATGTACGCCGACAAGGAGACCGAGGCGATGCGGGCGGCGATGCGCGAGACCGACCGTCGCCGCGAGATCCAGCTCGCTTACAACGAGGAGCACGGGATCACGCCGGAGACCGTGCGCAAAGGCATCTCCGAGATGAGCGAGTTCCTGGCGATGGAGGACCGGGCGCCCCGCAAACGGCGGCGCAAGCGCGCCGAGGACTTCGCTGGTCCCGAGGAGCTGGAGAAGACGATCGTGGCGCTGGAGGAGGAGATGCTGGCGGCGGCCGACGACCTTCGCTTCGAGGAGGCCGGCCGGATCCGCGACGAGCTGCGGGAACTGCGGCGCGATCTAGATGGGATGACTGCAGGTACCTGAAAACCGGCCTGTTGTCCGAAGTTGTCACCCGCCTGAGGGCGGGCGAGCTTCTCCGCTGTAATTTCGGCCTTAAGCTCAGAAAATGTCCCTACCAGTCACCGAAGAGACCTTCGAGACGGAGGTACTCCAGCGTTCGCGGGAGCTGCCGGTCGTGGTCGATTTCTGGGCGGACTGGTGCGGGCCCTGCAAAGCGCTGAGCCCGGCGCTGGAGAAAGCAGCGGCGGCGCGGGCGGGCAACGTGGCCCTGGCGAAGGTCGACGTCGACGCCAATCCCCGGCTGGCGGCGCTGTTCAGAGTCCAGGGGATCCCGGCCGTCAAGGCCTTCCGCGACGCTGAGGTCGTCGGGGAGTTCGTCGGCGCCGTGCCGCCCCCGCGGGTCGAGGCGTTCTTCGACTCTCTCATCCCTTCGCGGGGCGACGAGCTGCTCGACGCCGGGGACGAGCTCTCGTTGCGCGAGGCCTCAGAGCTGGAGCCGCGCCGCGCCGACATCGCCGTTGCCCTGGCGCGAGCCCGTCTCGAGCGCGGTGCCGAAGACGAGGCCCTGGAAGCGGTCGAGGGCCACGACGGCGACTTCGCCGCCGCGGGCATCGCGGCCCGCGTCCGCCTCACCAGGGCCGGGATCGCCGCCGACGCCTTCGCCGCTCTCGACGGCGGCGACCGCGACGCCGCCCTTGCTTCCCTGCTCGAAGCGCTGGAAGGCCCGGCAGGCGGCAACGGCGAGATGGAGCTGTCCCCCGAGGACCGCCGCGACCTCCTCCGCCGCGCCATCGTCGGCATCCTCAGCGACCTCGACCCCACCGAGCCCACCGTGCGCGCCTACCGCCGCCGCCTCGCCGGCGCCCTCGGCTGACGATAGGCATTTGTCCCCGGTATGCGGGGACAAATAGGTTCACGAAGCCGTGCGTCTCAGTTCTGCTCGACGCCGAGTGAGAAACGTGCGGATCCGTTTTGCGACTCGTTCCGGTTCGGTTTCAAGTCGGCGGGCTGAGATGCGGATGCTGTCGATCCCGGCGAGCTTCATCTCCTCTTGACGTAGGCGGTCGTTCTCGAATGCTTCGCGGCTGCCGTGCGTCTCCCAGCCATCGACTTCGACCGCGAAACGCTCTGCTTCCCAGTAGGCGTCGACCTCCCACTTGCCCACCCAGCAATTGAGCACGGGCAGGTGCTCGCCCTCTTTTTCGATGGCATCGATGAAGAGAAGCTCGGAGCGGGCGCGGTCGAAGACGGGCTTTCGGTAGAGAGCAAGTGCTTGCTTCAGCTGTGCCGCACCGGGGACTCGGCCGCGGCGCCCCAGCATCTGATCGATCGCGTCCAGATCGAGGAGATTGCGCCGCCTGGCGCGATCCACTGCTCGCTCCAGCTCGCGCTTCGGCTCGGTTGCGGCAATGTCGAAGAGGGTGCGCGAGAGGGAGGTGACCGGGATCCTCTCCAGGGTCGCGGTGTCTCGGTCGCTGATCGCCAGCACCCGGTGGATTCGGATCCCCTTGCGTCGGCCTTTCCCGGCGAAGGTCACGTCTACTTCCTCGCGGCAGACGGGGAAGAGCCGCCATAGCCACCCCGCTGACCGATGACTGAGGACAGCATTGTCGTTGAAGGCGAGGAGAGCAGCGCGGCAGCGCCCGTGCGCAGACAATCCGGCATGACCGACCGCGTAGACCCCGCGATGAATCCGACGCAGCCGGTCGGCCTCGTGCGCTCGGTAGACGTGCCCCTTGGAGAAGCCGAGCTCCCGCAGCTGTCGATAGGACACCACGCCGTACTGCTCCTCCGCCAGATCCGCCAACCGGGAATGTGAACGCATTTCTCCCCGCATACCGGGGATAAGGGCTCGGGTGATCCAAATTCTCCCCCCGGGAACATCTGTTCGCCTGGCTAGAATCGGTGCGAGTGGCTGCCTCTGAGCGAATCGTCATCTCCGGCGCCCGCGAGCACAACCTCAAGGACGTCGACGTCGAGCTGCCCCGGGACGCGCTGATCGTCATCACCGGCCTTTCCGGGTCGGGGAAGTCGAGCCTTGCCTTCGACACGATCTACGCCGAGGGGCAGCGTCGCTACGTGGAGTCGCTGTCGGCTTACGCACGGCAGTTCCTCGGCCTGATGGAGAAGCCCGACGTCGACTCGATCGAGGGGCTTTCGCCGGCGATCTCGATCGACCAGAAGACGACCTCGCGCAATCCCCGCTCGACCGTGGGGACCGTAACCGAGATTTATGACTACCTGCGGCTGCTCTGGGCGCGGATCGGCACGCCGCATTGCCCCGAGTGCGGCGAGGAGATCACCGGCCAGACCCAGGAGCAGATTGTCGACCGGCTGATGACGCTGGAGGAGGGGACCAAGTTCATGGTGATGGCCCCGATCGTCCGCGGTCGCAAAGGCGAGTACGGAAAACTGCTCGACCAGATGCGGCTCGAGGGCTACTCGCGGGCCAAGATCGACGGTGAGCTGCTGCGCCTCGACGAGAAGATCGAGCTCGACAAGAAGTACAAACACGACGTCTCGATCGTCGTCGACCGGCTGGTGATGAAGACGGACCTGCGCCGACGCCTCTCGGAGTCGGTCGAAGCGGCGGCGGGCCTCGCCGCCGGCCTGGTCGAAGTCGAGATCGTCGAGGGCAAGGGCGCCGCCGGCAGCAAGGACGCCGAGCACCCCGGGGGGACGATGCTCTTCTCCGAGCAGTTTGCCTGTCTCAGCTGCGGCACCTCGATCCCCGAGCTGGAGCCGCGGATCTTCTCCTTCAACTCGCCCCACGGCGCCTGCGACCGCTGCCACGGGCTCGGCTTCCAGCGGGTGATCGACCCCGAGCTGGTCGTCCCCGACCCGACGCTCTCCCTCGCCGAGGGGGCGCTGCAGCCCTGGAACCGCGGGATCAGCGCCTACTGGAAGCGGCTGATCGCCTCCGTCGCCGAGGCCTACGGCGTCGACGCCGACAAGCCCTGGTCCAAGCTGAAGCCCGACGAGCGGGAGATCTTCCTCTACGGCACCGGCGACGAGCGCCACCACGTCAGCTACACCAACCGCTTCGGCCGCCGCCGCTCCTACAAGGTCCGCTTCGAGGGGATCGTCAACAACCTGCAGCGACGCTACGAAGAGACCGACTCGGAGTCCAACCGCGAGCGGATCGAGGGCTACATGGCCGAGCAGCCCTGTCCGGCCTGCCACGGGGCGCGGCTGCGGCCGGAGAGCCTCGCGGTCAAGGTCGGCGGCCTTAGCATCTCCGAGTACACCGACCTCTCCGCCCGCGCCGCCTCGGAGTGGATCCGCAAGCTGGAGATGACCGAGACCGAGCGGGCGATCGCGCGGCTGATCGTGCGCGAGATCACCGAGCGCCTCTCCTTCCTCGAGAACGTCGGCATCGGTTACCTCTCGCTGGCCCGCTCGGCCCGCACCCTCTCCGGCGGTGAGGCGCAGCGGATCCGGCTCGCGACCCAGATCGGCTCCCACCTGGTCGGGGTCATGTACGTGCTCGACGAGCCTTCGATCGGGCTCCACCAGCGCGACAACGAGAAGCTGATCGCGACCCTCGACCGCCTCCGCGACCTCGGCAACACCGTGATCGTCGTCGAGCACGACGAGGGGACGATGATGGCCGCCGACCACCTCGTCGACCTCGGTCCCGGCGCGGGCGAGCACGGCGGCCACGTGATCGCCGCCGGCACCCCGAAGGAGGTCGCGAAGAACCCTTCCTCGCTGACCGGCCAGTACCTCTCGGGGAAGAAAATGATCGAGGTGCCGGAGGAGCGGCGCCGGCCGACCGGCAACCTGCTGGTCCGCGGCGCCCGTGAACACAATCTCAAGGGCGTCGATGTCGAGATCCCGCTCGGGGTCTTCTGCTGCGTCACCGGCGTCTCCGGCTCAGGCAAGTCGACCCTGGTCAACGAGACCCTGCACCACGCGGTCGCCAACCGCCTCCACCAGGCGAAGCTGCGGCCGGGCTCCCACGACGGCATCGACGGCCTCGACCAGATCGACAAGATCATCAACATCGACCAGTCGCCGATCGGACGCACGCCGCGTTCGAACCCGGCCACCTACACCGGTCTCTTCGACCACATCCGGGCCCTCTTCACCCAGACCCAGGAGGCGCGGGCGCGCGGCTACAAGCCCGGCCGCTTCAGCTTCAACGTCAAGGGCGGCCGCTGCGAGGTCTGCAAGGGCGACGGCCAGATCAAGATCGAGATGCACTTCCTGCCCGACGTCTACGTCCCCTGCGAGCAGTGCCACGGCAAGCGCTACAACCGCGAGACGCTCGAGGTCCGCTTCAAAGGCAGGAGCATCGCCGACGTGCTGGAGATGTCGGTTGCCGACGCGGTCGAGTTCTTCGAGAACGTGCCGAAGATCGCGCGCCGCCTGCGCACGCTCAACGACGTCGGGCTCGGCTACATCCGCCTCGGCCAGCCGGCGACGACGCTGTCGGGCGGCGAGGCGCAGCGGGTCAAGCTCGCGACCGAGCTCTCCAAAGTCGCCACGGGCGACACCCTCTACATCCTCGACGAGCCGACCACCGGCCTTCACTTCGCCGACGTCCAGCGCCTGCTCGACGTCCTCGGTCGCCTCGTCGACGCCGGCAACACGGTCGTCGTGATCGAGCACAACCTCGACGTGATCAAGACCGCCGACCGGCTGATCGACCTCGGGCCCGAGGGCGGGGAAGAGGGCGGCCGGATCGTCGCCACCGGCACCCCTGAGGAGGTCGCCGCGGTCGCCGGCTCCTACACCGGCAGCTTCCTCGCCGGGCTGGTCGAGCCGAAGAAGCCGAAACGACGCGGCCGCGCGCCCAGGCGTGAACCTGTGGCCGCCTAGGCCAACGCCTAGCCGTCCCTTACTGCTGGTTGGCCAGGATTTTCATCCCCCGGTTTTTTGGGTGAATGAAACGTCTGCGCGGGGGTAGTTGCCGAGTGCCAACCCCTGAGGAGGAGGGCCCATGCCCAGATCAGCGTTGTTGCGACCGCTCGCGGTAATCGGATGCGCGCTGTTCGCCCTCGGTTTGTTCGTCGCAGGCTGCGGTGGCAGCGACGACACGACCGGCGGCGGCGGTGGAGGAGGCGGCGGAGGCGGCAGCGCGACGATCGCCCTCCTGCTTCCGGAAAACGAAACGCCCCGTTACGAAACCAACGACAAGCCCGATTTCGAAAAATCCGTCGAAGAAAAGTGCCCCGACTGCGAAGTCATCTACTTCAACGCCGGCGGTGATGCCGAAAAGCAGCAGTCGCAGGGCGAAGCCGCGCTGACGAAAGGCGCCGAAGTCCTCGTCCTCGACCCGATGGACTCCAAATCGGCGGCCGCTATCGCCGAACGGGCCAACGCGCAGGGGGTTCCGGTGGTCAGCTACGACCGCCTGATCGAAAACAGCGAAGTCGACGCCTACGTCTCCTTCGACAACGAACGGGTCGGCGAACTCCAGGCCGAAACGCTGGCGAAAAAACTGAAGGAAGACGGAAAAGCCGGCGGCCCGATCATCAAGATCAACGGCGACCCCGCCGACCCCAACGCGGCGCTCTTCAAGAAAGGCTCGAATAAGGGCTTCGAAGAAGCCGGGGTGAAAGTCGCGAAGGAATACGACACGCCGGGCTGGACCGCCGAAAACGCCCAGCGTGAGGCGCAGCAGGCGATCACCGCACTCGGCAAAACCGGGTTCGCCGGCATCTACGCCGCCAATGACGACACCGGCGGCGGCGCCATCGCGGCGCTCAAAGGGGCCGGGATCAACCCCGAAGAAGTGCCCGTCACCGGCCAGGACTCGACCGTCGCCGGCCTGCAGCGGATCCTCGCCGGCCAGCAGTTCATGACCATCTACAAGTCGATTCCGCCGCAGGCGGAAATCGCCGCCGAATTCGCGATCGCCCTCGCCAGCGGCGAAGAACTGCCGCAGGACAAGGTCAGCGAAGAAGTCAACAACGGCAAGGCCGACGTTCCCTCGGCGATCCTTGAACCGGTCGCGGTCACCAAGGACAACATAAAAGACACGGTGATCAAAGACGGGTTCGTCAGCGCCTCCGAACTCTGCACCGGTCCCTACGCGGCCGACTGCAAAGAAGCGGGAATCTCAGGTTGAGATGGCCGCGGACGGCACTCCGCTCCTCGAGCTGGAGGGAGTAAGCAAGCGATTCGGCCCGGTCCAGGCTCTGGACCGGGTCGACTTCGCCGTCCACGCCGGCGAGGTGATCGGGCTGGTGGGCGACAACGGCGCCGGCAAGTCGACGCTGGTCAAGGCGATCGCCGGCATCTATTCCCCCGACGGGGGGACGATCCGGTTCGAGGGCGAGGAAGTTCGGATCAAAGGGCCGCAGGACGCGACCGAACTAGGGATCGCGACCGTCTACCAGGACCTCGCGCTCTGCGACAACCTCGACGTCGTCGCCAACCTCTTCCTCGGTCGCGAGCAGGTTTCCGCCGGTCCCGGCCAGGTCTCGCGCCAGCTTGACGAGGTGAAGATGGAGCACGAGACCGCCGACCTGCTGTCCACCCTCGCGGTGACGATCCCCAGCCTGCGCAGCGAGGTCGGGACGCTTTCCGGCGGACAGCGGCAGCAGGTCGCGGTCGCCCGCTCTCTGCTCGGCGACCCCAAAGTCGTCCTCCTCGACGAGCCGACGGCGGCGCTCGGCGTGCCGCAGACCAAACAGGTGCTGGAGCTGATCCGCCGCCTGCGCGAGCGCAACCTCGGTGTGGTCGTGATCAGCCACAACCTCGCGGACGTCTTCGCTGTCGCCGACCGGGTCTTCGTCCTCCGCCTCGGCCGCGCCGCCGGCGAGTTCAGGGCCGAAGAGACCACCGAGGAGCACGTCGTCGGCGCGATCACCGGCGTCGGCGACGGCGGCGAGCGGAACCAGCATGCGGAGGGGGAGACGTCGTGAGCGCGACCGAAGCGGCGACCGCCGAGGAGGCGCCCGAGCGCCGGCCGACCACCGGCGAAACCGCACGGCGCATCGTCCAGGGCGATCTCTCCTCGGTCCGGGTCGTGCTCGGTCTGGTCGTGATCGCGGTCATCTTCCAGGTCCAGGAAGACCGCTTCCTCTCGGCCGAGAACCTGACCAACCTGATGCTGCAGATCACGACGATCGGCCTGATCTCGGTCGGCGTCGTCTACGTCCTCCTGCTCGGCGAGATCGATCTCTCCGTCGGCGCCGTCAGCGGGCTCTCGGCGGCGGTGATGGCCGTGCTGAGCGTCAACCACGGCTGGAACGCCTACCTGGCGATCGCCGCCGCGGTCGCGGTCGGCGCCGCGATCGGGTGCCTGCAGGGCTCCCTCTTCAGCCGCTTCGTCGTCCCCTCTTTCGTCGTCACCCTGGCAGGCCTGCTCGCCTGGGAAGGGGCGCTCCTGCAGGTGCTGGGGAAGACGGGCTCGCTCAACATCAACGACCCGAAGATCACCGGCCTCGCCAACATCTTCTACTCGGACACGGTCGGGTGGATCTTCGCCGCAGTGATCATCGGCGCCTACGGCGCGGCGCTCGCGGTCGGCTACCGCCGCCGGGTCGCCGCCTGCCTCGGCGACACCAACGCGCTGTCGCAGATCGTCCGCTTTGTCCTCCTCGCCGCGATCGTGATCGCCGCCGTCGCGATCCTCAACTCCGACCGCGGCGTGCCGCTGGCGGTGATGATCCTGCTCGCCTTCGTGGTCGGCATGGAGTACGTCGCCAAGCAGACCAGCTTCGGCCGCCACGTCTTCGCGGTCGGCGGCAACGCCGAGGCGGCACGACGAGCCGGCATCCACGTCAACCGGGTGCGGATCGCGGTCTTCACGATCGCCGGCACCATGGCCGCGATCGGCGGCGTCATGGCCGCCTCGCGTCTCTTCGCGGTCAACCAGAACTCCGGCGGCAACGAACTCCTCCTGCTGGCGATCGCCGGCCCGGTGATCGCCGGCACCAGCCTCTTCGGCGGCCGCGGCTCGGTCTGGACGGCGCTGCTCGGAGCCCTGGTGATCGGCTCGATCTCCAACGGGATGGACCTGCTCTCGCTCTCCTCGGCGGTGAAACTGATGGTCACCGGCGGCGTCCTGCTGCTGGCGGTCCTGGTCGACGCGGTCGCGCGCCAGCAGCGCCAAACCTCGGGCCGGGTGTAACGGGACCGTGAACCTATTTGTCCCCGGTAGGCGGGGACAGCACGCTCCGCAGGTTCTCGCGGTGGACGCGCTCGTAGGGCTCGAAGTAGTGGAGGTCGCCCTCGGCCAGCTGTGACGCCAGCAGCTCGCGCAGCGGCAGCTCGCGCAGGTTCGGCTCGGCCGGCATCCGCTGCAGCAGGCGGATGTAGTCCTGGGTGGCGCTGATCAGGCCCGAGCCGTAGCCGCCGCTCTCGATCGCCTCCGGGTCGCCGTGGCTGGGGAGGATTGCCGCCGGCTCTAGGGCGAGCAGGCGGTCGAGGTCGCGCAGGTGGGTCTCGAATTTCTCCGGCTCCTCGACGTAGGTGACCGTGTCCTCGACCGTGTCACCGGCCAGCAGCAGCCGCGCCTGCGGGTCCCAAAGCACCGCGGCGTCGTCGCTGTGGACGTTGACGTGGATCGCTTCCAGCCTGCGCTCGCCGACCCGCAGCTCGGTCCGGTCCTCGAAGGTGCCGTTGGGGAGGACGAGCGGGCAGACGCCGGGAGGGCCCTCGTGCTCTCCGGCTTCGATCGCCTCGCGGTGCCGTCCCAGCAGCTCGGCGGTGCGGGCGGTGGCGTGGATCTCGCAATCGGCGAAGGCGGAGTTGCCGGCGACGTGGTCGAGGTGCCAGTGGCTGAGCAGGACGGTGAACCGGCCAGCGCCCTCGGCTTCCAGCAGCGCCCGCACCTCGCGCCCGTGTTCAGGGCTGGTGTGGGTGTCGTAGACGAGCGCCTCCTCGCCTTCGACGATCGCGAAGCAGGCGGTCCCCAGTGACAGCCCGCCCTCGTCGATCCAGTTCGCCCGCGGCGCGAAGCGGTAGCCGGGAACCCGGCCGTCGTAGAAGGCGAGGACGCCGGGGGCGGGGCGGAGGACCCGCAGCCGCGTCGCGGTCGACCCGTTCGGGCGGGCGGCCATCCTCAGCGGGAGACGAGCAGGGAGGCGCCGATCGCGCCGCCGAGGTCGCCGAGCGCGGCGACCCGGACCGCCGGCGGCCGCTCGTCGACGAAGAGGTGCTGGGACATCTCCTCGCAGAGCGGGTCCATCAGCCGCTCACCGAAGCGCACGCCGAGGCCGCCGCCGAGGATCACCGCTTCGGGGTCGACGAGGTTGACGGCGGAGGCGATCCCGGTCCCGAGCGCCTCGACCGCGCGCTCGATCAGCTTCTCGGCGAGGTGGTCGCCGTGGTCGAGCGCCCGCTCCCAGATGCCGCTGGTCAGCCGCGGTTTGTCGTGCTTCTCCATCAGGTGGAAGAGGTCGGTCTGATGGCCCTCTTCGTGCTGGCGCCGGGCCTCCGCTTCCATCGCCGAGCGGCCGGCGTAGGCCTCCAGGCAGCCCTTGCGCCCGCAGGGGCACCTGGCGCCGCCGCGATTGACGACCACGTGGCCGATCTCTCCGGCGGTGCCGCGACCCAGCCACGGATCCCCGCCGAGCACAAGCCCGCCGCCGACCCCGGTCCCCCAGAAGACGCCGAGCAGGCTCTGGAACTCGCGGCCGGCGCCGAGGTGGAACTCGGCTTCGGTCGCGACCTGCACGTCGTTGCCGACCCTGACCTCCGTCCCCAGTGCCTCCTTCAGCTTTTCTGCGAGCGGGAAGCTGCCTTCCCAGCCGGGCAGGTTTTTCGCCGAGGAGACCACGCCGGTCTTCTCGTCGGCGTCCCCCGGCGAGCCGACGCCGACGCCGGCGAGGCCGGAGCTCTCGACGCCCGCTTCCCTTGCCGCCTCGCGCAGAGCTGCGGCCATCGCCGCCGCCACGTCCTCCGGGCCGCCGCTGGTCGGCGTCGGCTGCCGCGCCTGTCCGACCACCTCGCCCCGCCCGTCGACGATCGCCGTCTGGATCTTGGTGCCGCCGAGGTCGATGCCGCCGCGCAAATCCGCCACGCGCTGAGTCTACGTCGGCGTTCGTCCTTTGTAGCCCTGGGGGCGACAATGGCCGAACGCCGGTGGCATAACGTGCCGTCATGGCAACGAGCGGCTGGAAGCTCTGGTGGCAGAAGCGGCGCTGGTACGAGCGCAACCAGCGGCTGCTGCGGCGCTGGCGGATCAACCGCCACGCGGCGAGGGGCGGGTTCTTCGTCCGCCATCCGGTCGAGGGGGAGATCCTCGAGGCGCTCGACGAGGGGCGGCTGACGATCGGCGAGGGGACGCTGCTCGAGCCCGGCTGCTGGCTGACCCTGGCGCCGGGGGCGCGGATCGAGATCGGCGCGGGCTGCTTCCTCAACCGCAACGTGATGATCGCCGCCCACGAGAGCGTCACGATCGGCGACCACACGATGTTCGCCAACGGCTGCTTCGTCGGCGACGCCGAGCACCGCTATGACGACCCGACGGTGCCGATCACCTGGCAGGGCTTCACCAGCAAGGGGCGGGTCCGGATCGGCGCCAACTGCTGGTTCGGGGTCAACTGCGCGGTTGCCAGCGGCGTCAGCGTCGGCGACCGCTGCGTCCTCGGCGCCAACTCGGTTGTCAACCGCGACGTCGAGGGGGGCACGATCGCCGCCGGGGCGCCGGCGAAGCCGATCCGGAAGATCGAGTTCGCTCCAGGGGATCGCAACTAGCGCGCCTTCTGTTCCTCTTGTCACAGAAGCGCCACGAAGCGTGCCTATAATTTGCGCCGTACGGCCGTGACCCTCAGGGCATGGACCTATGAACTCCAATCTCCTTACCGATATCCCTCGTCCCACCGTGGCCGCGCCTGCCCTGCGCACGAAGGCCGAGCTCCGCTCTGCGCTGGAGCCGGCTCGCCGCCAGGGGCAGACGATCGGGCTGGTGCCGACGATGGGCTACCTGCACGAGGGGCACCTCTCGCTGATCCGGGCCGCCCGCGCCGAGTGCGGCCTGGTGGTGATGAGCCTTTTCGTCAACCCGGCCCAGTTCGGGCCGGGCGAGGACCTCGACCGCTACCCGCGCTACGAGGAGCGCGACCTGCGGCTCGCCGCCGAGGCCGGCGCCGATCACGTCTTCGCGCCACCCGCCGAGGAGGTCTACGCGCTGGACGCCTCGACCGGGGTCGAAGTGACCGGGCCGCTGACGAGTGTCCTCGACGGCGATCCGGCCCGCCGCGGCCCAGGGCACTTCCGCGGCGTCACCACCGTCGTCGCCAAGCTCTTCAGCCTCGTTGGTCCGGACGTCGCCTACTTCGGTCAGAAGGACGCCCAGCAGGCGGTGGTGATCCGTCGCATGGTCCGCGACCTCGACTTTCCGGTCCGGGTCGAGGTGCTACCGACCGTGCGCGAGCCCGACGGGCTGGCGATGAGCAGCCGCAACGCTTACCTGGAGCCGACCGACCGCGAGCGGGCGACGGCGCTCTCGCGCGCCCTCACCGCCGCCGAGCGCGAGGCCCGGGCCGGCTCCCTTGCCGCCGGTCTCGACGCCGCCCGTGCCGAGCTCGCCGCCGCCGCGATCGAGCCCGAGTACCTCGAGGCCCGCGATGCCGAGACCCTGGACCCGGTCGAGCAACTAGCCGACCGTCCCGTCCTCGTCGCCCTCGCCGCCCGCGTCGGTGCCGCGCGCCTGATCGACAACGTCTTGATCCAACCGGCCGCCGAGCGGTCGCACACCTAGCCCGGAAAGGGGACCGAAGTGCAGAGACAGATGCTGAAGTCGAAGATCCACCGGGCGACGGTGACCGATTGCGACGTCGACTACATCGGCAGCATCACGATCGACACCGAGCTGATGGCCGGCGCCGATCTGATCACCAACGAGCAGGTCCACGTCTGGGACGTCGACAACGGCTCCCGCTTCGTCACCTACGTGATCGACGGCGATCCGGGCTCGGGGACGATGCAGGTCAACGGTGCCGCCGCCCACCTGGTCGAGCCGGGCCACAAGATCATCGTCGCCTCCTTCGGCGCCTACGACGAGTCGGACCTCGAGCGCTACGACCCGGTCGTCGTCCACGTCGACGACGACAACAAGGCGATCGCGGTCGACAGCCACCCGGAGGTGCTGCTCAAATGAGCTCCGGCGGCCGCTCCCACACCGCTCCCCCCTCGGACCGCAAACCGGTCGGCCTGCCGCGCCTCGGCGAAATGAAGGCCAACGGCGAGCCGATCGTGATGGTCACCGCCTACGACTACCCCTCCGCGACCGTCGCCGAGGCGGCCGGCGTAGACGTCGTCCTCGTCGGCGACTCCGCCGCCAACGTCGTCCTCGGTTATCCGGACACGAAGCTGGTCTCGATGGAGGAGATGGTGATCCTCGGCAAAGCCGTGCGCCGCGGCCTGAAGACCCCGCTGATGGTCGGCGACATGCCGATGGGCAGCTACGAGGCAAGCAACGAGGAAGCGATCCGCAGCGCCCAGCGCCTGGTCAAGGAGACCGGCTGCCAGGCGGTCAAGCTCGAGGCCGGCGGCGTCATCGTCGAGCGCGCCAGGGCGATCGTCAACTCCGGCATCCCGGTGATGGGCCACGTCGGCCTCACCCCGCAGACCGCGACCGCCCTTGGCGGCTACAAAGCCCAGGGCAAGAGCGCCAAGAGCGCGATCAAGCTGCTCGAGGACTGTCTGGCCCTGCAGTCGGTCGGCTGCTTTGCGATCGTGATCGAGGCGGTTCCCTCGGCGGTCACCGACGAGATCGTCAAGAAGCTCGAGGTGCCGACGATCGGGATCGGCGCCGGTTCCGGCACGTCCGGCCAGGTGCTCGTCTTCCACGACCTGCTGGGAATCACCACCGGCCACATGGCGAAATTCGTCAAGCGCTACGCCGACGTCCACGAGGCGATGGTCGAGGCCGTCTCCCGCTACAGCCGCGAGGTCCGCAGCCGCCACTTCCCCGAGCCCCAGCACGTCTACAGCGTCGAGCCGGCCGAGCTAGACGAGTTCCGCCGCTACCTCAGCGAGGAGAGCCTGGCCAGCGCCAAGGGCTGGGAGTGGGAGCCGCTGCCGTAGCGGACCCCGAAGCGCGAACGTTCGCGCTGTGGCAGGCAACGCGCGAGGACCGTTCGATCCGCATTCCTTCGACGTGTTCCAGGGCGTCGGCGTTGAAGAGGATGGTGCGACGAGCGCTGAGCTCCCGCGATGCCCGAAAGCTGACACCGGTCTCGCTTTTCATCCGCGCGGCGAGGACCGTCTCGATGTAGCCGCCCTCGCCGACGAAGTGGACGATCCCCCGCAAGACGCCGCTTTCGATGATCCAGCGGCGGTTGCCGCCAGCGCGCAAGCGAGAACGCCTATCAGCCCCCTGCCTTCCCCCGCGCAGGGTATTCGAACCGGGCAGACGGGTTGCGGCGAACTACGATGGGGCGGCATGCCGATCTACGAGTTCGAGTGCGAGGGGTGCGGGGCGCGCTTCGAGGAGCTGGTCGCCACGGGCGGCGCCGTCGCTTGCCCGAGCTGTGGCTCCGAGCGGACGCGGCGGCTGTACTCGGCGGTCTCGCCCCCTGGCCGGCAGCCACGGGGCGCCGGCGTTCGCTCGGACGAATCCCGGCGGCGGGAGCGGGAGGCGGCGCGGCAGGACCGGATTGCCGAGTCGCGCAAGCGGCGGGCGGCGGGGGAGAAGCCGTGAGCGCGAACGCCGCCGAGCGGCGGGAGCGGCTGGTCGAGCTCTACAAGGAGGTGCAGGGCTGCACCAGATGTCCCCTCTACGAGACCCGCACCAAGGCGGTTTTCGGGGCCGGCAACGCCGATGCCGGCCTGATGTTCGTCGGCGAGGCGCCGGGGGCCGAAGAGGACCGGCAGGGTTTGCCCTTCGTCGGCCGCGCGGGCCAGTTGCTGAACCAGATGCTGGAGGAGATCGGGCTCGCCCGCGAGGACGTCTTCATCGCCAACGTCCTCAAGTCCCGCCCGCCGAACAACCGCGACCCCCAGCCGCTTGAGATCCAGGCCTGCGAGCCGTACCTGTTCGAGCAGGTGCGACTGATCGAGCCGCGGGTCGTCTGCACCCTCGGCAACTTCGCGACCAAGCTGCTCAGCGGCAGCCCGACCGGGATCACGAAGGTCCGCGGCACTCCCCAGGTGCACGCGCTCGGGGGCCGCACCGTCTTCCTGCTGCCTCTGTTCCATCCCGCCGCTGCTCTTCGCACCCCTGCCGTCAAGGAGACGCTGCGGGCCGACTTCGCGACGATCCCGGAGCTGCTGCAGCGGCCGCTTCCCGGGCCGGCGCCGAGCGCCGAGGAAATCGCCGAGGCCGAAGCCGGCGACGAGGCGCCGCCCCCGCCACCGGCCGACCAGCTCGGCTTCTTCGGGTAGACCGGGCAGCGATGTCCGCGGAGGTGGTCGAGACGAACGGCGCTGCCGAGACCGAAGCCCTCGGCGCTCGCATCGCCGGCCGCCTGAAAACGGGGGACGTGGTCCTTCTCTCAGGTGACCTCGGCACCGGCAAGACGACCCTCGTCCGCGGCGCCTGCCGTGCCCTCGGCGTCACCGGCCCCGTCACCTCGCCGACCTTCACGATCGGCCAGCGCTACGAGGGAGGGCGGATGCCGGTCTCCCACCTCGACCTCTATCGCCTGCAGACGCTCGAGGGGGAGGACCCGGCCCTGCTAGACGACTACCTGCACCCGCAGGGCGTCGCCTTCATCGAGTGGCCGGGCGCGGGTTCGGGCCGGCTCGGCCGCCCGGCGCTCGAGGTCCGGCTCTCGCACCTCGACGAGGTGCGGCGTCGGGTAGAAGTCGACTGGTAGGGGTAGCGAGGGGGCGCAAGCGGCGCACCAAACAGGTGCCGAGAGTGTTCTGGGAGGTGCGCCAGCTAGCATCGGCGCTCGGAACTCGAACGAGAAAGGCTAGGACGGGATGAAGGGACTGAAGGCGCTCGCGGCGGTGATGTTGGTGAGCGGATTGCTGATCACGGCGGTGCCCGCATCGGCCAGCGCGGCCGCCTACAAGCACTACGTCGGCTGCGGGGTCTCCCGCAACGCCAAGCCCGCCCATAAGTGCCCGAAGAAAGCCAAGAAGGGCGCTTTCTTCAAAAGCTTCAACGGGACCGTCTCCTACAGCGTTTGCGTCAAGTTCCCGAGCGGGAAAAACCTCTGCGCCCAGGCTCAGGAAGCCGAACAGGGGACGCTCTACGTCAACAAGATCACCTCGACGATCGTCGGCAAGCACGTTGTTAGCTGGTACGTCAAAGGCAAGAAAGTCGGGTCTTGGGCTTTCACGGTGACTGGGTAGCGCACCCCTGGTAGTCGTCGGCTTCGACACCGCGACGGTCGACACCGTCGCCTGCTGCTGGCGCGACGGCGAGATCCTGCACGAGTCGCAGCTGGGGCTCTCCCCCGAAGGGAGGCCCCTGCACGCGACCCGGCTGCTGGAGGAGGTCGAGCGGGCGGCCGCGGCGGCCGGCGGCTGGGAGCGGGTCGATCTGCTCGCGGTCGGGCTCGGGCCGGGCACCTTCACCGGCTTGCGGGTCGGGATCGCCAGCGCCCGGGGGCTCGCGGTCAGCCTCGGCCTGGCGGCACGCGGTGTCTGCACGCTCGACGCCCTCGCCGCCGGGATCGGCGAGGCCGGCGGCGAGGGGACGCGGCTCCCGGTGCTCGACGGCTGGCGCGGCGAGGTCTTCGCGGCGCTCTACGACGCCGACGGTTCTCGGGTCTGGGAGCCGGCGGTCTACCGCCCCGAGGAGCTGGCCGAGCGGGTGGCGGCGCTGGAGGAAACGCCGATGGTCGCCGGCTCGGGGGCGGTACGATTCCGTCACGAGCTGGCCCGAGGCGGCGTCCGGATAGCGGACGATTCCGATCCCGTCCACCGGGTCGCCGCGCGCCACGTCTGCGCGCTGGCGGCGGCGGGCGGCTCGGAGCCCGACGGGCTCGCCCCGATCTATCTCAGACCCCCGGACGCGGAGCGGTGGCGTGAGCGAGACGCTTCACAAAGAGCCAAGTGAGATAAAGCAAGAGGTCCAGGTCCGCAGGCTCGCCTACAGCGACCTGCCGGCGGTGATCTCGATCGAGCGCCGCTCGTTCCCGACCCCGTGGTCGCTGGCGATGTTCGTGCTGGAGCTCTCGAAGCCGTCTGGGATCTGCCTCGCCGCCAGCGTCGGCGACGAGCTGCTCGGCTACGTGATCTGCTCCCGCTACGACCAGGTCTGGCACCTGATGAACATCGCCGTCGCTCCCGACCGTCGCGGCAGCGGCGTCGCCGGGCAGCTGATGCGCCGCCTGATCGAGGAGTCGCGGGGGAAGCTGCCGTTCACGCTCGAGGTCCGCGTCTCCAACCACCGCGCGATCGGCATGTACGAGCGCTTCGGGTTCCGCTCAGCCGGCGTCCGCCCTCGCTACTACCACGACAACGGCGAGGACGCCCTGATCATGTGGCTGGACTGAGGTGGCTCGATTGAGGTGGCCGGAGTGAGGGCAGGACGAACCGACTGATGCTGCTGGCGATCGAGACCTCCTGCGACGACACCTGCGCCGCCGTCCTCGACGGGCCGCGGATCCTCAGCAACGTGATCTCCTCGCAGGCGAAAGCCCACGAGGGCTTCGGCGGCGTCGTCCCCGAGGTCGCAGCGCGCCACCACCTGGAGCTGGTCGAGCCGGTGGTCGAGGCGGCGTTGGGGGAGACGGGGGTGACCCTTGACGAGATCGAGGCCGTCGCCGCCACCGCGGGCCCGGGCTTGATCGGGGCGTTGCTGGTCGGGATCAGCGCCGCCAAGGGGATCGCCGCCGCCCGGCGCCTGCCCTTCATCCCAGTCGACCACCTGCAGGGGCACGTCGCTGCCAACTTCCTCGAGCCCGAGCCGCTGGAGCCGCCCTTCTTATGCCTCATCGCCAGCGGCGGCCACACGCTCCTCGCGGGCGTTCGCGACCACGAGGGCTACAACCTGCTGGGTCAGACCCTCGACGACGCCGCCGGGGAGGCCTTCGACAAGTCGGCGCGCCTGCTGGGGCTCGGGTACCCGGGCGGCCCGGTGGTTCAGCGCGAGGCCGAGGCGGGCGATCCGGAAGCGTTCGAGATGCCGGTGGCGATGTCGCGCAACCCCGGCCTCGACTTCAGCTTCAGCGGCCTCAAGACCGCGGTTCTGTATCGCTGCAGGGAACTTGGCCCCGAGGGCGTCGAGGAGCGCCGCGCCGACCTCGCCGCCTCCTTCCAGGCCGCCGTCGTCGGGCAGCTGACCGCGAAGCTGAAGCGGGCGCTGAAGAAGGGCGAGTGGGAGGCGGTCGCGCTCGGCGGCGGTGTCGCCGCCAACGGTCCCCTGCGCGAGGCGGTCGGTCGCCTCTGCGAGGAGATGGGCGTGCGGCTGAAGCTGGTCCCGATCACCCTCTGCACCGACAATGCCGCGATGATCGGCTCCGCCGCCCGCTACGTCGAGCCGATCCCCTACCCCGATTACCTCGGCTACGACGCCTTCGCCAGCGGCGAAACCAAGGCCGCGGTCCCCCACTGAGCCGATGGCCGACGTCGTCGTCTACTCCCGTCCGGGGTGCCATCTCTGCGAGGAAGCGCTGGAGCAGATCGTCGCCCTGCACGACGAGGGGTACCGCTTCAACCTCCACGAGGTCGACATCGAGAGCAACGAGCTGCTGCTGCGGCGCCACCTCGAGCGGATCCCCGTGGTCGAGGTCGACGGGGTCGAGGTCTCAGAGCTGATCCTCGACCGGGCGGCGCTCACGGCCAGGCTCGATACTGTGGGGGCATGGTCGAGGTGATCGAGGAGTTCGACGCCGCAGGGGCGTTTCCGGTCGAAGGCGAGCGGCTCTCGCTCGGTGTCGCCGCGCGGCTTTCCCGCTACCTGCAGGTGCTGACGCAGGCGCGGAAGATGGGGCGGGAGACGATCTCCTCACAGGAGCTCTCCGAGTACACCCACATCAACCCGACCCAGATCCGCCGCGACCTCTCCGGCTTCGGCAAGTTCGGCAAGCGCGGGGTCGGCTACAACGTCGAGTCGCTGGTCTCCGAGATCCGCAAGATCCTCCGCACCTCGGGCCAGCACAACATCGCCCTCTTCGGCGCCGGCAACCTCGGCCAGGCGATCGCCACCTCCTCGATCTTCGCCGACCACGGCTTCCAGGTGGTCGCCGTCTTCGACAGCGACCCGAGCGTGGTCGGCAACCCGATCGGCGAGCTGAGCGTGCGCGACATCGGCGATCTGCCCGCGGTCGTCGCCGAGGAGGAGATCGTCGTCGGCGTCCTCGCGGTGCCGGCCGAGGCGGCCCAGGACGTCGCCGACCGCCTGGTCAAAGCCGGGGTGAAGATCATCTTCAACTACTCCGAGCAGCTCCTGCAGGTGCCGCCGGAGGTGACGGTGCACACCTCCAGCCCCGCAGTCGACCTGCTCTACGCGCTCTACTTCTACCTGGCCTAGGGCCTCTGGCCGTGTCTCTAGACCTCGACCTCGCCCGGGAGAAATTCGAGTCCTCGCAGGACTTCACGATCGGGCTCGAGGAGGAGTTCGCGATCCTCGACCCGCGGACGCTGGAGCTGGAGCACCGCTTCGAGGATGTCTACGCCGCCTGCCAGGAGGACGAGGTGCTGGCGGAGTCGGCGGCCGGGGAGCTGATCGCTTCCGAGGTCGAGATCCGCTCCGGGCGCTCGGAGACCTTTGCCGAAGCGGTTTCGCGCCAGCGCGAGCGGCGGGCGCGACTCTTCGACCTCGTCGGCGGCCTGGGGCTGACGCTGGGGGCGATGGGGACCCATCCCTGGGCTGACTACCTCGACCAGCGGATCATCGACACCCCGCACTACAACCGCCTTCGCAACGAACTCGGCTGGGTCGCGCAGCGCAACAACACCTGGAGCCTGCACGTGCACATGGGCGTGCGCGGGCCGGACCGGGCGATCGCCGTCTGCGACCGGCTGCGCGAGCTGCTGCCGCTGTTGCTGGCGGTCTCGGCCAACTCGCCCTTTCTCGACGGGCGCGACAGCGGCCTGCACAGCGTCCGCAGCGAGATCTTCACCCGCACCTTCCCGCGCTGCGGGGTGCCGTCTGCCTTCGGCGACTGGCAGACCTACGCGGGCTTCGTCGACACGCTGGAGCGCCTCGGCTCGGTGGTTGAGTCGACGCAGCTGTGGTGGAGCGTGCGGCCGCACCACAAATTCGGCACGGTCGAGGTGCGGATCTGCGACGCGCAGACGCGAGGCGAGGAGTCCTTCGCGCTGGCGGGGCTGATCGCCGCCTGCATCGCTCAGACCGCCCTCGACTACGACGAGCACGGCTACGGGGGGCGGGGGGCGCCGCTGGCCGACCGCGAGATCGAGGAGAACCTCTGGCGGGCGATCCGCTACGGCGCCGGCGGCCGGATGATCGACTTCCGTCGCGGCGAGGAGCTGCCTACGCGCTCGGTCCTGGGGCAGGTGCTCGCCTGGACCGAACCGGCGCGGGCGCAGCTGGGCCTGGACCTCAGCCTGCCGGAGCGCAACGGGGCCGAGCGGGCGCGCGAGGCGCTCGATTCGGGGGTCTCGATCGAGGACATCTACCGCGACGCAGTTGCGGAGACGCGGCGCACCTACGCTGGCGAGAAATCCGCCAATCCCTCTTAGGAGGGATCGGCAAAACCCCCGCGCACGTCTGGCGGCACCGGACACTTCGCGGGGCGTCGTCCTCGGTCGGCCAAATAGCGCCGCTATTCGGCCTCCCTGCGTCCTACCCCCGCTCGGTCCGGCACTCGCCAGCCGCACACGCGGGTTTCCCCAATCCCTCCTAGAAAGCGGCGTCGCCGCTTTCGTCTATAGACTCCCGCGCCGCTCAAACCACCGGAGGAATAGGAACTTTGACCGACTTTCTGACCGAATACGGCGTGGTCGTCGCACTCGTGTGTGCGGGCGCCGCCGTCATCTACGGACTTCTCGTCACCCAGCGCCTGCTGGCGAAGCCGGCCGGCAACGACCGCATGCAGGAAATATCCGGCGCCGTCCAGGAAGGGGCGCAGGCCTACCTGAACCGCCAGTACACGATCATCGCCGCTCTCGCGGTGCCGATCGCGGTCCTGCTGCTCGTGCTGCAGGACTACAAAACCGCGATCGGCTTCCTGATCGGCGCGACGCTGTCCGGTGCCACCGGCTTCATCGGGATGAACGTCTCGGTCCGGGCCAACGCCCGCGTCGCCGAGGCCGCCCGCGGTGGGGTGCCGCCGGCGCTCGACGTCGCCTTCAAAGGCGGCTCGGTCACCGGCCTGCTCGTGGTCGGCCTGGCGCTGCTCGGCGTCGCCGGCTACTACGGAGTTCTGGTTCTCACCGGTTCGAGCGACAAGGAGGCCGTCGACGCGCTGATCGGCCTCGGCTTCGGCGGCTCGCTGATCTCGGTCTTCGCCCGCCTCGGCGGCGGCATCTTCACCAAGGCCGCCGACGTCGGTGCCGACCTGGTCGGCAAGGTCGAGGCGGGGATCCCCGAGGACGACCCCCGCAACCCGGCCGTGATCGCCGACAACGTCGGCGACAACGTCGGCGACTGCGCCGGCATGGCCGCCGACCTCTTCGAGACCTACGCCGTGACGACCGTCGCGGTGATGCTGCTCGGCGTCCTCACCTTCACCTCGGACTACGCCAGCAACGTGGCGATCTACCCGCTGGTGATCGGCGGCGTCGCCATCATCGCCTCGATCATCGGGGCGCTAGTGGTGCGGACGAAAACCGACCGGGTCGAGGGCGCGCTCTACCAGGGCGTGATCCTGGCCGGCGTGATCTCGATCGCCGCCTTCTACCCGATCACGGACTGGCTGATGAGCGATCCGGTCAAGCTCGGCTTTGCCGATGCCGCGGCCAGCGCGGTCAGCGTCGGTGACCTCTGGCTCTGCGCGGTGATCGGCGTCGCGGTCACGGCGCTGCTGTTCGTGATTACCGAATTTTATACGTCGACCCGGTTCCGGCCGGTGAAGACGATCGCCCAGGCCTCCGAGACCGGGCACGCGACCAACATCATCCAGGGCCTCGCCCAGGGCTTCCAGTCGACCGCCGCTCCGGCGCTGGTCATCGCCTTCGCGATCCTGGGGGCGAACGAGCTGGCCGGCATCTACGGCATCGGCATCGCCGTGATGGCGCAGCTCTCGCTCTGCGGTCTGATCGTCGCCCTGGACGCTTTCGGGCCGATCACCGACAACGCCGGCGGCATCGCCGAGATGGCGGAGCTGCCGGAGGACGTTCGTGCCGTCACCGACCCGCTCGACGCGGTCGGCAACACGACCAAGGCTGTGACCAAGGGTTACGCGATCGGCTCCGCCGCGCTCGCCGCGCTGGTGCTGTTCGCCGCCTTCAAAAGCGAATTGGCCGAGGAGGCACCGTCGGGCTTCGACCTCAACGGCCTCTTCAACCTCTCCAGCCCGGACGTGCTGATCGGGCTGATCATCGGCGGCATGATGGTCTACCTGTTCTCGGCCCTGGCGATCGAGGCCGTTGGCCGCGCCGGCGGGCAGGTGGTCGAGCAGGTCCGCAAACAGTTCAAAGACCACCCCGGGATCATGGACGGGACGGAAAAACCCGAGTACGGGGAAACGGTAAGCATCGTCACCCTGGCTGCCCAGAAAGAGATGATCGCCCCGGCCCTGATCCCGATCGTCGTGCCGGTGATCGTCGGACTGCTGAGCGTCGACGCGCTCGGCGGCCTCCTGATCGGCGTCATCGTCGTCGGCCTCTTCGCCGCGATCAGCATGACGGCGGGCGGCGGCGCCTGGGACAACGCCAAGAAGCTGATCGAGGACGGCGCCCACGGCGGCAAGGGCTCCGAGGCCCACGCCGCCTCGGTGACCGGCGACACGGTCGGTGATCCCTACAAGGACACGGCTGGGCCGGCGATCAACCCGATGATCAAGGTGGCGAACATCGTCGCCATCCTCATCATTCCGATCGTTCACTTCTAGGAAGTTCGGTTTGTTGGGAGGGGGGCCATGTGCCCCTCTCCCGAAGACCGTCGCGCAGCTGAAGCCGCCTGCTGGGCGCAGTTGTGGTCTCAGGAGCCTTCGGGAGAGGGGCACATGGCCCCTCCTAGAAGTACCGTTCTGTGATGCGCAGAGTTCTCGTTTACCCGTGGAAGCGATGGCCGCGGCTATCTAAAGCTGCAGTTGGCTTGGGCGTGGTCGTGGCGCTGGTGGTCTTGGGCGCTAATGCTTGGGTGCTCTCTAAGGGCGGGTATTCGACTTCGGAGGTGGCTGAGGTTCCGGGGACGGAAGTGGCGATTGTGCCGGGGGCGCTGGTGGAGCCGGATGGGGATATGAGCGCGATGCTGGCGGCTCGGGTGGAGCAGGCCTCGCGGTTGTGGCACGCGGGGAAGGTGGAGAAGGTGCTGGTCTCCGGTGACCATGGGACCTGGAAGTACGACGAGCCGGACACGATGCGGAGGGCGCTGGTGCGGGACGGGGTGGCGCCGGAGGACGTCTTCGAGGACCACGCGGGCTTCGATACCTGGGCGACGATGGTGCGGGCTCGCAGCATCTTCGGCGTACACCGGGCGGTGGTGATCACCCAGGGGTTTCACATGCCGCGAGCGCTCTATCTCGCCGACGCGGCGGGGATCGAGGCCACCGGCCTTACCTCCGACCTGCAGGACTGGGGCTATCAAGGTCGCAAGAGCGCCGTCCGCGAGGTGCTCTCGCGGGTCAAGGCGGTCGTCGACGTCACCCTCGACACCCCGGCGCTGGCAGGTCCGAAGATCCCGATCGCTACCACCGACGGCCGCGAAAGCTGGGGCCCGGCGCCTCCTCGAATCGTGCCGTCCGCTGGTTCGCCCGGAGGCTGAGGTGGGCGTGTCGCCTTTGTTCGGCTATGCCTTACAAAAGCGACACGCGGCAGCATCGGGTCCAGCATCGTTGCGGTGGGAGTAGGTTCCCGCCGTGATCTCGGACTGGGTAAACGTCGCCGATGCGGAGCGCGAGGGGGAAGCGGAGCTCGAGCAGGGCCCGCGGGACTACTTCGTCGGCGGCGCCGGCGACGAGCTGACGCTGCGGGAGAACGTTGCGGCCTGGGGCAACTGGCGGTTGCGGCCGCGGGTGCTGAACGACGTGGGGGAGGTCTCGACGCGGGTGGAGGTGCTGGGGAAGGCGGTGGAGATGCCGGTCCTCGTCGCTCCGGTCGCCTACCAGCGGATGGCACACCCAGAAGCAGAGGCCGGGATGGCCGGGGGAGCCGCCGCGGCCGGCACCGCGATGTGCCTCTCGACGCTCTCGACTACCCGCCCGGCCGAGGTGGCCGCCGTCGCGCCCGGGGGCCGGCACTGGTTCCAGCTCTACGCCTTCAAGGACGCCGGGGTCACCCGGGCGCTGATGGATGAGGCGGTCGACGCCGGCTTCGAGGCAATCCTCGTCACCGCCGACGCACCGCCCGGCGGCAACCGCGAGCGCGACCGCCGCAACCGCTTCACCCTGCCGCAGGAGCTCGGCACGCCGAGCCTCACCGCCGCCACCGGCGGCGAGCGGGCGCTGACGATCGAGGAGACCTTCGCGCTGATGAACCACGCCCTTACCTGGGAGGACGTCGCCGACCTCGCCTCGGAATGCAGCATCCCGGTCTTCGTCAAGGGCCTTGTCACCGCCGAGGACGCCGAGCTGGCGCTCGCGCACGGCGCCGCGGGCGTCGTCGTCTCCAACCACGGCGGCCGCCAGCTCGACCGCTGCATCGCAACCGCCGAGGCGCTGCCGGAGGTCGCCGAGGCGCTCGAGGGGCGGGGGACGCTGCTGGTCGACGGCGGCATCCGCCGCGGCATCGACGTCGCCACCGCGCTCGCCCTCGGCGCCGACGCGGTCTTGGTCGGCCGACCCGCCCTCTGGGGCCTGGCAGCCGGGGGTCGGGAGGGCGTCGCGGCCGTGCTCGGCCTGCTGCGGGCCGAGCTGGAGCTGACCCTCGGGCTCTGCGGCTGCACCTCACCCACCGAGCTGACCCGAGCCCACGTGCGGAGGGCGCCAGTCCCGTCCGTATATTCGGTCTGAGTGACCCTTACTCGTTCGGCATAGATGGCCCAGCGGATCCCCAGAGACGAGTCCCTGAGCCGCGTCCACGGCGTCGGAGCGCTGTTCTCCGCCGCCTACGGCAACGTCGGCTCCTCGATCTACTACGCCCTCGGCGTCACCGCCGCCTTCGCCCTGGGACTCACCCCCGTCGCCTTCGTCATCTCCGGGCTGATCTTCGCCGCCACCGCCGCCACCTACGCCGAGGCGACGGTGATGTTCCCGGAGGCCGGCGGCTCCTCCAGCTTCGCCCGCCACGCCTTCAACGAGCTGGTCAGCTTCATCGCCGCCTGGGGGCAGATGCTCAACTACACGATCACGGTCGCGATCTCGGCCTTCTTCGTGCCGCATTACCTGGCCGTCTTCTGGCCCTGGCTCGGCGAGAGCCCCGGCGACATCGTCGGCGGCGCGGTGCTGATCGTCGGCCTCGCGCTGATCAACATCCGCGGTACCGAGGAGTCGGCAAAATTGAACCTGGTCCTCGCGGTCGCCGACCTCGCCACCCAGGTGATCCTCGTCGGCATCGGCGTCGTCCTCGTCCTCAGCCCACAGGTCCTGGTCGACAACGTCCACTTCGGCGTCGCTCCGACCTGGACCGACTTCCTGCTCGGGATCGCGGTCGGGATGATCGCCTACACCGGGATTGAGACGATCTCCAACATGGCCGAGGAGGCCAAAGACGCCGCCCGGACGATCCCCCGCAGCGTCGGCTTCACCGTGGTGGCGGTGCTCGGCCTCTACCTGTTGATTCCCATCGTCGCCCTCTCGGCGATGCCGGTGACTCAGGACGCGGCCGGCCACTACTCGACCGCGCTCGGCTCGACCTTTGCCGACGACCCGATCCTCGGCATCGTCGAGAACCTCGGCCTCTCGCATCTGCCGACCGAAATCCTCCGCTACTACGTCGGCATACTCGCCGCCGTCATCCTCCTGATCGCGACGAACGCAGGCCTGATCGGCGTCTCCCGGCTCACCTACTCGATGGGCCAGCACCGGCAGCTGCCCGAGGGGCTGCGCCAGGTTCACCCGAAGTACCGCACCCCCTACATCGCGATCCTGATCTTCGCCGCGATCGCGATCGTCACCCTGCTGCCGGGCCAGACCGACTTCCTGGCGACGATGTACTCGTTCGGGGCGATGCTCTCGTTCACGATCGCCCACGTCGCCGTGATCCAGCTGCGGCGCACCAAGCCCAACGTCGCACGCACCTGGAAACCGCCGCTGAACATCCGCGCTTTCGGGGTCGAGGTGCCGGTCAGCGCCGTCCTCGGCGGCTTCGGCACCTTCGTCGCCTGGCTGGTGGTGATGGCTCTGAACCCGCGAACCCTCGTCGTCGGCCTCGGCTGGATGGTCCTCGGCGTCGCCGTCTACATTCTCTACCGCCGCAGCCAGAAGCTGCCGCTGACCGAGACCGTGAAGGTGGTGCTGCCGGAGCCGCTCGGGGTGGAGGAGGTGGAGTACCGGAGCGTCCTAGTCGGCTTCGAGGACGACGAAACCTTCTCGCCGGAGATGGTCGCGACCGCGGTCAAGCTCGCCGGCAAGCGCCGCCGCGGCATCCACGTCCACTCGATGATGACCGTGCCCACCAACCTGCCGCTGAACGCGGAGATGCCGGAACGCGAAGAGGAGGCACAGCAGAAGATCGAGGAGGCCAAACTGATCGGCGGCCAGCGGGTGACCGGCCACGTCGCTCGGGTGCGGCCGGGCCAGGCCGGCTATTCAGTCGCCGACGAGGCGGCCGAGATCAAGGCGGAGGCGATCGTCGTCGGCCTCCGCTATCGCAACGGCGTCCCGCTCTACGACAAGACCCTGCAGACGGTTCTCGGCGAGCGCCCCTGCCGCGTGATCGTCGTCTCCGACCCGACCGACAAGCCGCCGGCGGTCCCGGGCGCCGTCGTGGCCGAGGTCGCGCGATGAGCGGGGAGCGCGTTTACCGCGTCGCCGTCCGCGCCTTCTCGCTGACCTTCGTCGCGATCGGCTTGACGGTGCTGGTCGTCACCCTCGCCGCTGGTGGCGGCCCGGCTTCGCTCGGCTTCCTGATGGGAATCGCCTTCCTGCTGGTTGGCGCCGGCCGGCTCTGGCTGGGTTCGCGGGTGGAGCGGTGAGCGCCCCCGAGACGCCGCCGGGCGGGGACGGCAGCCGCCCGCCGCGACCGCAGGAGCCTCGTTCGGAGCCGGTTCTGATGCGCGGTCTCGGCGTCCCGGCGCTCTTCGCCGCCGCCTACTCGGCGGTCGGCTTCTCGATCTACTTCGCCCTCGGCGTCGTCGCCGACCGCGGTCTCGGACTGACGCCGCTGATCTTCCTCGCCGCCGGCCTCCTCTTCGGTCTCACCACCCTCAGCTACGTTGAGGGCGGGGCGATGTTCCGCGAGCGCGGCGGCTCCTCGACCTTCGCCCGCCACGCCTTCAACGAGCTGATCGCCTTCGTCGCCGGCTGGGCGATCCTGATCGACTACCTGATCGTGATCGCGCTGGCTGCGATCTCGGTGCCGCACTACCTGGAGCCGGTCAGCTCCGACTTCGCTCGGCCGGGCTGGGAGGTGGGGATCGCGGCGGCGGTGATCGGCCTCGTCTGCGTGTTCAACATCTACAACATCACCGGTCGGGAGCGGCAGGGTTCGCTGACCTTCCTCGCCCTCGCCGACCTCGGCCTGCAGCTGGCGGTGATCGTTGTCGGCCTGCTGGCGGTGATGCACCCCGAGCGGCTGACCGACCAGCTCGACCTCTTCTCCGACCCGAGCTTCCGCGACATCGTCTACGCCGCCGTCGTTGCGATGCTCGCTTACGCGGGGATCGAGGCCGCCTCCGACCTCGCCCCCGACATCGACGTCAGCCGCCGGGATCTGAAACGGGTGACGGTTGTCGGCGCGATCGGGGTGCCGCTGGTCTACGCCGGGATGGCGGCGATCGCGCTGATGGCGGTGCCGGTGGTGGGCGGCCCCGACGGCCCGCACACCGCCCTCGGCGGCGAGTTCGTCGAGGAGCCGGTGCTGGGGGTGGTCTCCGCCTACGAACCGGCCTGGGTTGCCGAGACGATGCGCTGGCTGGTCGCCCTGGTCGCGACGCCGGTCCTGATCTGGGCTGCGAGCACCTCGATGCTCGGCGTCTCCCGCCACATCTACACGCTGGCGATCAACCGCCAGATCCCCAGCTGGCTCGGCAAGCTGCACCGCCGCACCGCGACGCCATACGTCGCGATCGCCCTCAGCGGCCTGATCGCGATCGGGCTCGTCGTCCCCACCAGCGTCAAGCTGCTGGCCGGGATCTACGCCTTCGGCGCCACCCTGGCGATCACGATCGCCCACCTCTCGATCATCCGCCTGCGGGTGACGAAGCCGGAAAAGCGACGACCGTTCCGGATCCCGGTCGGAGTCGCCTGGGGGCCGGCGGAGCTGCCGCTGCCCGCGATCTTCGCGGCGCTGGTCAGCGCCCTCGCCTTCATCAGCGTCCTCGCCTACCACTCGACCGCGCGCTGGGTCGGGCTCGGCTGGATGGCCTTCGGCCTCACCTTCTACGTCGTCTACCGCAAGGTCTTCGAGGGGACCAGCCTGACCAAGCGCGTCTCGGTGACCGAGCGGGCGCTGACCAAGCAGGTCCCGGAGATCGAATTCAGCAACATCCTGGTGCCGGTCTTCGGGACCAAGTTCGACGACGACATCGTCGCCACCGCCGGGCGGCTGGCGGCGGCGGAGGCGGGGACGCCGAAGGGCGGCCACGACTCGCGCCTCGACGTCGTCTACGTGATCGAGGTGCCGCTGACCCTCCCGCTCGACGCGGCTCTGCCGAAGGAGCGCGAGGAGCAGGCGCGGCGGGCGCTGGAGCGGGCGCGCGAGGTGGGGGAGGAGTACGAGGACGTCGAGGTCGTCACCGACGTGATCCGGGCCCGCAAGGTCGGCGCCGGCATCCTCGAGGCGGCCCGCCGCAGCAACGCCGAAGCGATCGTGATCGGGGGGGAGGCGCCGACCAAGATCCGCGGCGGCGGCGTCTTCGGCGGGATCGGCGCCGCGAAGCCGGCGGAGATCGGGGCGGCGACCGAGTACGTGCTGAAGAAAGCCCCCTGCCGGGTTCTCCTCACGGCTCCTCCTGAACCCGACTAGCCCCCTGCGTAGGACTAGTATCCCCGCAATGTTCGTTCTGATCGTCGGCTGCGGCCGGGTCGGCTCCTCGGTCGCCCGGGCGATGCTCCGCGAGGGGCATCAGGTCTCCTGCCTCGACGAGGACCCCGAGTCCCACGCGCGGCTCGAGGTGGGCCTGGATAAGAGCTGGGAGGACCTCGGCGGCCAGTTCACCGTCGGCGCCGGGCTTGAGACCGAGGCCCTGGAGGCGGCGGGGATCGAGAACGCCGACGTCTTCATCGCCTCCACCGACGGCGACAACACCAACATCGTCATCTCCCAGATCGCCCAGCGCCGCTATGAGGTGCCGACCGTGATCGCCCGCGTGCTCGACCCGCTGCGGGCCGAGTGGTACCAGCGCCAGGGCCTCAACACTGTCTGCCCGACCCGGGTGGCGATCGACTTGCTCGAGGGCGAGGTGCGTGAGGCCGCTGCGCGTGGCAGCTCCCCCGACGACGCGCCGGCGGCGGCGTAGGGGAGGCGGGAGAGCGATGTACATCATCGTCGTCGGCGCCGGGAAGGTGGGGTGGAACCTCGCCCGCGAGCTGCTCGACAAGGGCCACGAGGTGACGCTTGTCGAGAGCGACCGGCGCCGCTACCTGACCGTCGAGCAGGAGCTCGAGCACAACGTCTCCTACGGCGACGCCTCCGAGCTCTGGGTACTGGAGCGGGCCGGGATCCAGCGCGCCGACATGGTGATCGCGGTGACCGGCGACGACGAGGACAACATGCTGATCTGCCAGGTGGCGAAGGAGAAGTACCTGGTCGACCAGATCATCGCCCGCGTCAACAACCCCCGCAACCGCCGCCACTTCGATCTGCTGGGGATCCGTCCCTCGGTCTCCGCCACCGACCTGATCCTGCGCCTGCTTGAGCACGAGGTACCCGAGTACGGCCTCGTCCACCTGCTCGACCTGCAGGAGGAGCAGCTGGAGATCATCGAGATGCTGCTGGGGAAGGACTCCGGCGTGACGGGGCGTCGCGTCGGCGACCTGCAGATGCCGGAAGGCAGCCTGCTGATCTCGGTCCTGCGCGAGGGCAAGGGGTTCGTCCCCAACGCCGACACCGTGCTGCAGGAAGGCGACGAGATCCTCGCTGTGCTCGACCCGGGCAAGGAGGAGGATCTCAAGGTCCTCTTCGGCCCGGAGGGCAACGGCAACGGCGCCGACGGCGGGTAAGACCGCGGCGAGGCCGGACGCTAAGGAAGTAGGTATGGCCGATCGCGAAATCGATTTCCTGCTGGTCGGGGGAGGCATGGCCTCCGCCCACTGTGCCGCCGAGCTGCGGCGCCGCGGTGCGGAGGGCTCGGTCCTCCTCGTCGGGCGCGAGCCCGAGCCGCCCTACGAACGGCCGCCGATCTCGAAGGAGTACCTGCGGGGCGACGCCGGCCGCGAGGACGCCCACGTCAACGGCGGCCGCTCCTGGTACGAGGAGAACGGGGTCGAGCTGCTGACCGGGAAGAACGTGATGGGGCTGGACCTGGCGGCGCGGACGGCGAAGATTCAGGGTCGGGAAGAGGTCGCCTTCGGCAAGGCGCTGCTGGCGACCGGGGCGATGGTCAACATCCTCCGCGTAGAGGGGGCCGAGAACGAGGGGATCCACTACCTGCGCGCCTTCGGCAACGCCGACGCGATCCGCGCCGACGCGGAGGCGGCCGAGCACGTCGTCCTCATCGGCGGCAGCTACATCGGCTGCGAGGTGGCGGCGTCGCTGGCCGCACAGGGGAAGAAGTGCACGATCGTCGCGATGGAGGACGTCGCGCTCTCCCGCACCTTCGGCGAGGACGCCGGCCGCTGGTTCCAGCGGCAGCTCGAAGAGCACGGGGTGACCTTCCACGGTGGCGAGACCCTCAGCGCTTTCGAGGGCGACGGCCGCGTGCGCGCCGTCGTCACCGAGAGCGGACTCGCGATCGAGTGCGACACGGTCGTCGTCGGTGCCGGGGTGCGCCCCGACGCTGTGCTCGCCCAGCGGGCCGGGATCGAGGTCGGCGACGGCGGCATCGCCTGCGATTCGAAGCTGCAGACCTCGGCACCGGGCATCTACGCCGCCGGCGACTGCTGCTCCTACGAGAGCGTCGTCCACGGTCGTCGCGTCCATGTCGAGCACTGGGACGTGGCGATGCAGCAGGGGATCCACGCCGCCGCCAACATGCTCGGCGCCGACGCCGACTACGAGGTCGTTCCCTACTTCTTCAGCGACCTCGCCGACTGGGCCGGCCTCGAGTACGTCGGCCCCGCCTACGAGTGGGACCGCGAGGTCTGGCGCGGCGACCGCGAGGCCGGTGAGTTCTCGGTCTGGTACCTGCAGAGCGACCGGGTCGCCGGCTGCCTCAGCGTCGGCCGCTCGGAGGAACTCGCGGAAGCCCGGCAGATGATCGCCGAGCGCACTCCCTTCCAGAACTGAGTCCCTTTATCCTGAGGGACGCCGTTGCGGCCTGGTGTAATGGCAGCACGCCTCGCTCTGGACGAGGTAGTCGGGGTTCGAGTCCCTGGGCCGCAGTAAACGCCACCGCTGCAACTCCCCTGCAAAAGCGTCTAATCGCTTTGCTAGCTTCGCGCCCATGCGGATCCCCGCTCACAAGACGATCCTCCTAGTTCTCGGCGTCCTCGCGGCGCTGGTGGTCGCCGGTTGCGGCGGCGGGGGAGACGAGACCGAAACGACGACCACCCCGACGGTCGAAGAACCGGCTGCCCTCACCAAGGACGCACTGATCGAGCAGGGCGACGGGATCTGCGCCGAGGTCAACGCGGCCGTCGGCGCTCTCGGCGCCTCCGAATCCGAAGAAGCCTCGGCGACCGGGGACAGCGAAAAAATCTCCAGCCTCTACCTCGGCATGGTCGAACGGCTGCAGGAGCTGGGGACGCCCGAAGGCGACAGCGGTGACTACGCCAAATTCATGGAAGCCGCCGAAGAGCTGGCCAAGGTCGAGGGCGAACTGAAACTGGCGGCCGAACGCGAAGATGTGGCGGCGGTCGAAGAAAAAGGCGGCGAAGCCGCTGCGGAGCTCGAAGGCTTCCAGTCCCAGGCGGCGATCTACGGCTTCGAAGAGTGCAGCGAAGAACCAGGTCTTCCGACCTCCGCCGCCCCCGGAGCGGCAACCCCCGGCGGCGAAGAATTCGAAGGCGAAGAAGCCGAAGGCGGCGTCGAAGTCGAACCCGAATACGAAGAACCCGCGCCCGAAGAAGAAATCGTGCCCGAAGAAGAAGTAGCTCCGGAAACCGGCGGCGCGGGCGGTGGCCCCGAGGCACCTGAACCGGCGCCGGAAACCGGCGGCGAATCGGGCGGAGTCGGTCCGGGCTGACTTAGCTCCTGCGGTTGAGGACGGGCCGGTGGGGGTTCCGGCGAGCACCTCCGCCGGGAGAATCGCCTTCTGCTGACGCCCGAAGCACCAGGCCCGGCTCCATGCTGAGTACGCCAGGACCCCCGCCGGCCCGTCCCGACCAGCTCAACCAGCGGAAAACCCTGAGCTGATTCACCGAGTCCGTCGTTTTCCTTGTAGAGCAAGGAATTCCACGGACTCGCGGAGCGCCGCCAGTTTCCAGCGAGGGTGGGCAGATGGATTGATCCTGCTGGGGAGTCGGGTGGGGGTCGTGAGGTACTCAGCATGGAGCCGGGCAACCGACTCTTGAGGCGTCAGCAGGTGACGCTCCTCCCGGCGGAGGTGCTCCGAACGACCCCCACCCGACTCCCCTACGCCGCCGAAGAGTCCGCCCAGGTTCCGTACAACTTCGAGTACGGACCACCCGCGCTGATCAGCTCGTCGTGCGTGCCCTGCTCGGCGACCTGGCCGTGTTCGAGGACGACGATCTTGCCGGCTCTGCGGATGGTGGAGAGGCGGTGGGCGATGACGATGGCGGTGCGGCCGTGGAGGAGGCGCTCGAGGCCGCGCTCGATCGTTTTCTCGGTGCGGACGTCGACGTTGGAAGTGGCCTCGTCGAGGATGAGGATGCGGGGTTCGGCGAGGAGGGCGCGGGCGAAGGCGACGAGCTGGCGCTGGCCTGCCGAGAGCTGGATGCCGCGCTCGCCGATCTGGGTCTCGAGGCCTTCGGGGAGAGCGGCGACGAACTCGGTGGCACCGACGGCGGCAATCGCCGCCGCGATCTCCTCGTCGCCGGCCTCCGGGCGGCCGAAGGCGACGTTTTCGCGGACGCTGCCGCTGAAGAGGAAGCCCTCCTGCGGCACGATCCCGAGCTGGCGCCGCAGTGCCCGCTGCCGGACGCCGCGGAGGTCGTGGCCGTCGACCCGCACCGTCCCCTTCTGCGGGTCGTAGAAGCGGGCGACCAGCTTGGCGAAGGTCGACTTGCCGGCACCGGTGGCGCCGACCAGCGCCAGCGTCTGCCCCGGCGGCACGTGCAGGTCGACGCCCTCGAGCGCCCAGGTGTCGGCGCCCGACTCGCCCTCCTCGCCGTAGGAGAACCAGACGCTTTCGAGGTCGATCTCGCCCCGCAGCTCGCCGGGGTCGATCGCCCCCGGCGCGTCGACCATGTCCGGCTCGGTCTCCAGCAGGTCGAAGATCTTGTCCAGCGCCGCCATCCCCTGCTGGTAGGTCGTGTAGAGCTGGGAGAGCTGCTGGATTGGTTCGAAGAAGGTGTTGAGGTAGCCGACGAAGGCGACGATGACGCCGACCTGGATCGCACCCTCGATCGCCTGGCTGCCGCCGTAGAGGAGGATCACCGCGGTCCCGATCGCCGAGAGCATTTCCACCGCCGGGAAGTAGGAGGCGTTGAGGTAGACGGTCTTCATGTTCACCTCGCGGTTCGCCTCGTTCAGCGCGGTCATCTCGTCGAGGTGGCGCGGCTCCTGGCCGAAGCTGCGCACGACCCTGACGCCGCTGAGGGACTCCTGCAGGTAGGCGGTGATCGCGGCGATCCGCTCCCGCGTCGCCCTGTAGGCGCCGGCGGAGACGACGCGGAAGACGAGGCTCGCGATCGCCAGCAGCGGGAAGGTGAGGAAGGTGATCAGCGCCAGCTTGACGTCGAGCACGAGGAGGATGACGACGACGCCGAAGAGGGTCAGGGTGCTGGAGAACATCGTCACCACGCCGGTGGTGACGAGCTGGTTCAGCGCCTCGATGTCGTTGGTCATCCGCGAGATCAGGACCCCGGGGCTGCGGCGGGTGAAGAACCCGATCGACATCGACTGGATGTGGGTGAAGACGCGCTCGCGCAGGTCCTGCAGCACCCGCGTCCCGATCCAGCCGACCATGTAGGTCTGCAGGTAGGTGGCCAGCGCGTAGATGACCGAGACGACGACGAATGCGACGACGATCAGGTCGAGGGCGCTGAGGTCGCGGGCGAGGATGCCGGAGTCGATCGCCCGCCCGGCCAGGTAGGGGGGAGCGAGGCCGGCGCCGGTAGCGAGCAGGAGGCCGGCGAACATCAGGGCGACGCGGCCACGGTAGGGGCGCAGCTGCGCGATCAGCCAGCGGACCTTGTGGCCGCGGCGGTCCTGGCCGCGGAGGAGCCGCCAGAGGTCGGCAAAGAGGCGGCCGATGTTGCCCATGTTGGGGGACCCGCTCACAGCTTCGCCATCTCCTCGCGCTCCTCGAGGTCGCGCTGGAGGAAGACCGTGTCGGCGAGGCCGTGCTCGGCGATCTCGCGGTAGAAGCCGCAACCCTCCAGCAGCTCCTCGTGCGTCCCGCGGTCGACGATGCGGCCGCCGTCGAGGACGACGATCTCGTCGGCGAGCGAGACGGTGGAGAGGCGGTGGGCGATGATGAAGGTCGTCCTCCCGGCCATCGCCTCGCGCAGCCCCGCTTTGATCGCGGCCTCGGTGGTCGCGTCGACCGAGGAGGTGGCGTGGTCGAGGCGGAGGATGCGCGGGTCGGCGAGCAGGGCGCGGGCGATCGCCACCCGCTGGCGCTGACCGCCGGAGAGGGTGAGGCCCCGCTCGCCGACGCGGGTCTCATAGCCGTCGGGCAGGGCGCGGATGAAGTCGTCGGCCTGAGCGCGACGGGCCGCGGCTTCGATCTCCTCGATCGACGCCTCCGGCCGTGCGTAGGCGATGTTCTCGGCGACCGAGGCGGTGAAGAGGAAGCTGTCGTCGCCGACAAAGGCGATCTCCGAGCGCAGCGAGGCGACCTCGACCGCGCGCACGTCGGCGCCGTCGACGAGGACCGTCCCCGCGGTGGGGTCGTACAGGCGCGCGATCATCGCCACCAGGCTCGTCTTTCCCGAGCCCGACGGCCCGACCAGCGCCACCGTCTTCCCGGCCTCGACCTCGAATGAGACGTCCTCCAGCGCCGGGACCTCTTCGGCCCCCTCGTAGTGCAGGGTCACGCCGCGGAGCTCGACGCGGCCGCCGCCGGGTGGGAGCGCGGGCGCGTTCGGGGGGCTCTGGATCGCCGGCTCGCGGTCGAGGATCTCGAACAGGCGGTTGCCGGAAGCGATCGCCCGCTGCGCCATCCCCATCGTCATCCCCAGCGAGCGCATCGGCCCGGCCAGAATCACCAGTAAGAAGTAGAAGGTGGTGAAGTCGCCGGAGCTGAGCTTGCCATCGATCACCTCGCGGCCGCCGACCAGCAGCACCAGGGCGATCCCGAGCTGCGGCAGGAACCCGAGCAGGGGAGAGAAGAACGCTTGCAGCCGGGTCGAGTAGATGCTCTGGTCGAAGACCCGCGCGACGGCGCGCTGGAAGCGGCGCAGCTGGTGCTCCTCGCGGGCGAAGGCCTTGACGATGCGGATCCCGGAGACGTTCTCCTCGGCCTCGGCGGTCAGCTCGGCGATCCGCTGCTGGACCTCCTGCTGAGCGGGGCGGGAGACGCGGTTGTAGCGGGAGGCGACGTAGACGACGAGCGGCGCCGGCGCCAGCGCCACCAGCGCCAGCCAGGGGTTGAGCGCGAACATCACCGCGCTCGCCAGGGTGATCGTCAGCAGGTTCTGGGTGATGAATATGAGCCCGTAGCCGAGGAAGAAGCGGATCGACTGCAGGTCGACGGTCGCCCGCGACATCAGCTGGCCGGTCTGCTGGCCGTCGAAGAAGCCGAGCTCGAGCCGCTGCAGGTGGGCGTAGAAGGTCTGGCGCAGATCGAACTCGACCCCGAGCGATACCTTGCCGGCGACGACGCGCCGGACCACGATCAGCCCCAGCCGCAGCACCGCTGCCCCGAGGATTGCCAGTGACAGCGGCAGCAGGTCGGGCTTATCCCCTGCTTCGATCGCGTCAACCGCCTGCCCGATCAGCCACGGGATCAGCACCGTCATCCCCATCGCCGCCCAGGCGAAGACCAGCGAACCCCACAACTGCGCCCGGTAGGGGCGCAGGAATCCCATCAAACGACGGTAGGTGCGCACCTACTCACTATACAAAGTGAAGTATTAGGGCTGGTCCTCGGCGACCGCGCCGAGTTCATGACCCTTCGGCGACCCCGGCGGGGACTCGAAAGCCAGCAGGCTGCAGGTGATGCGCATCGGTTTGCCCGTGTGCTTGCGTTCCGCGATCCTGCTTTCGGCCTGGGCGCCGATCGCCATCGTCCGCTCCAGGCTTTCCTCGTAGAGGGCACGCATCTCCTCCCAGCCGGCGGCGTCGAGCTGGTAGGTGACCACGCTGACGTGGCGGTCCTTGCGGCGGTCGAATATTCCGGCGGTTACCGAGTCGCGGATCGCCCCGATGATGACCCGGATCGCGGTCAGGCTGATGCCGTTGCGAACCGCGTGGCTGAGCTTCCCCCAGAGGTCGTCGTGCAGGTACTTCTGGGCGACCCCCCGGTAGAAGTGCTCGGTGGCGCCCCGCACGGGTTTGGTTTCCACCAGCTCCACGCAGTCGTACGCGAGCAGCTGTTTGACGTGGTAGCTGACATTGGAGACCTCCTCGCCGAGCTCCCGCGCGATGTCGCTCGGACTGGCTGCCCTGGCGTTGAGGATGGTCAGGCATTCGGCCCGCAGCGGGTGGGCGAGCGCTGCCGCTAAGCGCTGGTCGGCTTTGGTCACTGAGCGCGACCCGAATCGCGTTGGCATCTGGAGGGCTCCTCCTTTTGGTTTTCCTCAAGTAGTCCCATGGCCGATCAGCGCTCAACAGTAATTGACTTGCAGGGCTTTTTGCCGAAAATCGACTTCAGAGCTAAAACTGGCTCCATTACTGGAATTAGCTCCAGTAATGTCGCCCCTGTCATAGCGGTGAGCGCAAGTCGCTCGCGCGCAACGGGGCGAGGAGGTGAGGAAATGGCTATGCAGACCGTTCGGGCTATCCCGGCTGTCCAGATCACCAAGGTCGGCTGAGCAGCCGCCCTGTCTGCTCCACCCAGAGTTTCGCGCCGCAGGGCAAGGGATTGGCCTGGGACCGGTTGCCGCTCCTGGGTGGAGCCGTTTTCGGCTCGCGGCCTCCTATTCCAGGCGCGCCGCGGCCTTGGCGCTGGGGACCTTGCCCTCCCTGCAGGGTTTCGGCCCGTGGCCGGGGCGCGGGAGGATCTGGAAGTTGGTGACGTCGTGGAACCGGGTCGTGGTGCCGCTGTTCTGGGCGAGGTTGACGACGAGGCGGTAGAAGCCGGGCTGGAGGGCGTGGTAGAAGATCTCCGGCCTGGTGGCGGGGGAGTAACTGCCGGCGGAGCCGATCCGCTCGGCGAGGACGCCGTTGGGCCCGGCGTACTTGGCGTAGTCGAAGGACTTGCCGACCAGGCGGCCCTTGCCTACCGGGCTGTTGATCGCGTCTTCGAGCTTCTTCGGGTCGACGCAGTCGGGGACCCGCTTGAGGCTGAAGCGCAGGTGACCCTCGCCCAGCTGCGGTTCGCCGCCGAGGTGGCGCGGCGCCAGCTGGAAGTTTTCGACAAGGACCTTGACGACGATCGCGCGGTTGCCCTGGCGGGCGCCGTTGCGGGGGGAGACGATTTCCACCGCTGGGGCTCCGGGGACGGCGGAACTTTCGGCCGCGGCGGTGTTCGAACCCTCGGAGCCCCCGAAGACGAGGGCCACGGCCACGGCGACGGCGGCCAGCGCCACAGCGGCCAGGGTTGCGGTCCTCGTTGGCACGGCCGGGAAGACTACGCAGATCTCCGTTAACGCCTGCTCTTGTCGCTAATCTGACCCGTTCTCGATGTCCCCCGCTACCGAACTCGCGATCCGCATCCGCGCCGCCTCCCGCCGTCCGGCGAGCTGGTGGCAGCTGGCAAAATTCGGCATCGTCGGTGGCTCCGGTTACCTGATCAACCTCGCCGTCTTCGCGTTCCTGGCGAGCGTCCTCGACATCCACCACCTCGCCGCCGCAGTCGGCGCCTTCCTGGTCGCGGTCAGCAACAACTTCTTCTGGAACCGCCACTGGACCTTCGGGCCCGGAGAGAACCCCGCCCACTTCCAGGCCGCCCGCTTCTTCGTCGTCAGCGTCGCCTCGCTCGGCGTCAACCTGGTCGCGCTCGAACTGCTGCTCGCGGCGGACATGGGCGAGCTTCCCGCTCAGGCGATCGCGGTCGCCGTCGCCATGCCCTTCAATTTCTTAGGGAACAAGCTCTGGGCATTTGACTGATTCGCTGAGCTCTAGACGCCTCAGTCATGATTGAAGGATGAGCAGGAAAAACTTCGACCCGCAGGCGATCGAGGCTGGGCGGCAGCAGGTCTGGGAGCAGCGGGGGGACTTCGCGGCGCCGCGGCCCGGAGAGGGCCAGGAGCGGGTCTACGTCAAGCCTTCGAGCCCGTTCACCTCGGGCAACCTGCACATGGGCCACGTCCGCGACTACTCGATCGGGGACTCCTACGCGCGCTTCCGCCGCGGCCGTGGTGACGCGGTCCTCTTCGGCTTCGGCTTCGACGCCTTCGGGCTGCCGGCCGAGCTGGCGGCGATCGAGCGGGAGACCACTCCCGCCGAGTGGGTCGAGCAGTGCGGCGAGCGGATGCTGGAACAGATGAAGCGGCTCGGCTTCTCCTTCGACTACGACCGCGTCTTCTACAGCTCCGACGAGGCTCAGTACCGCTGGTCGCAGTGGCTCTTCCTCACCCTGCTCGAGCACGACCTGATCTATCGCGCCGATACCACCGTCGACTGGTGCGACACCTGCCAGACGACCCTCGCCTCGATCCAGGTCGAGGACGGACGCTGCTGGCGCTGCCACAACGAGGTGCGGCTGATCCGGCGCCCGACCTGGTTCCTGCGGATCACGCCCTACCTGGAGGAGAACGACCGCAACACCGAGCTGCTCGCCGAGAGCGGCAAATGGGACGACCTCTCGGTGGCGACCCAGCGCTACATCCTCGGCCGCGCCGAGGGGGTCGAGCTCGACCTAGAGGGAGGAGGTCGCGCGCTGACCGTCTTCACCCCCCACCGCCGTGCGGCCGCGCTGGCCGACTTCGTTCTGCTCTCGCCGCGCCACCCCGAGATCGACGCCTGGGTTGCCCATCCGGAGGCACGGGAGCAGCTCGAGCAGATGCGCTCGGGCGGCTGGGAGCGCAGCGCCCGCGACGCCCGCTCGGTCCCGGTTGTCGACACCGGCGCCTCGATCACCGGGCCCGGCGGCGGGGAGCTGCCGGTGGTCGTCTCGCCGATCGTCGACGCCCGCTTCGGTCCCACCGCCGCCCTCGGCATCCCTGCCGTCGACGAGGCCGATCGCGAGATCGCCAGGCGGCTGGAGCGGGTCGAGGCGGCGGAGCCCGCCGGGGAGGGGGAGGAGGCGCTTACCGGTGAGCCGGTGCCCGGTGCCCGCGAGGCGACCCGCTACCGTGCCAACGACTTCTCGATCTCGCGCCAGCGCGCCTGGGGATGCCCGATCCCCATCGTCCTCTGCGAGGAGTGCGGACCGGTGCCGGTGCCCGAGGAGGACCTGCCGGTGGTCCTTCCCCGCGACCTGAGGCCGACCGGGGAAGGGAACCCGCTGGCCGATCGCCCCGACTTCGTCGACGTCGAGTGCCCCAGGTGCGGCGGCGCCGCCAAGCGCGAGACCGACACCCTCGACTGCCACTTCGACGCCCTCTGGCTCTGGGTCCCGGCTGCGGTCCCGCCCGCGGGCCGGGCCGAGCAGATGTTCACCCATCCCGAGCTGCGGGAGTGGCTGCCCTCCGAGCGCCTCGTCGCCGGCAACGACAGCGGCGGCTTCGTCTTCGACCAGCGGGTCGTAACCAAGGCGCTGCGGGACATCGGGCCCTTCGCCTTCATGGGCGAGGGGGAGCCGTTCGCCGGCTGCCTCTTCCACGAGATGGTGATCGCCGACGGCCGCAAGATGAGCAAGCACCTGGGGAACGTCGTCAACCCCGACGAGCTCGTCGCCCAGCACGGGGCCGACACCGTCCGCGTCGCCGTCCTCTACGCCGCCGGGCCGGCGAAGACGCTGAACTGGAGCGACGGCGCGGTCCGCTTCGCCGGCCGCTTCCTCCGCAACCTCTGGAATTACACCCACGAGCGGATCGCCGCGCTCGAGGGCCTCGAGCACGACCCCGAGGCGGCCGCGGACACCGAGCACATGCGCGACCGCCTGCGCAAATGGTGCGAGAACGGCCTCGGGAAAATCACCGAGGACACCGAGCGGTTGCAGATGCACAAGTCGATCCGCAACATCACCCGGCTCTTCGAGCGCATTCAGGACTTCGAGAAGCGCGTCGTTTCGCGCCGCGATCAGCTCGACCGCGCCGACGCCGAGGCGCAGCTTGCCGCGCTCGTTCTTTTGGCCCGGACGCTTGTTCCGTTCGCTCCCCACATCGCCGAGGAGCTGCTGGTCGCGGCCGGAGTGGAGGACGTCTCCGAGCTGGAGAAGTGGCCGGAAACGGCCGAGATTCCGGTCGCGCCCCGCGTCACGCCGGCCTCCTGAGGCGCCCACTCACTCAACTCACGGCGATTGAGCAAAGACCCTTGATTGCTACATGGCATTCTGTTATGAATGCACCTGCCGGGCGATCAACCGGTGAAGGAGGCGGGGCTCTCGGATCTGGGAAACCGCCTTGGGGTGGCAAAGGAGGACCAATCCTGAGCCAGGATCTACATCGTCATGACGGATCCTGGTCACGTCGGCTCGGCCGATGTCGCCCCGCCTCCCTTCACTTACCGCGAAGCGGCGCTTTTCGCAACGTTCCTCAGGGGTACGGAGCGGCCGGGGGGCTCTAGTTTTGGCGGGCTCTAGTCCCGCGGGGGGCGCTTCACGTCGAAGCGCTTTGCCTTCGGCAGCCAGCCGATCCCGGCGCAGAGCTCGCTCGGCGGCGTTTTCAGCGCCCCTGAGAGCTTCACGATCGTCGCCATCCGCGGCTCCCGGCCTGCCCGCTCCAGCAGCGATACCTCGGTTCGGTGCAGGTCGCACATGTAGCCGAGCTCTTCCTGCGAGATCCCCACGGCGACGCGGGCTTTGCGGAGGTTGACGGCGAAGCGCTCCTGCGGGGTCATCGGTCTCGATCCTTCATGGCTGCGGACAGAGACTCTACAGACGGGACGCTTCAGCCCCCTTGCGCCTGGAGCCGGTTCCGCTACCTTCCGTGGAGGAATCCGCTTGGGAATCTTCGCGGGTATGCGCAGAAACCGTTGAGCGGTGACGAGCCATGTGTTATACCCCTGCGACCAACCGGATCAACGCCGAGGGATCGGCGGCAAAGGAGGAGTCATGAGTGACGCGGTCGATCCGCATCTCACCGAGCCCTACGGGCTCCGGACCCGCTCCTGCGCCACCGAACTCACCTGCCGCGAGTGCGGGTACCGGACGCCGCTTCTGGACAAAGCCTTCAAGTGCCCGGCCTGCGGCGAAGGGCTCGACGTCGACTACGACTACGACCTGGCGAAGAGGCGGATCGCCGAGCGCCCCGTCGCCGAGCGCCCCGGGAACATCTGGCGCTTCGAGGAGCTGCTGCCGATCCTCAACCTGCGGGCTCAGCAGCGGGTCGCCCAGTTCGCCGGCAAAACGCCGCTGATCCACGCCGAGCGCCTCGGCGCCGAGCTCGGCCTCAGCAACCTCTACCTCAAGGACGACTCGACCAACCGCCCCTCGCTCTCCTACAAGGACCGGGTTGTCGGGGTGGCGATCGCCCGCCTGCTCGAGCTCGGCAAGGACGAGGTCGGCTGCGTCTCCACCGGCAACGTCGGCACCGCGGTCGCCTCGCTTGCGGCCCAGGCGGGCGCCCGTCCCTACATCTTCTATCCCGGCAACATGGAGAAGGGGAAGGCGAAGGCCTGCCGGGCGATGGGCGCGCAGGTGATCCAGCTCGACGCCAACTACGACCAGGCCAACCGCGCCTGCCGCGAGCTGGCGCTGGCGACCGGGATGGAGTTCGCCAACATCACCCTGCGCCCGTTCTACGCCGAGGGGGCGAAGACGATGGGCTTCGAGGTCGTCGAGGAGCTCGGCTGGCAGGCGCCGGACCACTTCGTCATCCCGGCCGCCGGCGGCACCCTCTCCTCGCGCGTCCACAAGGGACTCGTAGAGCTGGAAAAGGTCGGGCTTGCCGAGACCGCGGGCTCGAAGATCAACATCGCCCAGGCGAGCGGCTGCTCGCCGATCGCGACCGCGATCACCGGTGGCGGCGAGATCGTCACCCAGACGCCCGAGACGGCGGCCCACTCGCTGGCGATCGGCGCCCCCGGCGACGGCAATCTGGTGGTCGACGCGGTGCGCTCGCGCGAGGGTTCGGCGGCGACCGCTTCCGACGAGGAGATCTGGAGCGCGATCGACCTGCTGGGGGCGACGGAGGGGATCCTCACCGAGCCGGCCGGCGGGACGACGATCGCCTCGACCGCGCGCCTCGCGCAGGAAGGGAAGATCGCCCCCGACGAGACCGTCGTCGCCGTGATCAGCGGCAACGGGCTGAAGACCTTGCACGAGCACCCCGAGAAGGACTGGCCGGAAGGAGTTCCCTGCGAGGTCGGGGCGATGGAGCAGATCCTCAACGACTTTCGCCAGGCAGCGGCGGCCGCGCTGCGCTGAGCGGAAGGGGCAGGCGACTGGCGCGACTCCCGGCGCGCAGCCGGTCGCCCTGCCCGTCTGAGCGAGCTAAGGTGTTCGACCGGTGAGCCGGCCACCTGACATCGACGGCGTCTCCCACCACTCGGTCCGCGCCCGCGGCATCGAGTTCCACTACGCCGAAGCGGGGTCGGGGGACGACGCCGTCCTCTGCCTGCACGGCTGGCCGCAGCACTGGTACGAGTGGCGCCACCTGATGCCCGCGCTGGCTGACCGCCACCGGGTGATCGCGCTCGACCTGCGCGGGTTCGGCTGGTCGGAGGCGCCAGCCGGCGGCTACGAGAAGGAGAACCTGGCCGATGACGTCCTCGCCGTCCTCGACGAGCTGGGGATCGAGCGGGTGAAGCTGGTCGGCCACGACTGGGGCGGCTGGATCGGGTTTCTGCTCTGCCTGAAGGCGCCGCAGCGCTTCGAGCGCTACCTCTCGCTGAACATCCTGCCGCCGTGGACGTCCGTGCGGCAGATGGCGCCGCACCTGTGGCGCTTCTGGTACCAGTGGCTGATCCTCAACCCCGGCGTCGGCTACCGGCTCCATCGCAGCGGCAAGTTCGTCCCGAAAGTTCTGGTCGGCGGCTCGGTGCGCAAGGAGGTCTGGGACCAGGCGACCATCGATGCCTTCTCCGACACCTTCACCGAGCCCGCGCGGGCGCGGGCGGCCGTGCAGATGTACCGGGTCTTCAACCTGCATGAGGCGCCGGAGATGGCCCGCGGGCGCTACGCGAACGCGCGCCTCGCAGTGCCGACCAGGCTCCTTTTCGGGACCGGCGACCAGGCGCTGCGCCACACGATCCTCGAAGGCTGCGAGCGCCAGGCCGACGACCTGAAGGTGGAGAGGGTCGAAGGCTGCGGCCACTTCATCGTCGACGAGCGCCCCGACCTCGTCGCCGACCGCGCCCGCGAGTTTTTCGCGTAAGTGTCAACCGATTTGTCACCGGTATCCGGGGACAAAGGACGTTAGGCCCTGATCCGCGCCTCTTCGAGGTCGAGGTCGCGCTCGATCTGGCGCAGCGTCTGGTCGCGCAGGCGGCCGAGGCCGCGGAGGCCGAGCAGCTCCTCGCGCTCGACCCCGATCAGCTCGCGGCGCAGCGCGCCGTAGTCGGCGATCCGCTGCTCGCGGGCGGCGACGTCGGGCTCCTCGCCGCCGAGCACCGCCTGGCACATGCGGAAGCGGGCGCGGTAGAGGTCGCGCAGTCGCACCAGCTGCTTCCCGTTGGCGCGCTTGTCCGACTCCATCTGGTCGAGCCGGTCGAGGGCCGACTGCGCCGCCTCCATCCGCGCCACCGCCTCTTCGTCGGACCAGCGCCGTGGCTCCTCCAGGCCCAGGGCCCTGACGATGAACGGCAGCGAGAGGCCCTGGCCGACGATCGTGACCAGGATCAGGGCGAAGGTGAGGAAGATGATCTGCGGCCGGCCCTCGACGCTGAGCGGGACCGCCAGCGCCGCGGCGAGGGAGACGGCGCCCCGCATCCCACTCCAGCCGACGGCGAAACGCTGGCCGGCGGTTTCGCCGGCGTCTTCGCGCATCGCGAAGACGAAGAGGAGGCGGGCGGCGAGCGAGGCGGCGGCGATCGCCGCCGCCGGCAGCAGCAGCTCGTCGACCCCCGTGGGGCTCGCTTCCAGGGTGTCGACGATCTCCGGTAGCTGCAGGCCGAGGAGGACGAAGAGGGTGATCTCCAGTCCGAAGACGAGGACGCTCCAGAAGGCGACGGCGTTGAGGCGGACGTCGGCGTCGAGCGTGTGCGGGGAGCGGTAGCCGGCGTAGACGCCGGCGACGACGGCGGCGAGAATGCCGGAGACGTGCAGCTCCTCGGCGCCGATGTAGGCGCCGTAGGCGGTGAGGACGGAGAGCATGATCGTCAGGTCGGAGTCGCTGAGGCGGGCGAGGACGCGGTCGGAGAGGAGGCCGATCGCGATCCCGACGAGGATGCCGCCGGCGGCGACGCCGACGAACTCCAGCGCGGCGCCACCGAGGCTGAAGGCACCGCCCGCCGCGACCCCGACGGCGATCCGGTAGATGACGAGCGCGGTGCCGTCGTTGATCATCGACTCGCCTTCGACCAGCAGCCGCACCCGCTCAGGGGCGCCGAGACGGCGGAAGATCGAGGTGGCGGCGACGGTGTCGGTCGGGGCGAGCACGGCGCCGAGGACGGCTGCCTCGGCCCAGCTCAGGCCAGGCACGGTCGCGTGAGCGACGAGGGCGACGACAGCGGCGGTGAGGAAGACGAGCCCGACCGAGAGCAGCGCCAGCGGCCGCATCACCGCCCGCAGCTCCAGCGGCGAGGTGCGCCAGCCCGCCGCGTAGACCAGCGGCGGCAGGAAGACGAGGAAGATCGTGTCCGGCTCCAGTTCGACGCTCGGCAGGCCGGGGACGAAGGCGATCGCCAGCCCGCCGACCACCAGCACGATCGGGGCGGGGATCTTGCCGTAGTCGGCGAGCCGGACCAGCAGGGCAGCGGCGAGGAGGAGGACGAGGATCGACTCGATGTCGTGCACGCGCACATAACATCAAGGGGAAGTGGACGAACTGCTCTCACCCCCGCTGGAGGACCTCGATCACGTGCGCGGCGAGCGCGGGGCGCCGCTGGAGCTGGTGATGTTCGGCGACTTCCAGTGCCCCTTCTGCCTCGGCGCGCAGTCGGTTCTGCTACGCGTGCGCGAGCGGCTCGGCGACCGCCTCCTCTTCGGCTTCCGCCACCTGCCGATCCCCGAGCGCCACCCGCTGGCGCCGCTCGCCGCCGAAGCGAGCGAGGCTGCCGCGGCGCAGGGGAGCTTCTGGGAGTTCCACGACGAGCTCTATGCCAACCAGCCCCGGCTTACGCCCGAGGTGATCTTCGAGGTCCGGCAGGGCCTCGGCCTCGACGCCGGGCGGATGCGGGAGGAGGCCGATGCCGGCGCCCACCGCGACCGGGTTGCCCGCGACGTCGCCTCGGCCGAGGCCAGCGGCGCCACCGGTACCCCGACCTTCTTCGTCAACGGCAAGCGCTTCTACGGTGCCTATGACGCCGGCTCGCTGGTCGAGGCCTTGGAAGGCGACGCTCCGACGCAGTGAGGGCCCTGGTCCAGCGCGTCAGCCAGGCGGCGGTCGACGTCGAGGGCGACCGGGTCGCCCAGATCGGCCCGGGGATGATGATCCTGCTCGGGGTCGGAGCCGGCGACGGCGAGGACGAGGCGGACCGGCTGGCCGAGAAGGTGCGCAAGCTGCGGATCTTCGACGACGCCGAGGGGCGGATGAACGAGCCGCTGGGCGAGCGCGAGGTCCTCTGCGTCAGCCAGTTCACCCTCTACGGCGACGCCCGCCGCGGCAACCGCCCCAGCTACGTCGAGGCGGCGCGGCTGGAGGTGGCGGAGCCCCTCTACGACCGCTTCTGCGAGCGGCTCGACGCGAAGAAGGGCGTCTTCGGGGCGTGCATGGGAGTGGCCCTGGTCAACGACGGACCGGTGACGCTGATGCTCGAGGTACCGCCTGGCTCGCAGGCAGGCTGAGGGCGGTTAGCGCCAGCCCTCGCGGAGCACGCGTCGGGCGTTAGCGCCGAGCACGGCCTCGACTTCCAGCCGGCCGAGTCCTTTGCCTTCGAGCATCGCTCGCACGCGGGGGAGCTGGGCCTCGGAGTCGCAGTCGTCGGGCGGGTCGGTGAAGCCGTCGAAGTCGGTCCCGATCGCGACGTGCTGCCACCTCCCGCCGCTCCAGTCGTTGACCTGCTCCATCGTCCGCCAGATCGCCTCCAGCCCCGGGCCCGGGTGGGAGGCTTCGAGCCAGTAAGGCATGAAGATGACGCCGACGACGCCGCCGGAGGCCGCGATCGCCCGCACGTCCTCCTCACCGAGGTTGACCGGGATGTCGTACAGCGATTTCACCGCGGCGTGGGTGGCGAGGACCGGGACCTTGTCTCCGACCAGCTCGTAGATCCGCCGGCGGGAGACCGGCGAGCAGTGGGTGACGTCGGGGAGCATCCGCAGCTCCGCCATCCGCTTCACGACCGCTTCCCCGGCGGCGGTCAGGCCGCGGCAGTCGTCGACTTCGGTGTCGAGGGTCCAGAAGAGGATTTTGTGCTGCCCCGGGGGGATGCACTCGCTGTGCCCGGCGAGATCGTTGCGGAAGAGGTGGGCGATGGTCAGCGCCGCGACCCCGCGGTTGGCGAGCTCCTCCAGGCGGGCCAGGCGGCTCTCGACGTCCCCCGGGTCGAGATCGGCGCTGAGGACGTGCCCGCCCTCGACCGTGTGGACGAACGCTCGCCGCCCGGCCGCCAGCGCCGCGTCGAGCTCGGCGTTGGAGCGGGCGACCTGGAACTCGTCGGCGACCCGCGCCACCTGTTCTTCCATCGCGTCCATCATCCGCAGCGTGCATTCCCAGGCGTTCAGCTTCAGCAGCGTGCGGCCGCCCCGGGTGAGGCAGGCGAGGAGCCTGATCGCCGGGTTGGCGAAGTAGGCCGCCTCGGGGACGTGGAGGACCGACCAGAGGACCCGCACGTCGCCCTCCCGCAGCATCTTGAAGTCGGTGAGGCTGGCCAGCGGGTTGAAGGTGTCGCCCGTGAAGTAGTGCCGGCGCAGGTCCCTGTCCCAGAAGAAGGCGTTCATCGCCGGATGGGCGTGGATGTCGGTGAGGCCGGGAAAGCCGCTGCCGGCGCCGTCGCTCATAGCGGGCCCAGCCTCTCTTCCAGGTAATCGTTGAGGAAGACCGGGCTGGCCAGTGGCCGAAAGCGGTCCCAGTCGTGGTTTTCCCGCACGAACTCGGGGTCGATGAAGTTGACCTTGCCCCAGTGCGCCTTGAAGGGGATGCCCTTGCGCTGCAGGTGCTCCCAGAGGCCGCGGAGGTGGGCGTAGATCGCCTCCTTCTCGCCGGGCGAGCGGCAGACCTCGGTCAGGTACATCCAGTTGAACTTGACGACGTAGGGGACGTCGTCCCAGCCCCAGGCCGACATCGGCGCCCCGTCGACCTTGGTCAGCTCGATCTCGGTCGGGATGTTCGGCCAGCCCGCCTCGTCGAAGTAGTCGCGGCACTCGCCCAGCACCCGCTGCAGGTCCCGCGGCCGGAAGCTCCACTCGGCCATCGCCACCCGCAGCGGCGCCCGCCGGTCGACCGGGAGCATGTTGCGCAGCGGCCCCGTGTAGCGCGCCTCCTCGTAGGTGAGGGCGAGGAGGTTGTAGACGCCCTCGAGGACCGGGTTGAGCAGTGGGCCGGTGTCGACGATCTCGTCCATCGCCCGGAAGACGAAGTCGAGCACCTGCTCGGAGCGTTCCTCGGGGTAGTCGCCGTCGGGCTCAGAGGCGGCCCGTGGCACCGCAGCGGCCGCCCAGAGCAGCGCCTTCTCGCTCTTCTGCATCCAGTTGACGCGCCAGAAGTCGTACCGGGCCGAGGTGGCGTCGAGGTCGGAGAGGACGTCGTCGAGGTCGACGATCTTCATCGTCACGTCGAAGTAGAGCTCCTCGACGAGGCCGAAGTGGACCTTGGTGATGACGCCGAGCAGGCCGAGCGAGCAGATCACGGCCGGGAAGTCGGGGTCGCCGCGGGAGATCCGCCGCTCGACCGCGTTGCCGGAGGCGTCGACGGTGACCAGCTCGACCCACTGGAGCTTCTCGTAGAGCCCGTGGCGCGAGCTGGCGCCGGCGGTGCCGGTGGAGATCAGCCCGGCGAGAGTCTGGTGGTCGGTGCCGCCGGTGGCGGTAATTGACCTGCCGCGCCGGCCGAGCTCGGAGAGGAACTCGTGCAGGGAGTAGTTGGCGGTGGCGGTGACCGCCATGTCGCCTTCCCCGAACTCGATGCTCCGCGGTAGGGAGGAGACGTCGATGATCGCCTCGCCGACGGTGATTTCCGAGCAGGAGTGGAGGCTGCCCGGCACCCGAACCCGGCCGTTGTCGATCTCACCGCGATGGACCCGCTCCAGGATCTGCTTCAGCTCCCCGACGGTGGTCGGGCGCAGGACGGTGGCCGGGGAGAACGAGATCAGCTCGCCCCAGTCCTGCAAGGGCCTTTTCGAGTAGTCGGACATACTCTGTCGACCCTACTTGCAGCTTCATGAACTTGCTTGTCCGGGGAAGGCCTAGGTGAGCAGGCCGAGCTCGCCGGCTCGGTGGCTGGCCTCGACCCGGGAGCGGCAGTCGAGCTTGCCGAGCAGGTTGCGGACGTGCATATCGACGGTGCGCTGGCTGATGAAGAGCTCCTGGGCGATCTCGCGGTTGGTGCGGCCGACGGCGACGTGGCGCAGGACCTCGAGCTCGCGGCGGGTCAGCTTGGCGCCCTCGGATGCAGCGGCGGCGCGGCTACCGAGCCGCTGCGCGACCGACTCCCCGAGCGCCGCCACCTCCTTCGCCGCTTCCGCCGCCAGCGGCCGCGCGCCGAGCTTGGCAGCGCAGCGGTAGGAGTCCGAGAGTCGCTCCAGCGCCGCCTCGCGCTCGCCGGCGGCGGCGAGGGCGACGCCGGCGCGCAGTTCGACCTGGGCGCGCTCGTGCGGGGTCGCGAGGTTGCGCTGCAGGTCGACCGCGCGGGAGAGGTTCTCCGCCGCGACCTCGGCGTCGCCTTCCAGTAGGGCCAGCTCACCGACGGCCTGCGCCAGCGCCGCGACCGCGTCGTCGTGACCTCCCTCGGCGGCCATCTTGCCGAGCGCGGCGGCGCAGAGCTGCGCCTCCTTGCGACGTCCCTCGCGAGCGAACCAACTTGCCGCCCAGCGTACGCCCCAGACCGCGTAGTGATGGTCCTCGCTTTGATCCCAGCGCGCGAGCAGCTCGCGGCAGTGGGTGGCGGCCTCGTCGTCGTGCCCTTCGGCGGCGGCGACGATCGCCAGGCCGGTGGTGGAGTCGACATACATGTTGTAGTGGCCGACCGCCGAGGAGACCCCGCGCGAGGAGGTGAGCAGGCGACGGGCAGCACTGAGCTTGCCTTCGAAGGCGTGGATCGCCCCGAGCAGGCCCTCGGCGACCCAGACCGCGGTCTCGGACTCGATCAGCTCGCGTCCCAGCTCGCCGGCGCGCGACCACTCGCCGCGCTCGCGGAGGACGTAGACGAGGCAGGTGACGCAGGCGATCTCGGTCCCAGCGTCGCCGTCGGTGCGGCAGAGGTCGAGAGCGGTATCGAGCGCCTCCTCGGCCTGGCGGTAGTCGGCGCCGTCGTAGAGGACGAGGCTGAGTCGCTGGTAGAGCTCGGCGGCGACCGGCGTCAGGTCGTGCTCGAGGGCGAGGGCGAGGCCGGTGCGAACCGACTCCAGTCCGCGCCCGAAATCACCGCCCTTGGCCTCGACGACGCCGCGCAGGCCGAGGACGCGGGCGTCGATGTCGACCCGTTCCGCCGCGCGCGCCTCCGCGGCGGCGAGCTCGGCCAGGTCGATCGCTTCGCTGTAGCGGCCGCCGCGACGGTGGTGGTCGGCCATCGCCAGCCGCTCCAGGGCGGCCTCGGCCGGACAGCCGGCGGCGGCGAACGCCTCCGCGGCGAGGCGCCGCGCCGCGAACGCCTGCTCCCGTTCGCCGCCGAGGTCATAGACGGCGGCGAGGCGCCGCTGTGCCTCCGCCTGGCCGCGGCCGTCGTCCCGGCGGTCGCAGGCGGCTGCGAGCTCCCGCCACGCTTTGGTCGCTTCGGCGAGCTCGCCGACCAGCTCCGAGCAGCGGCCGTAGCGCCGCAGGGTCTCGGCCCGCAGCTCCTCCGCTTCGTCCTCGGGCCACAGCTCCAGCGCCTCGCGGGCCGCCCGCACCGCGTCGCGGTGGGCGTGAACCGTCTCGGACTCCCGTGCCGCCCGGACCAGGGCCTCGCGAGCGCGCGCTTCGTTGCCCGCGCCGCGCCAGTGCGTGGCGATCTCGAGGCTCGAGCCCGCACCGCCCTCAAGCAGCTCGGCGAGCCGGCGGTGGAGGTCGCGCCTCCGGATCCACGGCACCTCCGCGTAGAGGGCTTCCTGGGCGAGGGCGTGGCGGAAGGCCGCCTGACCGGCGTCGCCCTCTGCGAGCAGCCCCACCTCGACCAGCTCGGCGAGGCCTGCGGCGGGCGTCAGTTCGGCGGCGAGGGAGAGGTCGATCTGCAGGCCGAGGACGGCCGCGGTCTCGGCGGCTTCGCGGGCTTCGGGCGAGAGGTCGGAGAGGCCGACGAGGACGGCTTCGCGGACCGAGTCCGGCACGGGAAGCTCGTCCTGTTCGGTCAGCTCGAGGCCACGGCGGCCAGGGCGCAGCGCGTTTCGCGCCTGCATGGCGCCGATCAGCTCCTCGACGAAGAACGGGGAGCCGAGGGTGCGGTCGTGGACCGTCCGTACCAGCGCCGGCGAGGGCTCTTCCGGTAGTAGCTCTCGCATCAGCTCGCCGACGTCGGGGCGGTCGAGCGGCTCGAGCGCCAGCTCCCGCAGGTTGCCGCCGCGGCGCAGCTCGTGGCGCAGCCAGCGCAGCCGGTGGTCGCGCGGCAGCCCGTCGGAGCGGTAGGCGGCGACGATCAGGACCGGCATCTCCCGCAGCGGCTCCGCCAGCGCCGCCAGCAGCTCCAGCGTCGTCTCGTCGGACCACTGCAGGTCGTCGAGGAGGACAAGCGTGGGGCGGTCGGCGCTGAGGTGGACCAAAGCGCAGCGCACGGCCTCGAAGATCGTCGCCCGTTCGCTCTCCCCAGCTGCCTCGCCGAGCTCGGGGAGGAGGAGGGCGAGGTGGGGGAGGAGCGGCCCGCAATCGGCAAGCGCCTCGGGGTCGGCGCGCAACCGGGAGCGCAGCGCGTCCACGATCGGCCCGTAGGAAACGGTGACGCCCTTCGAGGCCGCGCCTCGCAGAACCACGTCGAAGCCGTCGCTCGCGGCCTCCGCGAGGCTGCTCTTGCCGACCCCGGCCTCGCCGGCGAGGAGGACGATCGAGCCCCGGCCGAGCCGGGCCTGCTCGGCTCCTTCGCTCAAGAGGGCGAGCTCGTCCGCCCGCCCGACCAGGGGAGTCCGCTCGCTCATTGCGTCTCAGTCTAGGCGCGGGTCGTGAGGCGCTTTAGTGAACCAGGGGTCCACTAAAACGCCTCGACCACGCGCGTTGCCGACCAACTAGTGCGTCGCGGGGGCCGGGTCGGGCCGGACGACGACCGTGTCGAGGATCGGGACGATCTCGTCGCAGGGAAGGCCCGCGGCCTCGGCGTGGGCGCGGACGGTCTCCGGGCTCTCGCCTTCGTAGACGCAGAACGTGCCGACCTCGCCGCTCTCCTCGCCGAGCGCATAGCTGCGGATCCACCGCACCCCCGAGCCCGGTTCGTCACCGACTTCGGCTGATTTCTTCCCGGCGACTTCCAGGTCCTGCGGGGTCCGCCACCCGTTGCGACGAAAGATTCCGTAGAGCTGCATTTCTTGCCTCCATTCGTGTGCTTGACGTTGCCCACCCAACGTAAAAGCGCAAATGAGGCGCCGCATCAGCAAAGTTGCCGTATTTTCAGGCTGCGGGTGCCGTAGCCGCGGGAACACCCAGCACCTTTCCGGTTATACTGTCGGTATGACTCACAAGGTCGGCACCAAAGGACAGGTTGTGATTCCCAAGGCGATCCGCGACCGAATCGGCATCGCGCCAGGCGATCAGGTCGCTTTCGAGCCGGAGGGAAAGGAGGTGCGGATCCGCCGGGTCGCCGACGATCCGGCGGTGCGCGCCCGGGAGATCAGAGCTCTGCGAGGTTCACTGGCGACTGCGCCTGGAGGCGGAACCGACGACTTGCTGGAGGAGCGTCGCCGAGAGCGGGAACTCGAGGAGCGCAAGGCCCGAGGGTGGGGCGTTGGTCGTCCTCGATAGCTGGGCGCTGCTGGCATACCTGAAGGACGAGCCGGCAGCGGCGCGGATCGAAGACGAGTGGCTGGCGGATCGGCCGGCCATCTGCTCGATCAATCTCGGCGAGGTTCTCTACATCCTGATTCGTGACCTGGGCGAGGAAGCCGCCGCCGCCCAAATCGAGGTAGTTCGCAGGAACAGCAACCTCGTCGAGCCGGACTGGGATCTGGTCGCCGCCGCAGCGCGCCTGAAGGCCACCGGCCGTCTGGCCTATGCCGACGCATTCTGCATCGCGACCGCACAACGTCTCAACGGCCCCCTCCTCACCGGGGACCCGGAGATCATCGACCGCGCCGAGGAATTGCGCTGCACGGTCGTCGATCTGCGTCAGCTCTGACAGGCCTCAAGGCTCATCCCTAATGGTTCCGATGCCGGAGGAGGGACTCGAACCCCCGACACGCGGATTATGATTCTGTCTCAGGGCTTGCGGCTACTTGCGGCTACTGACTCTTCCGCCGCTTGCAGAGCCAAATCACTCGCCATAGGGGTCTTGTAGTTTTTGGCTGTTTTCGGGCGTCACCTTGCCACCCCCTTACCACCCCGGCCAAGGCCGTGGCGATGTTGTCGCGGGGCGCCGGGCACCAGTGTTCTGAATCTCTTTGCGTCGGCCCGAACGCTACGCCCGCCTAATCCCCTTGATCCTCCCCGCCGACTCCCGGTGGCATGGCCCTCTCGGTTGCGCGAATCAGAGTGAGGTGGCACGCGGCCTGGATCAGCAAGCCCGCTTCGACACCTCCCACTCGCTTTCGAATGCCGTGGGCGATCTCATTTCTGAGATTGGTCGCCAGGGGGTCGCAGAGCAGCGCCTCGATGTAGTCGAACCAGGGCATCTCGTAGAGCTCGCGGAGCTTGGTGAGGACGACGTTGAGCGAGACGACGCCGGTAAACCTGCCCTCCTCGGCGGGTCTGACGATCAGGATCCCGCTAGCCCGTGCCACGTCTCGCAGGATGCTCTCCAGGCGCGGCACGATCAGGTGGGCGGACTCGTCGTATTCCTCGTCCCAGAAGAACTCGACGGCGCGCGCGATCCGCTCGCCCCGGACCTCGCCGATTAGATCGGTGGCGAAATGCTGCGCGAGGTCTTCGTGAGAGGGGCGGCCGTGGCGGTCGACCGCCTCGTCGAGCATCGGCGCGTAGAGGACCTGGCCGAAGAAGCCGATGTGGAACTGGCGCTGGCGCCCGCGGCTCATCAGCCGCTTGCTCTCTTCGCCACCGGCCAGAAAGGTTGGCGCGGAGGTCTCGGTCCCGAACATCGAGTGAGAGAAGAGGTTGAGGAGGGGGCTTTCCTTCTCCTGCTCCTCGACCTCGCGATCGATGTCGGCGTGGGAGCCGCCGGGTGGGCCGAAACCACCGAGGCGCTTCAACGCTTCCAAGATGTCGGCCGCGTGCGAACCGACGATCAGGTCGACCTGATCGCGGATTTCCTGGGTCGGCAGATCGATACTCGCCTCCATCGACTCGAAGCCCAGGTCCTCTCGGGGTAGATCCTGCTGCTCTTTGAGTAGCTCCTCCATCTCCCGCGTGAACCCGAAGCGGCGCGCGAGCTCGATCGCTCGCTGGAGCATCGTCACCTTTGCCAGTCCCTCAGAGGCATTGGCCTCCTCGATGCGTAGTTGAAGCTGACGGCGGCGGAGCTCCTTCTGGCGCTCGGGATCGCTGTTTGCCTTCGCGGCTAGTTCGAGGGCGCTCTCCCCGGCGTGGCCGAGGGGGAACCGCTCGGTCGCCCGCGTGAGCAGTGCTTCCAGTCCATCGGGCCGGCGGTCTTTCTTCAATCCGACCAGGGCGCGCAGGACGCTCAGCGGCGGGCCGGGATGCTCTTGCTCAAACAGGTCGAGCACGACCTGTTCGGCAGCTTCAAAAATTTCACCCAGCGCCTCGCGGTCGTTCAGCTCGACCATGATCTCTATCGACCGCGCCATGCAAACCGCGCGACTGAGCGGCTCGCGCCCCGATTCGCCGGCGACCTCGGCGAGTTCTCGGGCAGCCCGCCGGCCATCGGCGTGGGCAGGCTTGCCTTCGCCGACGTAGAGGAGGTCAGAGACCCGGGCGCCGACGATCGGATCTTCAACCCGCTCTCTGGCTGACCGCCAGACGGAGCGGACCTCCTCGAGCACGTCGGCCGGCCGCGGCGGGTAGATGCCGTCCTCAGTCTCCATCATCGAGGCGTAGGGCCCATCGACAGCCGCACGGCGTCCGTCGTCACTCGGGCTGATGAGGTCGTAGACGAAGACGAGGCTCAGCATTCGCAGCGCCTCGCTGCCCCTTGCGTTTCCCGCCTCCTCAAGCGTGTGCGCGAGGTCGAGCCAACCCGGTCGCCCGGTCACGGCCTCCTGCACGACCTGGGTCTCCTCGTCGTTGAGCTCTTTTGGCAGGTCCATTCCCCCATCGTCGCCAATGAGAGGGACAGATTCCCACTAGTGCTTCGATCGCGATCGACAGTGAGGAACCGCTCACCGAGGCGACGGTCAGCGCAGCCGCTATGGCTCAAGCAGCCGCGCGACCCATGCGCACGATTCCAGTCCATCGCGCAGAGTGTCCGATGCTGGTCGTCCGACTAGCTGCTCGCAATATGCAGTCTTGCCCGGATCTGCATCGTCATAATGACCGGCCATCTTTCGTCGCTTCCGTGGCTTCCGCTTGGGCAGGTCGTCGACAGGGCGCCAGACCCATGCGTGATCGTGTTTCGGATATAGGTCCTCGCTTGGAAACAGCTCCTCGCTGGGATAGAGGCCGTGACCAACGGGATCAAGCCGGAGCGCGTCAGCCCATTGATGATGGACGACGTTGCGGACCCAGTCGAGACCAACGATTACGTCTCGGTGCTTAACCTTGCCCCGCCAGTCTTCGCCGAGCTTCTTGCCGTCGGGTCGCCATATCGCACCGATCCGGTCATCCAGAGCGACCACCCAGTTGAGCGCCTCGAAGAGGGGCAGATAGGTCTCGACCGGGTTGTCTGGACTGGAGGCGGCTAGCTCAAGCCGCTCAATTGCGTTCCGCAATCCTTGGGCTTGGACCGCGACGGTTACGACTTCATCCTCGTAGGGCTTCATCCAGGCTTGGAGTCTTGCTTCCGTTGCCGACGGCATCGTCGAAAAAGTCGGCGCTTCCTACGCCCGAGTCCATCAGGTGGATGTAGGTGGAGAGCGTGAAGCCAGCATCGGCGTGGCCCAGCCAGGTTTGGACCTGTTTCACGTTGCGCTCAGCCTCGAAAAGCAGGCTCGCACAGGTGTGCCGGAACGTGTGGAAGGAGATGGTCGAGCGGGTTCGCTTTACGCCATCGACCTCGACTTCGACCTGAAAACCGACGCTTATCGCGGCCGGCGCCAAGATCCGGCGATAGACGTTTTCCGGCCGTAGCTCGGTACCGGCTCGCGAGCAGAAGACCGGAGATTTCGGGCCACGGTAGGCATCCCGGCGCTGGGCCAAAAGGCGTTCCGTCATGCGGGGGGAAAGAGGTAGGTCGCGCTTCCCTTCCTTGCTCTTGAGGCGCTTGCGCTTGCCTTTGTAGAGCTGTTCGCGCACATGGACCGCCGGGTCCTCACCTAGGTCTAGATGCTCCCACCGCAGTCCGACTGCCTCGCTGATTCGCAGGCCCGTATGACTCAGGAACTCGAAGAAGAGGTGCCATTCGTCGGGAAGCGCCGCTAGGAAAACTCTCAACTCTGCGCGCGTAAGGGCCTTGGCTTTCTCTTCGACCGGTACCTCATCTTCATTGGGTGCGGGAATGCGAACCCCAAGGATGGGGTTCGACCGCAGCACTCCGTCCTCGGTAGCCGTGGCAAAAAGCACCGACAGCGCCGCCCGGAGCTTCTTGATCTGCGAGGTCGAGCAGCCGTTCCGACGCATCTGCCCGAACAAATCGCGCACGTCTGCTGGCTCGATCTCGGACAGCTTCCAAGTTTTCCATCGGGGCTGGGCGTGGGCCGCAATCGGGCGCCGGTACTCCGGTCTGGTCGTCTCGGAAAAGCCGCGCGAGGTCCGCCCGGCGTAGGTCTCGATCCACTCCTCGAAGTAGTCGCCAAAGCGAACCCGCGACTTCGGCCGTTTCTCGCCAGCGCTGCGATTGCCCTTCGCCTCACGAGCCTCGGTCAAGGTCGCGAATGATTCTTTGCGCTGCTGGCCCCGGTACTCCCAGGTGATTACGTAGCGTGAACCCCGCTTGTAGATGCCGGGGTAGCGGGTTTTCTCTAGCTTGGCTGGCACCGGGCACCTTCTCCCTTGTCGATTTGTGAATCGGACGGCGATGCCGCCCCCTCAGTCAAAAAAACCGACATGCCATTACCGTTCCCGCTGCAACCGGACCTCGGAAACTTGGCCGGTTGCCGCGGGGCCGGTGTTCCAGCACGCGGCCCCACTAACCACTCCCCACAATACCTCGGGGATCGGCTGTCCAAAGTGCTTCGCGGCGCGACCCTCACGGACGCCGCCCGCCGCCAGCCCGCAACCATTGGTCAAGCTCCGAGCGCCGCGCGATCAGTGCCGAGCCGTCGTGGTGGACGGGGATGCGCCGCGCCGACGCCAAGGCGTAGACGCGGGAGCGCGGAGAGTCGATGTAGGCGGCGATCTTCTCCGCGCCGCGCAGCCAGCCGTCCTCGCCCGGCTCGCCCGATTGCTCGGTCAAGAGTTCGGCGGCTCGCTGGGCGATCCGCTCGACTAGCTCGTCGGCGACGTTGACGCTGAAGGCGCTCATCCCGGCACGTCCGCAATCAGGAAGCTGTCTTGGGCCTGAACCTTTGTCGCTGCCCGCTCGACGGCGCGGCGCGTCTTCCCCGGCGCGCAGAGGTAGTGAACCTCTGAGACGACCTGTTCGACCTGAGCGCGCCGCCAAGCTCGCAGCAAACCCTCGAGGCGGGTCGGTGCCTTCGCCGTCAACTCGACCTCGATCGCAATCGTCCCCGTCTCGGTCAGGACGGCGAGGTCGGCGCGGTGCTTTCTCGGCAGGCCGCGACCGCGACCGCCGGCACCGGCGAGGTCGATGCTGGCGATCTCCTGGCCCTCGCTCTGTTCGCGCCAGGTGAACTCGCGCTCGGTCAGGACGCGCTCGTGGCCGAACCGACGGCCAACCAGGAGCGCAACATCGACGCAGCGCAGATCGTGGCCGACCAGCCCCGGCGTCACCGCAGCCACCGGCAATCCGAGGCCCGCGTAGTTGAGCCCGTCGCGGGTGGCCCGCAGGACGGTCGGCTCCTCGCGAAGGAGCGCCAGGCGCTCCAAGAGCCCTATTTCCACGCAGGCCGCGATACGCCGATAGGAGGCCGTCCGGCCCGCACCCATCGCGGCCATCACCTGCTCGACCGTGACCACTCCATGCCGACCGACGAACTCGACCAGCTCCCGATCCCGGCTTTTATTCCTGCCCGCCGCCTTCACTGTTCCTGCCCCCGCTCCTGTGCCGTCTTGCCTACCTGCGACCTAGACGATGCGTCTCCACATTTCGACCCACTCCCGTCGCCGCCAACTTCTCGATTTCCACACACCCCGTCCCCGGTATTCATCTCGTCCCCGCACTGCCACCAACCCGCGTCCGCACCCGTTCCCGTCCCCCGCCGACCCAAGTCCCCCGGCAGCCGACCACGACCGTTCACGAATGATCCATTTTTGGATCGTGAAGGGGCGTGGTCGGCTGCCGGG